>Ga0316188_10000924_pt1 | contig 13614 bp, 13 predicted proteins | sample Phiworburrow1_MG_FD_204933 | JGI IMG/M metagenome (GOLD analysis project Ga0316188, IMG submission 204933) | Coastal sediment microbial communities from Maine, United States - Phippsburg worm burrow 1 | ecosystem: Environmental > Aquatic > Marine > Coastal > Sediment | place: USA: Maine...
ACGGAAGTAACCCTAAATCCAATAGTTATAGTAACTGAAAAAAGCATGATTGACAAGGCTAATGAATTACACAAAAAGGCTACTGAACTTTGCTTCATTGCCAACTCTGTTAATTTTCCGGTTAGACTTAAGCCGACTGCCAAAATATAAATAAATTACCAATACACAACAAACCATCAACACGGGTTTCGCGTAGGGCGAGTTGAGGTGCTAAATTCAACAGCAATAATTTTATTGAAAATTAATACTAAATTTGAGCCAACGTGGTTCTACTTCTTCACCATCGCAAATACATAATTGTTAGCCGGTATTTATTACAACCAAGAGTATGAAATATAAAAAAAGAATTCCCGAGACCTTGTTCACGGAAGAGGGACATTATTTAGGTCGACCCGCCGACTTTGGCGATAGAATAATTCAAAGACGACTACGGCTTGTAAACCAAATAAAAAATTTTACCGGCACGGATTTAACACTATTAGACATTGGATGTGGTAATGGGGCTTCAATGTTTGGACTAACTGAAAAAATGAAATGTTGTGTAGGCTTGGAGATTACGGATGAACATTTGCCTGAGTTTAATGAGTTCAAAGAAAAAAACAATATAGATAATTGTGAGTATAAGATTTTAGATATCGAAAGAAACGAACCCCAAAGTCAGTTCGATAGAATTATTAGCTTTGAAGTTATTGAGCATTTAGAGAACGAAGATGGAGTTAAGTTTTATTATAATGCTCTAAAAAAAGAAGGTTTGATGGCAATTTCTGTTCCAAATAAGTGGTGGATTTTTGAAACCCACGGAGCAAAGTTGCCAATTCTGCCATGGAACAGGGTACCATTTTTTTCTTGGTTACCACGCAAAATACATGAAAAGTATGCTAATGCAAGAATATACACCAAAAACAGAATAACCAAATTGCTTGAAAGACATGGCTTTACTGTTATTTCTGCGGTGTATGTAAATGCTCCGATGGATGTATTACCAAATGGAATGTTTAAAAATTTTGTGATTAAAAATTTTTTCAGTTCAGATACGACTACGGTTCCATTTAAGGCAACATCATTATTTGTGGTAGCTAAAAAGGCATAAACATCAGCTAACGGCAGGCTTGTAACGGGTTGGTTTTCATGTTCCGCTGACAGTTCTGTGGTTGAGGAAAGTTCAGTTTTTCGAATGAATATTTTGGCTGAAAAGACCAACTAGCGCACGTCCGCCAAACTTTAATCTGATTGAAGAATGAACTAAGGAAACGCTTATGAAAATGAAAACAAATATATTTAATTTTAATTCTCCTTTTCCTTTTATCAATGAGACAAGATATAAAATAGTTACATCTTTTCTTTTCAGTATTTTCGTTTTCACGTTTTTAATTACATTGTAACCAGCAGATGCATTCAAAAAGCTATTAAAGGAGGTATATAATTATTATATTATCAGATTTTTATCTTGTAAACTACTACTCAAAAATTAAATAAAAGCATTATTAACTTTTTAACAGGCAAAGACAGGAATATATGCAGAAACGTATGCACGGGATTTTATTTATAAATTAAGATAAAACAAAAATAATTAACAACACTATAGGAATAGTGACAATTGCTAATGCCCCCATGCAACCCTTTGAAGCTATTCTTCCGATTTTTTGATTTCTACCACTTTTAGTCAGGGGTATTCCAATTTTTCTTGAAATATTTGACTTTACTCTTGAAATTCCAATTAATCTTTTCCAAGAGAATCCACCTTTATTCATAGTTATAATTTTTGTCTTTTGATTTCAATTCAAAATTTAGGTCGTTTCCATATATTCTTCTAATTTTTATGTTGTTAAATTTGTTCAACAAACGCTGAACTAATTATTGCTTTTGGAAATGCTACAAACCTAACTATTATATAGTGAAGACTACTTCACTCATAGCCATTACCAGATCAGTAGTTGAATAAATATGTCGATAGCTACCAGTTGTTAGAGTTGCAACTGCCTAACAAAACGAACAAACTATTCTAGCAAATTTATCATCTTAGGTTTTATTTTCTAGGTATTACATAAATGTTGATGATAAAACTAATACAAAAGCAACAAAACAAGTGGTAACTAAGTCAAATTATGTGCTTTTCAAAACATTTGTAATTGAAAGATCTTGGGTATCTGCCAAAATTTTAATAATTTCATTTTAAAAAATTAATCCATAAAAAGAATTTATAAAAATCCGATTATATAATAAAGTTAAATAATTTTCATTTATAACTGTTTTGTTATCCTAAGATCGCGTAAAGGTTGGAATAGGTGCGTTGGCATTTTGAGGCTCCAGAGTTTCAATCTACTACTAATTTATTTCAGTGTTATCATCTTAAATCTTAGCAATATATACCAAATGAACTAATTTTTTTGTCAGGAACTTTTTATCCATTGATTAGGATATTTCTCAAAACTTTGTCAACTTCGGTTTCATTCAGACCAATACTCATTTTAGGATGATATAATAATCTGATTAACTCTTTATCAATTTTAGCATATTCGGTTGTGGTTGTCCATTTAGATTGGAAAATGCTCTCCATATACAAAGGGGAATCTTTTGCTAATCCTAAGGATTGTGTGAATTCTTCACGTAGTAGATGTTTTTGTTCAATTGCGTTAGCTCGAATAATATCAACATACATGTGTCCTTTATAAAATTGATTTTGACTGTTCCAAAAAACATGAAATAATCCCCAATTGGAAACAACTAAATCTGACTCATAAGGAAATATATTAGCATATTTTGCTCCAGTGCCAAAAAAAATATAGTAATTTGATTGTAAAGAATCATTTACAACTTTCACACTAAATCCATCTGTAGCTAGTTTATTGATATCAGTCCTAATTTTTTCAAATTCAGTTAATAATTCAGGACTTGATTTTCCGCCAATGAATACTTTAATTTCTGTAACCCATTTTCGAGTTATATTACTTGAATTTCCAAACTCAAAACCCAAAGCGATATCTTTAAAATAATCTATAACAATTTCATCTTCACTAGATATTTTTTCATTTTTAGAGCATGATGATATTAAAAATATAAGGAGAAGTAATAAAAGTGGATTTTTCATATTCTTATCACTTTAGATTATGGCTAAATAAGGGATATACGACATACTAAATTTATCCTTCCATTAGTGAAAGATAACTTGCATAAATTTCTTTTCCCAAAAATATAAAGTATTTTATATTGAAACTAATTTATATTTAATTTTTGAAGAGGCTTTTTTTATGCTTTTACTTTTAGATATATTTTAGAACCTTTTAATTGCTATTTCATGTGTTGATGAATATCTAATTTGTCTAACTTTGGGGTATTCTGTGTATTATATTAAAGAGTTTAGTTGTTGCTAATGGTAGGTTTTAGACGGGTTGGTTTTCGTGTTCCGCTGACAGTTCTGTGGTTGAGGAAAGTTCAGTTTTTCGAATGAATATTTTGGCTGAAAAGACCGACTAGCGCACGTCCGCCAAACTTTAATCTGATTGAAGATTGAACTAAGGAAACTCTTATGAAAATGAAAACAAATATATTTAATTTTAATTCTCCTTTTCCTTTTATCAATGAGACAAAAGACAAAATAGTTACATCTTTTCTTTTCAGTATTTTCGTTTTCACGTTTCTAATTACATTTCAACCATTTGGAATTAGTAAAATTAAATTCTATAAGCCTTTGTTTGTATTGGGATATTCATGCATAACTTTTCTTGTTTTATGCTTTGGATTATTTCTTTTGCCTTATTTATTTAAAAACCATTTCAACCCGCAAAATTGGACGGTCAAAAAAATGTTTTTCTTTACGTTATATCTATTAATACTGATTTCGATATTGAACTGGATATATACTGTTACCGTTGGAACCAAAATTATTATTGAGCAAAAGACCCTGATTGAATTCTTATTTATAACTCTTTCAGTAGGGATATTTCCAATTGCCTTCTTCATTATTCTGGCTGAGCGTCTTTTGACAGGAAAAAATGAAATTTCGGCCAAACTGATGACATCAGAAATTAATAAAAGTAATTCAGGCGACAATACCCAAAATCATGATAGGATAACGTTGGAATATGAAAATGATACCCTTTCATTTGAGGGGCAAGAGTTGGTTTGTATTAAATCGGAAGGAAATTACGCTGAAATATATCTTTTAGAAGATAAATCGTTGAGGACAGTCTTAATTCGCTCTTCTTTAACCCGCATAATGCACCAGCTTGAAAACTTAGGAAAAATCCAACAATGCCACCGCTCATTTATTGTCAATTTTCAGCATGTGACTAAAGTATCAGGAAATGCCCGCAACTACAATTTACACTTCAACGATTTAGATTTTAGCGTCCCCGTTTCCCGAAATTTCTCTAGAGATTTTATTGACAAGATAAAGAAGTGAAGGCAAATCTCACTCCTTTCTGTCGTCCTTCAAATCCAAAGTTGTCCAGTTTTTCCTTTCTATACTCCTGTTCATAACAAATCCGTCCCGTAGAAAACAAAAATCTGTTTCGCACCTTGCGGCTAAATACATTTGTTCCAAAATTTAAAAAAACAAGGAAATGAAAAAGTTATTTAACAGCGCATTATTTGTGCTATTCTCAGTATCCGGTTTTTCGCAAACCGGAACTATTACGGTAAACATAGATGGCATAAACAGTACAAAGGGGAAAATTGAAATTGGACTATACGATAAAAAAGAAAATTTTATGGTTCACTCGTTCAAAGGCGTATCGCTGAGTCCTTCAAAATCGGGGGTCACTTACACTTTTGATAACGTGCCTTCCGGAACTTATGCCATTGCTATCTGGCACGATGAAGACGAAGATAAATAAATAAATAAAAACTGGCTGGGCATACCCACCGAAAGTTATGGTTTCTCCTTAAATAAATTTGGAAGGTTTGGACCACCGGATTTTGAAAGCGTTTCTTTTGAAATAAGCGGTGGACAAACCAAAGTGTTGACCATTAGCCTGAAATAGCGTTGAAACACATTTCGATACAGTAATAATTGACGGTGGGTTGAGTGGATTAACAGCCGGTGCCACACTATTTAAAAGAGGGAATAAAGTACTTCTCTTGGAACAGCACTACATTCCCTGCGGTTGCGCCACCGCTTTCAAACGCAAAGACTTTGTGATTGAAGTGGGCTTGCATGAAATGGACGGTCTATTTGAAAAGACTTTAAAAAAGACATTTTTGAATTTCTTGAGGTAGACAAAAATATCGAGTTCATCCAAATACCAGAGTTTTTTCGCCTCAAAAGCGAGGCTATAGATTTCGTTCATCCTCATGGTGATAATGCCACTATTGATTGCCTGATTGCAAAATATCCCGACGAAGAGAAGGGTATTAAAGCATTTTTGAAATTGATGAGCGGGGTGCTAGCTGAAATACCCAAATTTCCGACCGAAAAATGGAAACAAATACTTCTGCTACCGATAATGCCTTTGTTGTTTCCAAACATTGTGAAAGCTTCGAAAAAAAGTTTAGGGCACTGGCTCGATGCCAATATTAAGAATGAAGACCTGAAACTAATATTTGTGGCAAGTCTGTTGTATTATCATGACGACCCTTACTCTATGTCTATGATCTATTTTTCTGCTGCTCAGTCCAGTTACATAAATGGAGGCGGGCACTTTATTAAGGGGGCTCCCAAAAATTATCCAATTATTTAAAACAAGTAATCGAAAGCAACAATGGACAGGTGCTATTTGGTAAAAAAGTTTCGGAAATTTTAGTTGAGAAAGGCAAGGCTTATGGTGTAATTTTTGAAGACAGCTATGATGCGACTATCCCTGAAACCAAAATAACGGCCCATAATGTAATTGCTAATGCGGCCATTCCATTGGTAAAAAAGTTACTTCCCGATACTGAAAGCGCAAAGATTGCTCATAAAACTGACCATCTGAAAATAGCTTGTTCTTTATTAAGCATTTATATTGGTTTTAATAAGGAAGTAAAAGATTTGGGAAACCTCCATTATTTCACTTTTGTGCTCGGCGATGGGGTGGTATCAATGAAAGACATATATGAAAATAGTAAAGGCGACTGGAAAAATAAAAACTTTGTATTTGTTGATTACAGCCTGATAGACTCGTAGTTGGCACCCAAAAGAAAAAGCGTGGGAGTAGTGTGTATGGCCGATTATCTTTCTAACTGGGAGCAATTGAATCCTGAAGAATACAAGGCTAAAAAAGTAGAAGTTGCTCAACTGGTTTTTAAGAGATTAGAGAAAATTATCCCCGGAATTACTGATTGTATTGAGTACTATGAAGTGGGTACGGCCAAAACCATTCAACGCTACACTTTAAATCCGGAAGGGACGCCTTATGGATATGCCCAAATCCCGAAGCAATCGGGAATGGGGCGCATACCGGTTCAATCACCTATTAAGAATCTTTACTTTGCCGGTGCTTGGACCTTTCCCGGTGGCGGATTTACGGGGACCATTATTAGCGGGTTTCTGTGTGCGAACAAAGTACAAAAATCTGTGTCGAAAAAGTCACGCACCACACTAATAACAGATGACAGAATAATAAAATTAATATCTACTATCGGCGTTGCAAAATCTACTATTGAATTAACTTTTGAAAAACCAAAATTCTTTGATTATGTAGCGGGGCAATACGCCGTTCTAGATATTATTAATCCGAAACACCAAGAATTTGATATCCCTATCCGTTCTTCGTCCATGGTCTCTCATCCAGACGAAAATGTCCTTCGTTTTGCCATGCGATTGAGTAACAGTAGCTATAAAAAAAGTGTAATGGCTTTGAAAGTTGGCGATCAATGCAGGCTTTTTGGCCCTATGGGGAATTTTTCTGTTTCAACAAACAATAAAGGCATCGTATTTTTAATTTCCGGTATAGGGATTACTCCTGTACTACCTCTTTTAAAAGAACTGGAAAAAGCCAAATTCAGTCAGCCTGTTTATTTATTCTATTCTAATAAAGCACTAGAAACTGCTTCATATCATGAACAGTTGAAATTGATTAGTATCTCCGACTATAAATATATTCCAGTCTTCACGAATTCGTAGTAACGTATTAACAAAGATTTTCTTCTTTAAGAACTTAAAGTATTTGAAAATTACGATTATTACATCGTTGGCACAAATCATTTTATTGAATCAATGCAACAGATTTTGTTCAACAATAAGGTCAAAAAAGAAAACGTCAAAACAGATGATTTCGGATAAGTGAAATAACTGTGTTCGATACCCTTTACAAAAAAACTCTATAAATATGTATTTAATTGCTTGATTATTAGATATTTATCTTATAGATGGCTACTCAAATAGCATAAAAAGCATAAATAATATTTTATTGGGCTGTGGCAGGAAAATATGTAGGGATACACAAATATTTTATATGTTTGAATTGTGAATTGGGCTTTTGGTAATAAAAAATACAATTTATTTTCTTTTACCAATTAATGTAGCAGGTCTATAGTTTGACATAAGTAACTATGCCTTATTCAAGAGTTTTTAAGGCATAGCAATCCGAAGACGGTAGAGAAGTATACACACGTGAGCGAGATGTTGAGGGAGGAAAAAGTTTTGTGGATGTGAAAATTGAGTAAATTAGATGAATGATATTAACTTATAAATGGGAGATATGGGAACTAGGTGTGTATATCTATTTGTTGGTGGTAACTGTGAGAATATATAATATTAACCAAAAAAATGCCTGATAAATCACTTATTAAGACATCAAATCAGAAGAGTATTGGAAAAAGTTGTTCTAAAGACTCTTCTTTTTTATCTAGGAACAACAATTTAAAATTAAAAGGAGGAAATTATGCCAGATTTTGATAATGAACAATCCCGATTTGACTCAAAAGAATATAGACTTTGGGATGGAATTATGTCTGAATATAATAATGAACAACCCGATGAACAACCCAAAGAATATAAGAGTGTTGGAGGATGGTTATTGCTGCTATGTATTTCACTTACCATAGTCGCTCCAATACATTCATTATATGATTTAATAACAAGCCATGAATTAAACGTTCAATTAATTGTTCTAGATCCTGACATAGAAAGTCTAATTAATATTTCAATTGTTTTATACGTTGTGGTAACGGTTTTAAGCGTTAGAGCAGGGATTGCACTTTGGAAAATTAAACCTAGAGCAGTTAAAATTGCAAAAAATTACCTGCTAATTTTGTTTGTATATTCTATTATTTCAATATTACTAACCCTTATGACCAAACAAATTTCAGAAGAAAAGATTGACTTGATTGCCGATGTTGACAAAAGCCAAATTAGACCATTAATATCTTTTGTAATATGGTATTGGTATTTAAGTGTATCAAAAAGAGTAAAGGCAACATATTCGAATCATACCTCACCGGAAGGGGCACAGTCCACGTCATCAGAATCAGAAAACATTGAGAGTAATTGAAATTAATGCAAACAAAACCAATGAAAACAAGAAACAAAGTGAATTTGGCTTATTGTTCTAAAAATGAAGTTGATAGCATTTCTTAAACGTAATGACCTCTTGAAAATTTGGAGAGTCGAAAAGCCAAACGCCCCATATTCCAAACTTTAGTTTGAGGCATGTAAATAATTCTGTGGATTGGATAATTGATCAAATTAGAAGAATGAAATTGACTTATAGAATAGAGATATCAGAACTAGGTGTGGATATTTATTCGTTGGTTTAAAGTACTTCAAAACTCTGATGATTATAGATAGAATAGAAAAAAATGAAAATTGACAAAACCAAAATGACAAACGGATTTAAAATAATTGGTATTTCAACACGAACTACAAACAAGGACTACCAGTCAAAAGATGATATAGGAAAACTGTGGGGACGCTTTTTTGCTGAAAATATTATTGACAAAGTCCCTAATAAAAAATCTTTTGAAATTATTACTATTTATACAGACTATAAAAGCGATTTTACAGATGAATACACTACAATAATAGGTGTTCCTGTTTTGACACTTGAAGAAATTCCAAGCGGGCTTGTTGGACGTGAATTCAAATCTGACAATTTTAAAAAATTTATTGCAAAAGGAGAAATGCCAAAAGCTGTAATAGATGTTTGGTCGGACATTTGGAAACGTGAAAATGAACTAAATAGAAAATATTCTTATGACTTTGAAGTATATGGAGAAAGTTCTCAAAAAGGAGAAAATTCAGAAGTGGAAATTTATGTATCAACAAAATAAAATACCGTTTAACAAGGTATTGACCAAAAGGAGAAGACTGGGCAATGAACAGACAACTAAAATTTAAACAGAAAATTAAGGACAAACCAATTTGAGACTTCAAAACTAAAAGAGCCATTTTTCATATCATTTTTGAAGGTCCGAAAAAAACCATTTTTGTTAACCTTTTTCGTTATCGGTCAGTTTAAAAAGACAACGACCATAGTAAAAAAAGACCCAAAATGGAATTTATTATTTCATTAAAAGCAAAGGTTAGGCTACTAGGAGAATATCTGAAAAGGTACCTTAACATTATCTATAATGACCGCTATACAAACCGAATTAAAATTTACGACTTGTTTTGCGGGGGAGGACTTTATAAAAAGATGGAGAAGGAATCCAACTTGTGTTTATGAAACATATCAAAGACATACACTCTGGCAACGAGGTTCAAAGCATTTCAAAAATTGACTGTCATTTTAATGATATTGAAGCGAGCAAAGTAAAAAAAGTGAAATTGGCACTTAAGGAAAAATCGCTTTACAATCTTGAGTTTGGAGAGTTGAGTTTTTTAATTGATGACTACCAAGTTCAGTAATACATTTCAAATCAGGAATAACATCATCGCAAGAAAACATTTAAAGAAGAATATATGGATTTTCTTCAAAAATTTGAAATTGAATACAACGAAAAATATTCGTTTGAATGGCTAGGGTAAAATATATCACCATTTCAGGGTTTTGTAATAACTTGTCAATAATAGGCTATTATCATTACATCCTATTAGGATTAAAAATAACAATATGAGCGAAGCAGAACTCATTGATCTCAAGCTAAAGGCTTATGGGAAATTGACAGTATCACGGAATGAGATGATTAATGGATTGCACAGCACAAAAGTAAGTACAAGCTGAAAGGAAACACCTACTTATGCGATGAAAAGATTATAGAAAAAACGATAGATTAATAAATTAATCTCGATACGGATGATATGATTCCAAAAATAAACCAATAAATTAATTTTGGTATTCATTATATGACTATAAAAACAAGCCAATAAATTAATCCCGAAGGGATGGTATGATTATAACAGCAAAACAGAACCAAACCGAACCCCGAAGGGGTGGAAAAAAATGATAAACCAATAAATTAATTTCGATACGGATGAAATTATCTCAAAAATAAACCAATAAATTAATTTTGGTATTCATTATATGACTATAAAAACAAGCCAATAAAATAATCCCGTATGGATGATATGATTACGAACAAAATTGAAACAAAACGAATAGGGCTTACAGAAGAGCAAAAAGCCGTCCCCGACATTTAAAGAGACGGTATAAAGTTGGATGAAAAAGATAAAAACAAGGTCAAGAAAATATTAGTTGAGTTGCTCGAAAAATTAAAACAAGAGAAACTGAAAATTATGTAGTGCTCAAAAAAATCAGCAATGTCGGTTGCAGTTTATTATACGGTTTCCAACACACTATTTGAAGACTTCCTTTCCCAAATGTATTAAGAAAGCCACATTCATTCAAAATCGGAATTGGTGTTTAGCCATTTGAAACAACATTATTCTGTGGAAGGGAGGAGTAGTTATGGTTGGTGATAGCCTGTCCATATTCATAAGCCCGCATGAGTTGACGTCAAAGATTTTCTTCAGGGGTAAGAGCATTTGATAGAAACAATAGCAAAGACGGTTGGACTAACAAAAAAAGATTGTTAAAAAAGCAGTTGTAACTGTTGAAAAATTTAACGCAGACTTTTTCTCATTACTTAGTAATAAGATAAATAAAAATTTAATAATTTTACTACGACAATAACGGCACGTAACAATGGTTTTGTGAAAAAGGGACAGAAGTGATAATTTGAGTATTTGACCTTTTAATTGCCCGTCTTCGCAGACCCCACACATAAGCATTCATCGTAGGATGAAGCACAGGCAATTGGTTATGTGCAAATAGGAATAAGACCGGTAAAACTTAGCGACTTAGATGAGTTGTAAATACTGCTTGTGGAAACCATTTCAAATATTTGTAAAGGCGACTATTCACCCGAGCTAATAAATGTTTAGGCGTCATCAACAAAAAACACTCAACGCTGGATAAAAAAATAACATCTCAATACTTTCTTGTTGCCGAGTTCAAAAGCAAAATGGTTGGTTTTGCTTCATTAGAAAATAATGACTATTTAGACTTATATGTTTACAAAGACCATCAAAGCAAAGGGATAGCAAACAAACTGTTTATGGAAATTGAAGCGGAAGCTATTAAAAGTGGAGTAGCGAATCTTTATTCCGATGTGAGTATTACGGCAAGACCATTTTTTGAGAAGAATGGATTTAAAATATCATCGCTACAACGGAAGATAATGGATGAGATACTAATTATTAACTTTAAAATGGCGAAGAAGTTAGCGTAATTAGTACATGAACGAATAAAAAATGGCGACAGAAAAACCATTTGTAAACTAAGAATGTTTGTTTGAAAAGTCTTTGAAAAAGTTGTTGGGCTAATGTCGCAATACCACAGGTTTAAGATACAAAAAATTGCTTTATATTGTTTATCAAATCTACGCTAGAATTGACAAAATAATAAGCCTTGTTTCAATGGTAGTTTGATTAAAATCAGCATTAACAAATTTCTTTGTCAATTAGAAGTTGTAAAATTGTACATTCGTAGCTACTAATTTTTAACAAATAAAATGATGAAAGCAAATTTTGATTTATTCAAAGAGGGCAGATTGGAAGCATGGAAATTTTTAACCAATGAGTTAGAAACATATTACGACCAAACTGCATCTCTACCTGTTTCTCCAAAGCTTGACCAAGGCGAAATAACTAATTATGTTTATCGTTCTTTTGAAGATGCTTTAGAGTTTAAAGATGCAATTAAGCACGTGGTCGATGGCTTGAAACAATTTACGGTTCACACCCCGCACCCCGACTATTTCGGATTGTTTAATCCTAGGGCGAACTTTGCAGGGATTATGGCAGATACCATAACGGCCACGTTTAACCCTCAGTTGGCTGCCTGGAGCCATGCCCCTTTTGCGGCGGAAGTAGAAAGCAATTTGATTGTTGAATTTGGTAAAAAATTTGGCTACAATCCTTCTGACATTGATGGCGTATTTACCTCCGGCGGTGCCGAAGCAAATTTGACCGCTATTCTATGTGCACTCAATAAGTCATTACCCGATTATGCAAAAGAAGGTTTGCAGTCAGTTAAAAAAAAACCGGTGATCTATGTGTCAGCCGAAAGCCATCACTCGTTTGTGAAAGCAACTTCAATAACGGGCTTGGGATTGAATGCCATAAGAGAAATTTCAGTTAATGAGCATTTGCAAATGGATGTAAATGTGCTTGAACAACAAATAAAAGCGGATATAAAAAATAATTTTTTGCCGGTGATGATTGTAGCAACTGTGGGCACTACGGGAGCAGGGGTCATTGATGCAATCGGAGAAATAGCCGAGGTAGCCTCCTCTTATAATATTTGGCTACATGCCGATGCGGCCTATGGCGGTGCAATTGCTTTGACAGAACATTTTAAATATCTGTTAGATGATATTCATCTTGCGGATTCTATAACTTTTGATGCTCATAAATGGATGTCCGTTCCAATGGGTGCTGGCATGCTTATAACTAGGCACTTAGATATTCTAAACAAAACATTTCGCGTTACGACGGATTATATGCCAAAAGAAGCAAGTGACCTCCAGATAACTGACCCTTTTACGCATTCTTTGCAATGGTCAAGAAGATTTATCGGACTAAAAGTTTATTTTTCTTTACTTGTGTTTGGTTGGGAAGGGTATAAGCAAGTGATTGAGCAACAAATTGAAATGGGGAATTTTTTAAGAAAGAAACTTCAAAATTCAGGTTGGGTTATCTATAATCAAACAGCATTGCCCGTAGTGTGTTTTGGCAAGAAAAATTTTGAACCAAATGACACCTTGATGATTAACAAAAAAATTATTGAATCAGGTAAGGCATGGCTTTCGGTTTATAAAATTAAAGGCATAAATACCATAAGAGCATGTATAACAAACTATGCGACCAATGAAAAAAATATTGAAGGATTGGTAGAGGTATTGAATGGCGTATAAAAACACAGTTAAAATTTAATAAACTAATTCACGGGAAAATTAGAAATAGGAGATATGGCAATAAATTTCCGAAAAAGGAGCACAAAGATGTAGTAGTGTGTATTCTCAATAACTCGTGAATGGGATAAATCAAAGGTCTGTGTTTCCAAGCAACATTGTGCCAAACATAAAAGAAAGGAATTCTATTACTTTACAGCACGTACTCGCAAACCGTTGGGTTTCATACTAGAAATTAACAACAAAATAATAATTATTTAGTTTATATTTGTATTTTGGAACAAAAAACAAAAAAATGGAATTGACTTTCGACAAAAATAAAGACTTAAGTACTACGAAAAA
>Ga0316188_10000925_pt1 | contig 13612 bp, 16 predicted proteins | sample Phiworburrow1_MG_FD_204933 | JGI IMG/M metagenome (GOLD analysis project Ga0316188, IMG submission 204933) | Coastal sediment microbial communities from Maine, United States - Phippsburg worm burrow 1 | ecosystem: Environmental > Aquatic > Marine > Coastal > Sediment | place: USA: Maine...
GAGGCCATCGGCAGGCATCTGCCCGACGTTCAGCGGGTTTCCTCCTATTGCCTGCCGCGCAACCTGAAAAACAAGACCGTCGAACAACTCGCCGAGCTGAAGGCGCTGGGGCTGGAGCTGTTTTACGTGGGCTGCGAGTCCGGCGACGATTTTGTGCTGGAGCGTGTCAACAAGGGCGAGAACTTCGACAGCTCACTGTCCGCTCTGCAGAAGATCAAGGCCGCCGGCGCGAAAAGTTCCGTGATGATCCTCAACGGCCTGGGCGGCAAACGCTACAGCGAGCAGCACGCGGTCAACTCGGCCCGGCTGATGAGCGCGGCGCAGCCGGAATACCTGTCCACGCTGGTGGTGAGTTTCCCGCTCGGCGAGGAACGCTTTCAGGCCGGTTTCGGTGGCGAGTACGAGCCGCTCGACCAGAGAGGCCTGTTCCGGGAAATGTTGCGGCTGCTCGAAACCCTGGAACTGGAAAACACCATCTTCCGCAGCGACCATGCCTCGAATTACCTGGTCCTCAAAGGCACGCTGAACCGCGACAAGCCGCGACTGCTGCAAACCGTGCACGCCGCGCTCGAGCGGCCCGGCACGGTGCCGTTGCGCCCGGAATGGGCGCGCGGGCTGTGATTCATGGAATAATCCCATGCGTTCAAGCGTCTTTTTTTGAGATGACATGATTCGGAAAGTCGCGTTGCGGATGCCAATCGCCCTAACCTTGAGAACCGCGTTAACCATCCTGTTGCTGCCAGCGGCGATCGCCGCTGGCAATGCGGTGCAGGCCGACCCGGTGTCGAAGGAGCGGCTCGCGGCCGGCAAGAAGTTGGCAATGACCCGCAGCAAAGGGAACTGTTTGGCTTGCCACGCCATCGATGACGGTGAATTGCCTGGATCCACAGGGCCGCCGCTGATGTACATGCAGCAACGCTATCCCGAAAGATCGGAGCTGCGTGCCCAGGTGTGGGATGCAACGGTCCGCAACCCGGATACCATGATGCCGCCGTTTGGCAGGCACCTTATCCTGAGCGAGGATGAAATCGATCTTATCGTCGATTACATCCACTCACTGTAGGCTTGGATACATCCAGAGGAGACAATTCAATGCAGTTGAGCCGAAGACTTTTCCTGCAGGGCAGCGTTGCACTGGCTGCACTGTTGGCAATCCCCAGGGCGTTAGTGGCCGCCGCATGGCCCGAAAAAGCATTTGCCTCGAAAGCCGCCGCGGAAGCCATGACTGCGCTGTTCGGAACCGATCAGGCCACGCCCTCGTCGGCGATTTCACTGGACGCGCCGGAAATTGCGGAAAACGGCGCGGTCGTGCCGATTTCGGTCGAGACAACGCTGGAGAACGTTCAATCCGTGAGTATCGTGGTGGAAAAGAACCCTCGCCCGCTGGCCGTCTCCTTCGAGATTCCCCCCGGAACGCTCCCGAACGTGGCCTGCCGCATCAAGATGGGACAGACGTCCCAGGTGATGGCGGTCGTCAAGACCGACAGCGGCCTGTTCAGCGCAGCGAAGGAAGTGAAAGTAACCATCGGCGGCTGCGGCGGCTGAAGCTAAACCCGCCCAACAAGGAGCACCGGCATGGCAAGTAAAATCAAAGTCAAAGTCAAACTGAAGGGTGACGTTGCCGAGGTCAAGAGCCTGATGCTGCACCCGATGGAGACCGGCTCGCGCAAAGACCCCGACACGGGCGCCACAATCCCGGTACATCACATTACCGAGTTGACCTTTCTCAACAACGGCGAGACGGTGATGGCGGTCCACTGCAGCACGGCCGTCTCACGCGACCCTTTCTTCAGCTTCTCTTTCTCCGGCGCCAAGGCCGGGGATACGCTTGCGGTTCGCTGGGTGGACAACCAGGGAGAGAGCGACTCGGTGGAAACGGTGCTGGGCTGATTGGCCGGCGTGGCGACCCACGGAGCGCAGAGGTGTTGAGACCGGCAATCCGTCGCTTCCTGCTGTTGTGCCTGGCGACAATCCTGTCCATGCCGGCGCTGGCCGGGCCAGAGGAGGATCGAGAGGCTTTTCGCGCCTATTTCAGCCAGCGATTCCCGGATGTGCCACTCGACGAATACGTCAATGGCATCTACGCGCTGGACCCGAAGGCGCGGGAGCAATGGCTCGACATCGAGCAGTTCCCGCCCTACGAATTCGCCGTGGAACAGGGTGAAGTACTTTTTCGGCAAGCCTTTGCCAATGGCAACGGCTACGCGGACTGCTTCGACAACGGCGGTGTCGGCGTCCGCCAGCATTACCCCCGCTTCGACCCGGCCCTGGGCGAGGTGGTCACGCTCGAACTCGCGCTCAACCGCTGCCGCACACGCAATGGCGAGTCAGCCTATGCCTGGGACAGCGACGAGCTGGTGGCGCTCTCGGCTTACATGGCCTGGACCTCCCGGGGCAACCCGATCGACGTGGAGATCCCGGATGACCCGCGCGCGCTGGCCGCGTACGAGGCGGGCAAGCGCTTCTACTACAGCAAGCGGGGCCAGCTGAATTTCGCCTGCTCGGACTGCCACGTCACCTCGGCGGGATCCTATGTACGCGCAGACCATCTGAGCGCGAGTCTCGGTCACCCCAGCCACTTCCCGGTCTACCGCTCGAAGCTGGGCAAGGTGATCAGCCTGCACAGCCGATTTTACGGCTGCGTCAGGGATGTCCGCGCCCGGCCCTTCGAAGAGCAAAGCGAGGAATATCGCAACCTGGAATACTTTCTCACGTACATGAGCAACGGACTCGTGGTCAACGGTCCGGGGGCGCGCAAGTGAGACGGCCACTATGACTCCACGAGTATTGCGCCTGTTGGCCATCGGGCTGCTCCTGGGCCTGCTGTCGCCCGGAGCGCTGGCGCAAGATCCGGCAGCCGCTTCCGCGGTCGGCGCAGCGGTCAGTGCCGAAGCCGTGACCGAGCTGATCGGCCGGGCGGAAGCGGCACAGCGCTCGGCCACCGAACTGCGCGCCGAGTGGCTGGAAACCGACGGACTCATCGAGCAGGCACGCAAAGAAGCCAACCTCGGCAACCTGATCAAGGCGGCGGAACTCGCCGAATTGGCCCGGCGGCAGGGTGAACTCGCGGTCGCCCAGGCCGAGCGCGAAGCCGAGGCCTGGCAGCGGCGCGTCGTGCGCTGACACCGCGCCACCCAAAGCTGCGGCGAACAGGAGAACACCAGCATGGATAGACGGGAATTTGTCAGGCTGCTCTCCATCGCGGCCGGCGCTGCCGCCGCGGGGGCCTGTGCGGGCCGCCGCGCAACGGGTGTCGAGGATCTCTACGCCGCGCCCGTCTTCGGCAACGTCCGCCTGCTGCACATCACGGACACGCACGCGCAGCTCCGGCCGATCTACTTCCGGGAGCCCAACGTCAACCTCGGCCTCGGGGCCTCTCGCGGCCAGCCACCACACCTGGTGGGGCAGGCCCTGCTCGAATTCGCGGGCCTCCCAGCCGGTGGCAGGAGCGCCCATGCCCTCACCTATCTCGATTTCGACGAAGCCGCTCAGCGCTTCGGCAAGGTCGGCGGCTTCGCCCACCTGCGCACGATGATCCAGCGCCTGCGGGGCGAATACCCGGACGGTCATTCATTGTTGCTGGATGGGGGCGACACCTGGCAGGGTTCGGGCACCGCTTACTGGACGCGTGGCAAGGACATGGTCGGCGCCTGTAACCTGCTGGGTGTCGACGTCATGACCGGCCACTGGGAATTCACCTACCGTGACGAGGAGGTGCTGGACAACATCGCCGCGTTCAACGGCGAATTCGTTGCCCAGAACGTTCGCGTAACCGAAGACGCCCTGTTCGAGGGCGCGGCAGCTTTCGACGAAGACTCGGGCCATGCTTTGCGGCCCTGGACACTGCGAGAAGTTGCCGGCCGGCGAATCGCCGTAATTGGCCAGGCCTTCCCGTATACCCCGATCGCCAATCCCTCGCGCTTTATTCCGGACTGGACCTTCGGGATTCGCGCGGCGGAGCTGCAGGCCCTGGTCGACAGCATTCGAGCCGGCCACGCGCCGCATGCCATCGTGCTGCTCTCCCACAACGGCATGGACGTGGACCTCAAACTGGCATCCGAAGTGTCCGGCATCGACGCCATCCTCGGCGGACACACGCATGACGGCATGCCCCTTCCGGTGCTGGTCAGTAATCCGGGCGGCAAGACCATCGTCAGCAACGCCGGCTCCAACGGCAAGTTCGTCGGCGTGTTGGACCTGGATATCGTCGATTCGGGCGTTCGGGACTACCGCTACCGGCTGCTGCCGGTGTTTTCCAACCTGCTGGCGCCCGATGCCGAAATGGAAAACTACATCAAAGGCGTCCGCGCCCCGTACCTGGCGACCCTGGAAGAGCCACTCGCGGAAGCCGGCACCCTGCTGTACCGGCGGGGCAATTTCAACGGCACCTTCGACCAACTGATCTGCGACGCACAGCGGGTGGTCGGGGATGCCCAGATCGCGCTGTCGCCCGGCTTCCGCTGGGGCACCACGGTGCTGCCAGGGCAAACGATCACGATGGAACACGTGCTCGATCAGACCTGCATCACCTACCCGGAAACCTATGTGCGCGAAATGTCGGGCGAACAGATCAAGTTGATCCTGGAGGACGTCTGCGACAACCTGTTCAATCCCGATCCGTACTACCAGCAGGGCGGCGACATGGTTCGCGTTGGCGGCATGGACTACGTTTGCGATCCACTGGCCGGCGCCGGCCAGCGCATCTCCTCGATGACGCTCGACGACGGATCCGCCATCGACGCGGGGCGCATGTACAAGGTCGCCGGCTGGGCTACCGTCGGCTCGGTCGCGCCGGGGCCGCCCATCTGGGATGTCGTGGCGGAGTATCTCCGCGATCTCGGCACTGCCAATATCGGCAAGCTCAACACACCCCTCCTGCGTGGCGTGAGCGGAAATCCCGGCATTGCCGACTATCGAGGTAAGATGGAAGGATGAACCAGCAGAGCCATCATCCGCGGATCATCGGCTTTGCTCTCGCTTGCGCCTGCATGCTTTCCGCACTTTCCGGCGCCGCGGGCGACTTGCCCGAGCCCGACGACAAGCCCTTCGCCGAAGCCCACATCGTCCTGCAACTCAGTGACGGCGACGAAGCCATCCAGGCGCGGGTCCTGAATGTCGCCAGCAACCTGCTCAAACATTACGGCGGCCCGGACCTGGTCGATCTCGAAATCGTCGCCTTTGGCCCCGGCATATCCCTTCTGTTCGCCGATAACGGTCAGCGCGAGCGCATATCCAGCCTGGCCACCAACGGCGTCCGCTTCGTAGCCTGCATGAACACGGTGGAAACGATCGAACGGACCAGCGGGAAACGCCCCGAGCTCAACCCGCTGGCCATTCCGGTCCAGGCGGGGGTGGCTCATATCGTCGAACGCAGCACCCAGGGCTTCGTTGTGGTCCGCCCCTGACAGAGGGCCCTGATCAGCGACTCAGCAGCGATTCAACCGCCCAGTTCCAACTTTGCCTTGACTGCGTCGATCCCGGCGCGTGCACAGCGGTCATCATCTTCTCCGGAGGGCGCGCCCGAGATGCCGACAGCGGCGACCGTCTGTCCGGCGGCCTGCACCGGGACCCCGCCGCCGATCATCAATGCATTCGTGATCATCCTCGCGCCCGATTGCGCCGAGTCGGCCTGCGTGTTGTTCGCCAGGACGAGCGTATCCGTGCGGAAACTCACGGCCGTCCAGGCCTTGCGTTGCGCCGTGTCGGGCGTATGAGCGCCGGCATAGCGATCGCGCAGCATGACCTGGGGCACGCCCATTCGATCGACCACGGCGACCGCCACCTGATAGCCTTCGGCCTGGCAAGCTTTCAGCGAGGTCTGTGCGATCTCCAGCGCGAGTTCGGGACTGAGCGTATTGGCGGACACCAACGCATCCTGTGCCGGAACGGCCACGGACATCAGCAGGGCCAGGGCGAACGCGCTCATGCGTGCTTTGAGGATTGCCGAGCGGCTGACGCTTCTCATTCTGTTTTCCTGACGCCGCTCACAGCGGCTTCACCGCGAGTTCCGCCGGAGTGGCGCGGAGGAATCCGTAGCTCTCGTAGATCGACTGCGCCTTGTCGGTGGCCAGGTACTCAATGAAGGCGGCGCCGTTCTGCTGGTTGCGGCCGGTGTTGAGCACCCCGATGGCGTAATTCACCTTGTCCTGCTTGTTCAGGGGCGCAGGAATCGCCACCCCCTCCAGCGGACGGCCCTGCGCCTTGGCGTGCGCAACCTCGGTGGTCCAGACGATGCCGACATCGGCCTCGCCCTTCTCGATTCGGTCAGGTGTTTCGCGGTGATGACGCGAGGTGAACCAGGTTTTGCCTTCGACGGCCCAGCAGCTCTTGCATTCCTTGCCGCCTGTGACTTTCTCGAACAGACCCATGTCTTTCAACATCTCGCTGCCGTAGAACTTGAAGATTCCTTCAGTCAGCGGATTCGGGTGCGACTGCACCAGGTCATCGCGGCCGAGATCCTCGGGGCCCTTGATGCCCTTGGGGTTGCCTTCCGCCACCATCAGTTCGAGCTTGTTGTGGATGTAGATGGCGTGGTCGCTCATCTTGCCTTCGGCTTTCATTTTTTTCAGGTGGCCGATATTGACGCTGGCGAACAGGTCGGGATTCATCGCCGTCTTCTGACCGTCAATTTCACCCTGGGTGAGCAACTGTCCCTTGAGGATCTGGCCGGGCGGAATGGTCTCGACGTAAACCGTCCTGATGTCCGGGTGCTTGGCCTGGAAATCCTGGATCAACTCCTCCATGACCATGAACTGGTTGCCCGCCAGGTACATCACCAGGTCGGCCGTGTAGGAATCGCCGATGGCTCCCATGACCACCTTGCCGTCGCTGTGGAAGGTCCTGTAGTCCGCACCGTGACCGGCGTCATCGGTTTCAGCTGAAACCACGCCTGTCGCGAACAGAATAGTTGCTGCCAATGCGGCCTTTGCGAGAGCTTTCATATCCAGGACTCCTCCAGTTGTTGCGCGTCGTTGTTCTCCGACACGTTGGCGATCAGATTTTTTCGTACGTCCAGCCCTGCTGCATGCGGTGCACGACGCGATCGAGGGCCGAGTAATGGGTGTTGGCTTCGGGCACGAGGCGGACCTCGACGCCGCGCTCCTGCAACCGCTCGATGGCGCGATTGCAGGCGAAGAACAGGACATCCTGCTCGGCTAATGCCCGGATTCGCTCCGCGAAGGGCGTCGTGTCGCTGCGCAGCAGGTTCAGGCCGGCTTCATTGGCGACGATCTCCACCTGGCGATTTGACGAGGCACCGCCGCCAGTCATCAACTCTTCCGCCCGATCCAGCGCCCGCTGCATGCGCACCGGATCGGAAGTGGACACATGCAAGAGCCAGGTGTCGCGGCTTGCCGGCGCAACGGCGGCGGCAGCGGATCCTGCCTCCAGTGAACGGGAAGCGAACCAGCCGCCGGCCAGGCCGACCGCCAGCGCCAACACGGCGGCTGCCGCCAGGCTGAACAGGCTTCCGCGCGGCCCGGCCCGTTTGTCGCGCCGGCGCGGCTCAGGGACGTCGCGGTAGGCATGCTGCACCATTTCCTTGATCTTGCGCTGCTGGCACAGGCGCGCGTCCAGTTCCGGGCATTGCTCCGAAAGCGTGAATATCCGGTTTTCCTCATCCGATTCGAGCTCGCCATCCGTGAAGGCGCTCAGCTGTTCGTCCGAAATGATGTCGTCCTTCTTCATTTGATTCGTCTCACCTTTGCAGGCACATCCATGCCTGATTTAGCAGCAAAGTCCAGCAGGTGGTCACGCAGGGCTCGCCTTCCCCGGCTCAGCCGGCTCATGACCGTACCTACGGGGATATCGAGTATCTGGGCGACCGAGGCGTAGGAAAAACCCTCGAGGTCTACCAGGGTCACCACCTGGCGGTGGGCCAGTGGCAAGGCCGCTACGGCCTTGCGCACCCGCTGCGCAATCTGGTCTTCCTGCGTGGCGTGCTCGGGCGTCCACTTCTCGACCATCAGCAACTCGTCGCCGGACAATACTTCCCTGCGGGCCCGGTGATGGTCGGTCAGGCAATTCGCCAGGATGCGGAACAGCCAGGCGTCGGCAGCCTCGATATCGCGCAGGTGTCGCTGTTTGCGCAAGGCCTGGTAGCAGGTCTGTTGCACGAGGTCGTCCGCCAGCGCCGGATCGTGCGTCCAGGAAAAGGCCATCCTGTAAAGCCTTTCCCGGTTGTTGGTCAATATCGTTCTAAATAGTCGTTTCTGGTTGATGCCGCTCAGTATCCCCATCGTCCCGCACCACCTCTCTCTCCGCTGTCTATGTCCGGCTCGTCATTTGCGAGCGCAGCTACTGTATCAAGACGGCCGACCCTGCGCATTTATTCCACGGCGACACTTTTTTTCACCATGGACGGATTATTTTTGCATCTCGTTACGTCCTTTCCTGGTGAGGCTGCCACGCGGCACGTCCGTACCGGCCCCATGAACAAGTGAACGAATGCCGCTTGAGACCAGGAGATCACTATGAAAAGAAACATCAAGTTGTACCTTTTGTGCGGGTTGGCTGCCCTGTTGGCAGCCGTAGTGACACCCGCATCCATGGCGCAGGAAGAAAAGCCGTTTGCCGAAAACAAGTTCGTCCTTCAAATCAGCGACATGGACCCGGATAAGCAAACCCTGGTGCTGAACGTCGCGAGCAACATCATCAAGCATTACGGGCAGGACCAGGCTGACGTCGAGATTGTCGCCTTCGGACCAGGCCTGCGCCTGCTGTTCGCGGAGAACTCCAATGCGGGTCGAATCAAAGGCCTGACTGAGACTGGCGTGCGCTTTGCAGCCTGCAACAACACCATCACCAACATGACAAAAACCCTCGGACATGCGCCGGCGCTGAATCCGCAAGCAACCGTCGTTCCCGGCGGCATCGTGCGCATCAAGGAACTCGCGGACCAGGGCTACCTGCTGGTCAAACCATAGTGGCTGGGAAAGCTACAACAAGAGCCAAAGCACACACTGATTGAGGGAGTTTAGAACCATGACAAGACCGACTTACAGCAAAACTGTCCTGATGAGCCTCCTGTGGCTCATCGCCATGTTGACCTCTGGTGCGGCCAGCGCAGCGAACTGGCTGATGGTACAGGGTACCGAACCGGAAGGTTCGGCAGACCTGGCGCGGGTCTGGGGATTCGTGCAGGTCCAGTACCAGAAGGACCAGAGCGATCCGAACCCGGCCGGCGGTTACATTCCGCCCAAGCTGATCGGGCCGAATCTCGATTCCCAATCGGCTTTCAACGTGAACCGGGCCCGCATCGGTGTGCGGGGCGTGGCCATGCCGCTGGACAGCAAGATCAACTATTTCCTGCTGCTCGAAATGGGCAATAACGGCATCACCGAGCCCAGCGGTTCATTCGCCAAGGCGACGGATGCCAGCATGACCTTCAACCACCTGAAGGGCGCGAGAATCCGCGCCGGGTTGTTCAAGTACCCGGGAGCGGAGGAGGGCCTGCAGGCCATCCACGTGTTCGACTACATCAACTTTACCTGGGTCACCAACCAGATGTTGCTGGAGCGCTTTCCGAACAGTACCTATACACCCAACATCCCGCCCCAGCCCATACCGCCCGAAGTGGACCTGAACGGCTTCGAAGAGGGCGTCGGCGCTTTTCGTGACGTCGGTGTCCAGGTTTTCGACGCCTTCAACTTCGGTGGCAATTGGGAGGCTTCCTACGCCGCCATGATCGGCAACGGCAACGGCCTGAATTTCAGTGACAACAACAACGACAAGGACGTGTACCTGTACGCTGCACTGGAGCAGGTTTACGGAGGTGCCGGGCCGCGCCGGGAAGGGCTGAAGATGTTCGCCTGGAGCCACAATGGCGTGCGCACGGCCGATTTGACCAACGACGGCACGCATAACCCGGAGGACTACGACCGCGACCGTTACGGCGTCGGTATCAAGTTCCTGCGTAACGGCTGGCGGGCCTCCGCCGAGTATATGTGGGGCGAAGGCATGATCTGGCAGGCCCCGCACAACCCATCGTTCGGCCTCGGCCCGGGCCAGGGCAATCCGAACGCGCCGGGCAATGGGGCGTTTGCCGAAGCCAACGGGTACTACGTCGAGGGCGGCTATCGCTTCCCCGGCACCGGCTGGGAATTGGACGCGCGCTACGACGTCTACAACCGACTGGACGGCGACCGCTTCGAAATCAAATTTGACCGCGTTACGCTGGGCGTGCAGTACTTCTTCAACCCCAGGGTCCGCGTGGCGGTCAACTACGAGTTCCGCAGCGGCGAGGCGCAGAACTTCCCGGCCGGAGCAGGCCCGAACGCGAACGTCGATGGAATCGGCGACGTGATCGGCGTGCAGGTAACCGGTATCTGGTCACAATAATCCGCGTCTGCGCGGTTTCCGCGAGGCGTCCCGGCGGCACAGCCGGGACGCCGGGACCCGGCGACAACCCGTCGAACCTGCGACTGGCCGCGGCAACGGACCGCGCCATAAACTACCCGGAATATGACCACCGCTAATCGCCGCACGAGTTTCCCTTTCGGCTCCAGCCCGCGGCTGGTGCTGCTGGCCACCCTGACGCTTTTTCTCGGCATCCCGATTGTGGCGCTGCCGGAAACCAAAGCGGGCCCGCGCGATCCGCGTGAGTTCTTCTTTGCCCAGAGCTTCGGCGATCTGCCGGAGGAACTGGCGGAGGCCCGTGAGGCGGGCAAGCTCGGCCTGTTGCTGTTTTTCGAACAGGAGGGTTGCCCCTACTGTGAACGCATGCTGAAGACCATCCTCAACCAGCCTGAGGTGCAGGACTGGTACCGCGAGCGCTTCGTGAGCATCGCGGTAGATATCAACGGGGACGTTGAACTGACAGATGTCGACGGGATCACTCTGCCGTCCAAGGTCTTCGCGGCGCATCGCCGGGTCACCACGACCCCGACAATCTCATTCATCGACCTGAGCGGCGCCGAAGTCCATCGACGCGTGACCATGGTAAGCGGAGTCGGTGAGTTCATGATGATGGGGCAATACATCGCCGAGGGTCGCTACACCGATACCTCATGGAAGGACTACGCGGGCGAGCATCCGGAGGTCGTGAACAGCGCAACGGTGCAGCAGGTGGTCGATTTTCGCCTGGAGGCCGCGGCGGCCGCGGCCAGCGGCGTGAACCTGCTGCTGGCGGTAACTCGCGAGGGCTGCCGCTACTGCGCACTGTTGCGCAGGGAATTCCTCGCACCCATGGTTCGCAGTGGCGAGTACGTCGACAGGGTGCGAATCCGCGAGATGATGATGGAGCCGGACACCCCTGTCACGGACTTTTCCGGGCAGGTGACAACGACAGCGAAAATAGCGGCGCGCTACGGCGTCACCATCACACCCACAGTGCTGCTGCTGGATGCTTCCGGCAATAGCCTGGGGCCGCCGATTACCGGCATCAACAACGCCGAGATGTACGGATTCTATCTTGACCAGGCCATCTCGGAGGCCGCAGCAGCCCGGCCCACGGAGCAGCAACGAGAGGAGTGACGATTATGGACTGGACGCCCGTCTACAAGGTTTCCGCTTTGGCATTCCTGATTGGGATCGTCTTTGGCGCAGTCGCGAACAAGACGAATTTCTGCACCATGGGCGCGGTCAGTGACTGGGTCAATATGGGCGACAAAAACCGGCTGCGCGCTTGGTTCCTGGCCATCGGCCTGGCCATGATCATTAGCCAGATCATGAGCAGGACAGGCCTGGTCGACCTCGGCGATGCCATCTACCTGACGCCCAATTTCGGCTGGCTCAGCTATCTGCTCGGCGGATTCCTGTTCGGCATTGGCATGACACTGGCTTCTGGCTGCGGGCAGCGCACGCTGGTGCGGGTCGGTGGCGGTAACCTCAAATCACTGGTCACAATGCTGTTCCTGGCGCTGACGGCCTACATGACCATGCGCGGATTGCTCGCTCTCGTCCGTGTAAACGTCATCGAGGTCACCAACGTCGGTCTCGCCGCCGGCAGTCAGGGGATGGACAGCCTGCTCGGCGCAGCGCTCGGCATCAAGAATCGCGCGGCGCTCACCTGGGCCGTGGCGGGCACACTGGGTGGCGGGCTGATCATGTATGCGCTGTGGAGCGCGGATTTCCGGCGGAGCCTGGACAACCTTTTGGCCGGCATCGTGATTGGCCTGATTATTCCCGCCGGCTGGTACGTTACCGGTGTGGTCGGGTTCGACGACTTCGAACCGGTGCGCCTGGAGTCTTACACCTTCATCGCTCCTACCGCGGACAGCCTGCAATACCTGATGACCTATACGGGGTCCACGATAAACTTCGGCATATCTGCCGTCTTCGGCGTGATCCTGGGTTCCTTCCTCTATGTCATCCTGACGGGGAAGTTCCGAGTCGAGTATTTCGTGGGGCGAGATGACCTGCTGCGCCACATCTTCGGCGGAATGCTGATGGGCTTCGGTGGCGTGCTGGCGCTGGGCTGCACAGTCGGCCAGGGCATCACCGGCATGTCGACGCTCGCTCTTGGCTCGCTGATGGCGCTGGTGAGCATCATCTTCGGCAGCGCACTGACCATGAAGGTGGAGTACTACCGTCTCGACGACATGGGTTTTCCGGCCGCGCTGCGGCACGCGCTAGCCGATATGCGACTGATGCCGGCGCCCAGGACCAACGTCGGCTCGGGTTGACCCCGCGCCGATCGTGAAGGCCGTGAGGAGAGTGGGCGCGAACTAAAGCTTCAGCTGGGTCTTCTTGCCGTCCGCCATGAACTTGCTGATGTCTTTCATCGCGCCGTCGAGGCGGCTCGCCATTTTGCTGTAGTCCGAATATTTCTTCACCTGTTTGCGCTCGTAGACCATTTCCCCGTCATCCATCGTGATCAGGGTGGTAACCACCATGCCGGGGTTGGCTTTCAACTGGGCTTCAACGCCCTTCTTGTCCAGGGCACGCAGGTTTACGGTCGTGCCATCCGCTGCTTTGCCGTCGATGCGGGAGCCCACCTGCTGAACACTGCTCAGGTTATACATGCTGTCCTTGTAAATCATGGTTTTTTCGGCGGTATAGACCTTGGTGCTGCCGCAACCGGCTAGCGCAATCATGCCAACGGCCAGCAGGAAGACGAAAATGTATCGGGAAGAAGTGAGGGCGGTACGCATTGCGCCGCGGGTATCAGCGGTCATGGGTGCTTTCTCCGAGTGGGGTTATTGACTGACCTCAAGGTACGCCTGAGCAGGGGGTATTTCAACCTTCTTCGCCCCGGTCCTGTGCTCAGTCCTGCGGCACCGGACGCTGGCGCCCGTCGCCCTTGTAGCCATCGCTCTCGGGCATGGTGTACTGGCCGCCGACCACGTTCCGCGGACCGTAGCGGTAGACCCGTCGCTTCGTGCCATCCAGTTCCCACTCCCAGTCCGTCTCCCGCGTGTTGAGCTTGTAGGTCTCCGAATGACTGTACCCGGAGTAAGGCCAGCCGTAACCCCCGTAGGGGCCCCAGTAGCCGTAGGCGGAGGGATAGCGCCAGTAGGCCGAGCGGCTGTAGTATCCCGGGTGGTACCAGCCCGTTCCGTAGACCACCGACGATCCCGTGTAGTACTTGCCGTAGTAGCCGCCGGTGCTGGTGTAGGCGATGCGCCCCGTGCTGTCGTCGAATGTACCCACCCGGACGAAAGTCACGTTGTAG
>Ga0316188_10000926_pt1 | contig 13602 bp, 12 predicted proteins | sample Phiworburrow1_MG_FD_204933 | JGI IMG/M metagenome (GOLD analysis project Ga0316188, IMG submission 204933) | Coastal sediment microbial communities from Maine, United States - Phippsburg worm burrow 1 | ecosystem: Environmental > Aquatic > Marine > Coastal > Sediment | place: USA: Maine...
AAGAGCATCCGCTTCGGCAAGCCTGTCAAGGGCCAGCTCCGGCTGGCTGCTCGCGGTAAAGCTCGCGGCCTCGGCGAGGAGGACTTCGATCCGTGACAGGTTGCTGCTGTTGAGTCGGCTGTCCTTAACTGAACTTGTCAGATAGCGCAGGGCAAGCAAGCGCTCCGTGATCTCGGACGTCCGCTCAAGCAGTTCCTTTGTCTGCTCGGACTGCTTTTTCACCACTGCCTGCTGCACCTGCTCGCCTTGGGCCAGGACAGCACGAAAACTCGTCTTGACAGCGTCATAATTACGGAACCAGGCCATGCGGGTCTGCTCGGCAGAGAGCTGGTCACGTCCGGCTTGCAGAGCCGCAAGATAGGCTGTGTAACCCACTGGTGCATAAACATTTGCGCCGGCCCGCCAGAGGTCCTGCTCCTGACTGAGAGCCAGTTGGACCTCTGGTGGGACCGGCGGTTCACTACAAGCAGTGAGCATGATCAGGAGCAGAAAAAACCCGGCAGACAAAATCTTTTGCATTGGTGGGCCAGCTCTCCCCTGAGTCGACAATCGAGATGCAGATTATTTCTTGCCTACTGCAGCTACTTTTTCCTGAGCCGTCCGGATGTCGCTGCTGATAGTCATGGCTTTGGCATTGACAGCATGGGCTTTCTCGGTTGCTGCAATGTATTCACCAGCTTCGATCTGCTGCGGTACGCTGGCGAGCTCCGTCTCCAGACCGACGACATCGCCCTTCATCGCTTCAATGTCAGCGAGGGAGCCTTTCCCCTGTGGAGCCACTTCGAGCAGAGCCTTGGCTTCCACGACGACGGCCTGAGCCTCGCTCAGGGCAGTATTGGCAGCGGTTTTCAATTCATCCTTGCGCTGGGCAACCTTGCCTTTCAGTGCAGTGCAATCTTCCACGACCTGCGCCAAGGTAAACTTTGCCAAAGAGTAGTTGCTGAAGAAGTAGCTGTCCTGTGTCTTGATTTCGGCCATCGCCTCATCAATTTTCCGGTTGATGCTCTGCAGCTGGTCCGGGGTGTACTGCTCAGCGCCTTCGGCCATAACTGCGTCAAGCGCACTTTTAGCCGCAGCGACTTCAGCATCCGGAGGTTCGGCGCATGCGCTCAGCAGGGTAGCTGCAGCCAGAGATACCAAAAGAAATTTGATTGCCTTTTTCATGCTCTTTTTCTCCTTATGATTGCCTGAGTAATGCGCACCATCATGGTGGCAGCATTTTTTATAGCAACTCTCAGGCCAAATCATAAGTAGCTGTTATTATGTTATTTATTTTAACAAAATAAAAATAATGTCCCCATATGGGGATTCTGTCTACCGATTTCAGGAAGATTTGCTCTGCCTACACTCCAGATGGGTTAAATCAGTCAGGCAGAAGCTGACAGGCAATGAGTTAAAATTTATAGGTGGTAAAATAAAAGTCTGTTCAGGCCTACAATTCGGTGCCACTATGCAATTATGAATCGAATCTTTAAGTGTCGCGGCTGTGGTCACTGTTGCTTAAATCTGGTTGACGCCTTCAACGGTTGCGTCAGCGACGCCGACCTGGAACGCTGGCAGCGACTGGGTCGTGATGACCTGCTGGCCCGGGTAGAAACCCTCGTGCTTGGGCCAGGCAACCTCTTGCACACAGCCTGGCTTGACCCTGAGAACGGCGAGGATGTCGAGCGTTGCCCCTGGCTGCTCGACCGGATCGACCGCAAAGGCTACATTTGCTGCATCGACGATATCAAACCTGACCATTGCCGAGCATATCCTGAGAACCAGAAGCACGCCGAGTCAACCGGCTGCATAGGTTACCTGGAACGGAAGGGATCCTTATGAAAGATAAACCACCCGTGAAAGACCTTTATGTTGCCAACCTTGCCTTCGAAACCGAAGAGGAGGACCTGCAAAAGCTTTTCGCCCTGTGCGGCACGGTCCGCTCCATCCACATGATCACCGACCAGAAATCCGGTTTGTCCAAGGGATGCGCATTTGTCCATATGACCAATGCGGCCGAAGCCAAAGACGCCATCGTCACGCTTGATGGTACGTCTCTACACAAACGCTTGATCAGCGTTACGGCCGCGCTACCGAGAAAAGCCGCCGTGCCCGGCAACAAACCGGAAACAAGAGAAAAAACGCCGAAAAAGCGTCCACGCGGCCATCACAAATAACTCGTCGTTAACAATCGCACTGAGACAAAAAAGAGCAGAAATCCGCAACGGATTCTGCTCTTTTTAATTTTCAGTACTCTCCCCAGCCATGTGCAAGGGAATCGGCTCAGCAATAAATCAACCCGTCCTTTCTTTAAGCCTGCGCAGATCCTCGATAACCTGGAGACTGCCCTTGCGGCGATCCTCCATCTCATCGAAAATGCGCTGGGCCATGTCGCTGACACGATCTACCGAGTCCTCTATCTGGCGGGTATTTTCAGCCTGTCGGGATGTCGCGGTCACCATATCGTCGGTCATCGCCCGGACCTCCTCAATGGCAGAAACGATACTTTTGGCACCGTGCGCTTCTTCACGGGACGCCCTGGAAACCTGCGACGACATCTCGCCCAGCTCTTCTATCGAACTGCTCACCCCTATCACTGACTGGGAAATTTCCTGGGTTGATTGCCGAATATCGTGGGCCATTTCCATGGCCTGTTGTGAACTGGCAAGGATCTGTGCGAGGACATCAGACATCTCTTCACCCTGCTCCATACCTTCGCTGACAAGTTTGTGCGTGCTGCGAATATGATCGACCGCCTGCCGGGTATATTTCTGAATCTCCTCAATGATCTGATTGATCCGATCGGTAGATACAGCCGCCTCCTGCGCCAGGGCCCTCACTTCATCGGCAACAACCGCAAACGAGCGCCCATGTTCACCGGCCTGGGCGGCAATGATCGCAGCGTTCAAAGCGAGCAGGCTGGTCTTCTGGGTCAGCGACGTGACCACTGAGGTAATCGTGCCGATCTCCTCCCCCTTGGTGGAAAGGTTGTTGATGACACCCTCGGCCTGTTCAACGGCAGTCACGATACCGCGCATACCTTGAAGAACATGCGTCACGGTTTCAACGCCATGCTCAGCGCGTTCCTTGACCGTTTCCGACATGGCATGGGAGCGGACGCTGTTTTCTTCGACGGCACTGACGGTGTATTGAATCTCGGTCATCGAAGCGATCGAACTCTCCATGAACTCGTTGAGCGCCTTGAGGTTATTGGACACCTGATCGATGGACACGGAAATCTCGCCGACCGAGGAGCGTGTCGAATTGACCGATTCCTGGATAACGCCGGCGCCGCCGGAGATATCCGCAGTGGCACTCGTTGTCGAAGATGCGGCCATGCGCAAAGAGCTTATTAATTCTGCATGTTCACCGCGATACTTGAGAAATTCATTGAAGGTATGTTCGAGCTGCTGAGTCAGCGACTCAACGGCCTCAAGCAGGTTGATGCGCATCAAAGACGAAGAAACCTGGTCTGCAAAGAGCTTGACCGTGTCGACATCGGTATCCGAGAGTTTGTGCCGTTTGAACTTGTTGTCAACAGCCAGCAGGCCGACGGCCTGGTTGCGTACGATGATCGGGCAGAGGATGAAGTTGCGCGAGCGCAGTTGTGGGACATTATCACAAGGCGACTGTAAGTGATAATCAGCAGGCATTTTGGTAATATCGTCAATCAGCATGACCTGGCGATCACTGATTGACTTGAAAAGACAACCGGCCCGTTCGTCGAGAGGCAACTTGATCGTCATGTCAGCGTCATCCATATTCACACCCCGACAAGCCGCGAAGTGAAGTTGCTTGCGGTCTTCACCTACAATCAGGGCGTTGACCCGATCAAAACCGATGACCTCATGCAGCCCATCGGCAGTCAAACGCAGGATTTCCTGGCGATCAACCGTCTTCTGGAGTTCGGCATTTATGGTGTGGAAATTTTTGATGCTGTGGTCGAGTTCGGTGAAGCGGCGTTCAAAATTACTTTTCTGTTCGGCAATCTCACTGTTGAGGATATCGAGCTTTACGGCGCGGTCATGAATCTGTTGCGACGCCCGACCGATGAAAAACCCGCAGGTACCCAGAACCATCATGGTGCCGCCGCACATATAGGCATACATGTAACGGTTCTGTTCGATCCCCAAGATATCGTGCAGCACCTGGTCGAACAACGAATTGCCGCTCTCCCAGAACAACATCAGGCGCAGGATAATCCAACCGATCGGGGCCATTACGCCCAGCAGCATGCCACCGAAGGCATAAGTGAACTCACGCTTACCGCTGTTGCCTTTAAGGATTTCGCTTAATGACACCACTAAACTCCTTCGTCAAATAGGCCTGAAACGTCCAAGCATGATACCCAGAGCCTCCGCGGCCCTGACCAGATCACCGTCCGGCTCGACACGGTTGAGAGAATCGACCGCATCAACGATATCCACATCACATACCAGCCGTCCCTGCAACGAAACCATGCGTCCGTAGCGGCCCTGTTCAATCAGTTCGACCGCCTTGACGCCAAAGCGGGAGCCGAGAATCCGGTCGAAGGGAGAAGGCGTGCCGCCACGCTGGACATGTCCAAGCACGACGACCCTGGTTTCAACCTGCATGCGCCGGGCAATTTCATCAGCCACGAAAGCACCGATTCCGCCCAGGCGTTCAACCCCGCGATTTTCAGCTTCGCTTACTCTAACGACCTTCTGGCCGGCAAACGGGAAAGCACCCTCTGCCGCAACCACGATAGAGAACTTGCTGCCGCGGATCTTGCGTTGCTGAATCGCCTCGCAGACAGCGTCCAGATCGAAAGGGATTTCCGGGATTAGAATCACATCTGCGGAGCCGGCGAGACCGGACTCGAGGGCGATCCAGCCGGCATCGCGGCCCATGACTTCGACAACCATGACCCGATGGTGGCTCTCTGCAGTCGTATGCAACCGATCCAGCGCCTCGGTGACAATGCCGACTGCGGTGTTGTAACCAAAAGTGACATCCGTGCCGCGCAGATCATTGTCGATCGTTTTCGGTACGCCCACCATCGGTATCCCCTTCTCCTGCAGCGCCCTGGCAATCTTGAGGGTTCCGTCGCCGCCAACCGCGATCAGCGCATCGGCCCCTAGGGATTGAAAATTGCCGACAACGTCTGCGGAGACATCAATCAGGCGCGTCGTCCCGTTTTCCTCAACCGGATACGCGAGGGGGTTGCCACGATTACTGGTACCAAGGATCGTACCGCCGCGCGGCAGAATGCCGCGCACAGAGTCAAGGGTCAACTCGCGCCAGCGTGGCTCTCCGACCAGGCCGTCAAAACCGTCTTCAATGCCGATAACCCGCCAGCCCCGCGACAACACGGCGCTGCGGACAACGCCACGTATGACGGCATTAAGCCCGGGGCAGTCCCCTCCTCCGGTAAGTATGGCAATAGTGCGCTTCACGAACACCCCTCATTGGCGACTACTTCTTGCGTTGTTCGGTCGCTATGGCCAGCTTGACATAGCCGGCGTCCCTAGCGAGATCCATCAAAGTGACAACTTTGCCGTGCCGCGACTCCTGGTCAGCGAGCAGCAGCACGGTCGTACGTTCGGCTTCAGATTGATGTTCGGCGAGCAGACCCCTGAAATCATCAAGCGTGATCTTGCGTTCGCCATAGTAGATGTCTCCTTCGCGGGAGAGGTAGACCTTAATCTCTTTCGGTTCGCGGTCGATCGTTTGTGCAGAAGACTCCGGGAGCTTAATGGAAATACCGGGACTTTCAACGAAAGTTGTAGAAATCATGAAGAAAATCAACAAAAGAAAAACCACATCGACCATTGGCGTCAGGTCGATACGCGGTTCATCTTCAGGCTTGCGCAGGAAACTCATTTATTCACCCAGCAGATCAACCAGACGGAGAGAATATTCTTCCATTTCAATAATCAAGCGATCCAGGCGACTGGTCAGATAGCGGTGGGCCAGAATGACCGGGATGGCAACAGTCATGCCTGCCGCGGTCGTTATCAGCGCTTCAGAGATACCCCCACCCAGGGTCGCCGGAGTCCCCATTCCCTGGCTGGCAATGACGTTGAAGGCCCGGATCATACCGAGCACTGTGCCAAGCAGGCCTAACAGAGGGGAAATGGTTGCGATCGTCCCCAAGAGCCCTAAAAATCGCTGCAGGGGAGCGGCTTCGCGACGACCGGTTTCTTCAACAATAGCCTTGATCTGCTCACGGCTGCGACCTGCCACACGCAGGGCCGCGAGAAAGACCTGGGCCAAAGGGGACTGGGATTTATGACAGGTGGTAATGGCTTCTTCCAGGCGTTTTTTGGCAACCAGCGGTTCGACCTGGTGCGCTAGATCCCTGAAAGCCTGCCGGACCTTGATGTAAGTCCAGAGACGCTCCAGAAAAATACCGAGCGCAAAGATGGAACAAAGGGCGATCGGATACATGAGGTATCCGCCTTTTTGAATAACAAGCCACATATCGATCAGAACTCCAAGAGCGTTTCAGTCAGAAACGGTTCAATTAAAGTATTGCAAGTCAGCATAGATCTCGTCACTGCGTGATTTTATTAGTTTTCATAAAGGATTACAATGAAAACCCTGACGCCATGTTACATCAATACCCGGAAAAAGCGTCTACAAGTAACGTGTAGGTTTTCTCAATGTGCTGCGGGATCACTCTGGTGTCGGCGAGAACAGGCATGAAATTGCTGTCTCCGGCCCACCGCGGCACTATATGCATGTGTAGATGATCGGCAATACCAGCACCGGCAACCTGTCCGATATTCCAGCCCACATTGAATCCCTGGGCCGCACAGACATCACGTAAAGCTCTCTGACTCAGGACCAATAACTGATGCATTTCAAGGATTTCATCTTCGTCCAGTTTGGCGAAATCGGCTAAATGCCGGTAAGGGGAAAGCATCAGGTGGCCGTTTGAGTACGGATAACGATTCATGATCACATAGCTCTGCGCTCCACGAGTCACGACGAGGCGGGCTTGATCATCGGCAGGATCGTCACCGACACAGAATATGCAGCCCTCTTGTTCGGGACTCTGGATATATTCAAGCCGCCACGGGGCCCACAAGCGCTCCATTAAATGCCTCCCTTCTGAATCAGCCTGTCTTATACTTTAGTCGAGCCGGAGGATCGTCCCGCGGAGATCGTCACCTATCTCCAGCAAACCGACACTGTGATAGGCCATCCTGCGTCGATCCGTTGAACTCCCCGGGTTAAAATACAGGATGCCATCACGCCGATGACATGCGGGGGAGTGACTATGCCCATAGACCAGACAATCCAATGAAACCGAAGAGAACTCGCCGAGAATTCGCTCTTCTAAGCCATCCGGCGGGCCCCACCCGTGAATCATACCGATTGTGAAGCCGCCGACGTTAATGATTTTTTTAATGGGCACGCCAGGAATCGCCGGATCCATGTTGCCGCGCACGGCATGCAGTGGATAATCGTCGAAGACATCAAGGAGATCGGGGACGACCAAGTCGCCGGCGTGCAAAATCATGTCAACCGGGGCAAGGACATCATCAACCAGAGAGCGCAGATACTTCTGGGCATCTTCCGTAGCAGGCAAATGCGTATCTGCAAGAACGCCTATTCTGATTGAAACGCCGACGGAAGCCTTCATCTCGCAATCATCCTTAAACAAAAGTCTGGGATCAGTATACGCCTCCTTCAGTATCGCCTGAAGTCCTTACTGTCAATTATTCCGAAAAAACGTTTAATATCAGCCCACCCTGGCTAATTTCAGCCATATTTATCTCGTCGCAACAACGAATTTACCAAAGAAACCCCTTGACGCTTTTCATATAAGCGATATTTTTTAGAGGGTTCAAAGTCATTTTTTAAATATAGGCGCATTGGCATCAGCATTGCTGTATAAATTGTGCTCTTTTGGCCGCTCGGACTGTTTTTTCTTGACAAAACAAGGCTATGAGCATTATCTAAGCTTTTTATTATTGCTAAATATTTTTACTTAGACAAAAAACCAGAATAACAATTGGCTTCGGCAACAAGCCAGGGAGGACACACAACATGTCAAAACGTCAGGAAGCGCTCGATTACCATTCAATGGGGCGCAAAGGTAAAATTGAGGTCATCACCACCAAACCATGTGCAACGAGCAGGGACCTCGCTCTCGCTTACAGCCCGGGGGTTGCTGAACCCTGCTTAGAAATCGAAAAGAACCCGGATGACGCCTACAAATATACGGCAAAAGGGAACCTGGTAGCCGTCGTATCGAACGGCACGGCGGTCCTCGGCCTCGGCGATATCGGCGCCCTGGCCGGCAAGCCGGTCATGGAAGGGAAAGGCGTTTTGTTCAAGAGCTTCGCTGATGTCGATGTATTCGACATCGAGCTCAACACCAAGGACTCCGATGAAATCATTCGTACCGTCAAGCTGCTTGAACCGACTTTCGGCGGCATCAACCTTGAAGACATCAAGGGGCCCGAATGTTTCTATATCGAGGAAGAGCTGAAGAAGATCATGAACATCCCGGTCTTCCACGATGACCAGCACGGCACGGCCATCATCTCTGCCGCCGGCATGATCAACGCCCTCGAACTGACCGGAAAGAATATTTACGACGCCAAGATCGTCGTCAACGGTGCCGGTGCGGCAGGGATAGCCTGCGCCAACCTCGCCATCACCATGGGTATTGATAAGAACAATGTCATCCTCTGCGACACCAAGGGCGTTATCTATAAGGGCCGCACTGAAGGGATGAACGACTACAAGGAGCGCCTGGCCGCCGAGACCGAAGCACGTACTCTTGAAGACGCCATGGTGGATGCCGACATCTTCTTCGGCGTCTCCGCGAAAGGGGCTTTAACGGCCGAGATGCTACGTTCCATGGCCAAGGACCCGATCGTTTTCGCCATGGCCAACCCCGACCCTGAAATCACTCCACCGGAGGCCAAGGCCGTCCGTGACGACGTTATTATCGGTACCGGCCGTTCTGACTACAACAACCAGGTCAACAACGTCCTGTGCTTCCCCTTCCTGTTCCGCGGTGCACTGGATACGCACGCCAGCGCAATCAACGACGAAATGAAGTTGGCAGCGGTCAAAGCCCTTGCCGAATTGGCGAAAGAGGATGTCCCCGATTCAGTTCGTAAGGCCTATGGCGGAGAGGTGATCAAGTTCGGTCGCGAATATATCATTCCCAAGCCATTCGATCCGCGCGTCCTGCTGCACGTTGCCCCGGCTGTAGCACAGGCGGCCATGGACAGCGGCGTTGCCCGCCGACCGATCGCCGACATGGCCAAGTACAAAGAGCAGCTAGAAGCGCTGCAAGGCCGTTCCAAATCGATCATGCGCAACCTGATCAACAAGGCAAAAACCTGTCCGAAACGGATTGTCTTCCCCGAAGGAGAAGAGGAAAAGATTCTGCGCGCCAGCCAGATACTGGTCGACGAAGGGATCGCCAAGCCGATCCTGCTCGGTGACGAGGCAGAGATCAGGGCCAATGCGGCCACGTTGAATGTCGACCTGAGCGGAATGATCATCATCGACCCGAACAAGAGCGACATCGTCGAGAGCTACACCACGGAATTCTTCACCATGCGCCAACGCAAGGGCGTGACCCTCGCCGAAGCACGCCGCACCATGCGCAAGAGCCGCAACCACTTCGGTTCGATGATGGTACTCAAGGGCGATGCCGACACCCTCCTTTCGGGGATCAACCATCACTACCCGGAAACCATCCGCCCGGCCCTCGAGGTGATTGGCAAGCGCGAAGGACTGTCCAAGGTTCACGGCATGTACATGATGGTCACCAAGAAGGAAGCTGTCTTTTTTGCCGACACGACTGTGGACATTGAACCGACCCCTGAAGAGCTGGCAGAAACAGCTATATTGACGGCACACAAAGCCAGACAGTTCGATTTTGAGCCGAAGGTTGCAATGCTTTCATTTTCCAACTTTGGCAGCGCGGAGCACCCGCTGACCGTCAAGGTCAAACGCGCAACCGCATTGGTCAAAGCCCAGGCTCCCGACCTTATCGTCGATGGCGAAATCCAGGCGAACGTCGCCCTCGACCCGGAGTTGGTAGAAAAGCAATACCCCTTCTCCAAACTCAAGGGAGATGCCAACGTCTTCATCTTCCCGGACCTGCAGTCCGGTAATATTGCCTACAAGCTGCTGCACAAACTTGGTGGCGCAGAGCAGATCGGCCCGATCCTCATGGGGATGAAAAAACCGGTGCACGTCCTGCAACGTGGTGATGCTGTTGCCGACATCGTCAACATGTCAGCAGTCGCGGTTGTCGACGCCCAGGAATATGCCGTCAGCCACAATTAACGTCACACCTGGCACGTAGCATACAAAGGGCCTCCCCAGCGGGGAGGCCCTTTGTGCATATATTAGCAGCGTTTTTTTACACACTTGGCACCACGTGCCAGGAACGTCATTTGTCCTTCCCTGGGAGAGCATCTCCTGCTAAAATGCCGGCCCACCAAACTAGTTAAGGAAGTGAGCAGATGAAATATCAAAGCACCCGTGGGCAGATCCAGGATATTCCATTCAAACAGGCCGTTATGATGGGGCTGGCAGAAGATGGAGGGTTGCTGCTGCCTGAGACCATTCCACGCCTCACCCCGGGCGATCTTGAGGCACTGAGCAAGCTGGCTTACCCTGAACTCGCCTTCCATGTCATGAGCTATTTTATCGAGGACATCCCTTCCGCAGCCCTGAAGGACATGATCGACCGTTCCTATGCCAGCTTTAGCCACCGTGAGATCACTCCGGTTGTGCACCAGGACGGCCTGTTTATTCTGGAACTCTTTCATGGTCCCACCCTCGCCTTCAAGGATGTTGCGCTGCAGTTTCTCGGCAATCTCTTTGAATATCTGCTTGCTGAATCCGGCGATCACATGAATATTCTCGGAGCCACCTCCGGGGATACGGGCAGTGCAGCCATTTACGGCGTGCGCGGCAAGAAAAACATCAACATCTTCATTCTTCATCCGCACAAGAAAGTCTCACTGGTGCAGGAACTGCAGATGACCACGGTCACGGATACCAACGTCTTCAACCTGGCCATCAAAGGGACCTTCGATGACGGTCAGCAGATCGTCAAGGAGACCTTCGGTGACCTGGAATTTAAAAAAAAATACGCTCTTGGCGCCGTCAATTCGATCAACTGGGCCCGGGTCCTTGCCCAAGTGGTCTACTACTTTTACGCGTGGGGACAGGTCCGCAAACTGACCGGCGCCAACAAGGTTTATTTTTCTGTGCCGACCGGCAATTTCGGTGATATTTTCGCAGGCTACATTGCCATGAGGATGGGCCTGCCCATCGAGAAACTGGTCCTTGCCACCAACGCCAACAACATCCTTGCGCGCTTCGTCAACACTGGCGACTATTCCATTGGCGATGTCCACCCGACCTTCTCACCCTCAATGGACATTCAGAATGCCAGCAACCTGGAACGCTACCTCTTTTATCTTTTCAAAGAAGATTCAGCGCATCTTGCAGCAGCCATGCAGGAGTTCGCCAACACAGGAAAACTCGCATTCAGCGATGAGCAGATCGCTGCCGTCGGCGAGGTCTTTTTGTCAGCCTCTGTCGATAACGAGCAGACCCTGGCGACGATTCGCGAGTTCCATGCAACTGCAGGTTATGTCCTTGATCCACATACAGCCACCGGGGTCAAGGCCGGCAAGGAACTGGCAGGCGGTGAATATCCGGTCATTTGCCTGGCCACGGCCCATCCGGCCAAGTTCCCGGAAGCCGTCAACCAGGCCATCGGCAAAGATCCTGACAGACCGGTGAGCTTGAACGGCCTTGAGGAGCGTGAGCGGCGCTGCGAAACCATCGAAGCAAAAACCGAAAAGGTCAAGGCGTATATCTCCGGGAATGCTTTGTAGCAATATTGCTTTAGAGAGAACTGCCAATTCCGCAATCAGTGGATCAAAATACAAAAGCCCCCGGAATGTTCCGGGGGCTTTTGTTGTCTGGCAAAGACTCTATTTTGACTTAACAGTCGAAGTAAAGGGCGAATTCGACCGGAGTCGGACGCATACGCGTCACGTCGACTTCGGACTCACGCTTGTAGGAGAGCCACATATCGATCACGTCCTTGGTAAAGACGTCGCCTTTGAGCAGGAAGTCGTGATCGGCTTCCAGAGCGTCAAGAGCTTCGTTCAGGGTACCGGCGACACTCGGGATGTCTTTCAGTTCTTCTGGAGAAAGGCCGTAGATATCTTTGTCGAGCGGCTCGCCCGGGTCGATCTTGTTTGCGATGCCATCGAGGCCCGCCATCAACTGGGCGGCAAAAGCAAGGTACCCGTTGCAGCTCGGGTCAGGCGTACGGTATTCAACGCGCTTCGACTTGGGGTTGTCGGTCACCGGGATACGCAGTGATGCGGAACGGTTACGGTTCGAGTAGGCCAGGTTGACTGGAGCTTCGTAGCCAGGGACCAGGCGCTTGTAAGAGTTGGTGGTCGGGTTGGTGAACGCACATAAGGCCTTGGCGTGTTTCATAATACCGCCGATATAGTACATGGCCGTTTTCGAAAGGCCGCCGTAGCCGTCGCCGGCAAAGAGGTTGACGCCGTCTTTCCAGATCGACTGGTGGCAGTGCATCCCGGAGCCGTTGTCACCGAAAATCGGCTTCGGCATGAAGGTCACGGTTTTGCCGTTCTGGATGGCGACGTTCTTGATGATGTACTTGAACCACTGCAGGGTGTCGCCCATTTTGAGCAGCGAGTCGAAACGCATGTCGATTTCGCACTGGCCGCCTGTGGCAACTTCATGATGCACGGCTTCGATCGTCATGCCGACGCTCTGCAAGACTTCGACCATCTCGTTGCGCAGATCGACCATGGAGTCGGTCGGAGCGCAAGGGAAGTAACCTTCCTTATGGCGTGGTTTGTAGCCGAGGTTCGGGAACTCTTCACGGCCGGTGTTCCAAGTGCCTTCGATCGAGTCGACCGAGTAGAAGGACTCATTGGCGCTGGACGCGTAGCGGACATCATCGAAGATGAAAAATTCCGGCTCAGGGCCAAAATAAGCGGCGTCAGCGATGCCGGTTGACTTGAGGTAGGCCTCCGCTTTCTGAGCGATGAAGCGCGGGTCGCGGGTATAGCCTTCCTTGGTGATCGGGTCGATGATGTTGCAGATCAGGCTGAGGGTCGGAATCTTGACGAAGGGGTCGATCTTGGCTGTGCTGGGATCAGGCATGATCAGCATGTCCGAGTTGTGTATCGGCTGCCAGCCGCGGATCGAGGAACCGTCGAAACCGATCCCTTCTTCGAAGGTATCCTCGCTGAATTCTCCGATCGGCGTGGCAAAATGCTGCCAGATACCAACGAAGTCGAGAAATTTGTAATCGACCATCTTGCAATCGTTGTCTTTGGAAAACTTGACTACTTCTTGTGGGGTCATCTTTTTCCTTCTCCTTTTGATGTCTTATTGATATCAACTAACTGGTACGACCATTGAGTTTAAAGGGCATCATCACCCGTTTCACCCGTACGAATCCGGACGACTTCATCAACCTGGGTAACAAAAATTTTACCGTCACCGATGCGGCCGGTTTTGGCGGCTTCGCCGATCACCTCGACCACCTTGGCGGCCATCTCGTCGGAAACGATAATTTCCATCTTGATCTTGGGGATAAAATCGACTACG
>Ga0316188_10000927_pt1 | contig 13601 bp, 12 predicted proteins | sample Phiworburrow1_MG_FD_204933 | JGI IMG/M metagenome (GOLD analysis project Ga0316188, IMG submission 204933) | Coastal sediment microbial communities from Maine, United States - Phippsburg worm burrow 1 | ecosystem: Environmental > Aquatic > Marine > Coastal > Sediment | place: USA: Maine...
CGACGCCGCCGTGATCGAACTGTTCGGCGACGTGCCGCTGGGGCAGAGCAGCACCCGGCTGGACGGCAGCCTGGTGATCGAGCGTGCGGCCGGGCTGCTGCTGCGGCTGGATCTGCAAAGTGCGCAGCCGGACTTCTCGCTGCAGCGACGGCTGGTGCGGGTGCAACCACCCCACTGAGGCGAGGGCTTTCACAGTTCTTTACCGGCGGCGCATCGTGCGCTCACGGGCAGCCGGCACCATGGCGGTCATTGTCACCCGCCTATGGAAACGCGCCATGAATCGTCTCGCACCCCTGAGTTTTCGCCGCATTGCGGCCGTAGCCACGCTGGCCGCCGCAGGCACGTTGGGCCTGCCTGGGCTGGCCGCCGCGTCGCCGGGCAGCCCCGACGTCGTGCCGCTGGGCGGTCGAGGCTTGCAGCATCTGCTGGAATCGGCAGACGCCACGCCGGCGCAGCGGACCGAAATCGAGCGGATTGCCGCCGCGACGCGCACCGACATGCTGGCCAGCCGCCAGACGTCGCAGGACCTGCGACGCCAGTTGATGGACCAGTTCACGCAGCCCACGGTCGACGCCAACGCGGTGGAGGTGCTGCGCAAGCAGATGATGGCCGAGCGCGACCAGGCCAGCCAGCGCGTGATGCAGTCGATGCTGGAGATCAGCCGCGTGCTGTCGCTCGAGCAACGTCAGAAGATCGCCGCCGACATGCAGCAACGCGCCGACAGCATGCGCCGTCGCATGGGCCATCGTGGGCTGCAGCGCGGTTCTGACGGAGCGCCCGACGGTGAAAGTCGCTGAGCGCGGCGATACTCCGGAGCGCAGGCTCCACGCCGGCCGTCCCGAGCGAGGCCGGACAGCACCTGCGCTGCTGCTCCACCGTGACATGACGCCTCGCCTGCTGCTGATCGACGACGACGCCCGCCTGACGGCCATGGTGGGCGACTACCTGCGCCGCAACGGTTTCGAGGTCGACGTCGCGGCATCACTGGCGGCAGGGCGTGCCCGCATCGAGCAAAGCGTCTACGACGCCCTGCTGCTCGACCTGATGCTGCCCGACGGCGACGGCCTGGACCTGACACGTGAGCTGCGCGTGCAGCCGCGCACGCGAAGGCTGCCTCTGCTGATGCTGACGGCGCGTGGCGAGCCGACGGACCGGATCGTCGGCCTGGAAATCGGTGCCGACGACTACCTGCCCAAGCCCTTCGAGCCGCGCGAACTGCTGGCGCGCGTGAAGGCGCTGCTTCGGCGCGCCGGGCCCGAACTGGGATCCGACGAGGTGATGCACTTCGGGCGCCTGGAGATCGACCTCGGGGCGCGCCAGGCCCGCGTGGACGGGCAGGCTTGCGATCTCACCGGACACCAGTTCGACTTGCTGGTGGTGCTGGCGCGCGGCGCCGGGCGCGTGATGTCGCGCGACCAGATCATGGACGCGCTGAAAGGCCACCCGCTGGAGGCCTTTGACCGCAGCATCGACGTCCACATCTCGCGCATCCGCGCGGCCATCGAGGACGACCCCAAGGCGCCGCGACGCGTGCTCACCGTGCGCGGCAGCGGCTACCTGTTCGCACGCAAGCAGGACGCGGACCGCTGACGCGTTCGGGGCCCCGATGCGATCGCTGTACCTGCGCATCTGGCTGACCGTCGTGGCGGCACTGGCGCTGTTCGCGCTGGTGTCGGGCTGGCTGGTGCAGCGGCACCTGGCGCACGAGCGCGAGCGCATGGAGTCGGCGCTGCAGGACCGCATGGCGGCCTGGGGCGAGCTGCTGCAACGCTCGCTGCCGCCTGCCGATGCGCCGGCCGACCAGCAGGCGGCCGCGTTCCTCGACTGGTCGCAGCGCCTGCGGGTGCCGATGGCGCTGGACGCCGCCGACGGCAGCCGGATCGTGGCCACCGACCGTTTTGCGCGCCGCGAGTCGGACGATGGCGGGTCGCCGCGGCGCACGCTGCCGGTGCGTCTGAGTGACGGCCGTACGCTGTGGGTGATGGGCCCGCGGCCGATGCGTGCCAGGCTCGGTGGCCCACCCGAGGCCGCGGGTGTCGATCCGCCGCCGCGGTTCGGGCGGCCCGGTCCCCTGGTCGGTGTCGACCTGCCGGGCGTCTGGCTGCTGGCGTTGCTGGCGCTGCTGTTTGCCGCTGTCGCGGCAGGGGCCTGGCCGGTGGTGCGGCGGCTGACCCGCCGGCTCGAGGCCCTGAAGCAGGGCGTCGAGGCCTTTGGCGCCGGCGATTTGCAGCAGCGTGTGCGGGCCGACGGCCATGACGAGGTGGCGGCGCTGGCGCACAGCTTCAACCATGCCGCGGGCCGCATCGAGGCCCTGCTGCGCTCGCAGCGCAGCCTGCTGGCCAATGCCAGCCATGAGCTGCGTTCGCCGCTGGCGCGGCTGAAGATGGCCGTGGCCATGCTGGACGGGTCCACGGACGCGGAGCGGACGCGGCTGCAGGCCGAGATCGGCACCAACATCGGAGAACTCGATGCATTGGTCGAGGAGGTGCTGCTGGCCAGCAGGCTGGACGCGCCCACCGATGCACTGATGCGCGAGCCGGTGGACCTGCCGGTGCTGCTGGCCGAGGAGGCCGCGCGCGTGGACGCGGAGGTGGATGTGTCGGCGGACACCCGGGCGCTGACGGTTTCGGGCGACGAACGGTTGCTGCGCCGCGCACTGCGCAACCTGCTGGAGAATGCGCGTCGCTACGGTGGCAGCGGCATCGAGGCGAAGCTGCAGGTCGAGCCCAATCGAGGGCATGCGCGGATCTTGGTCTGCGACCGCGGCCCGGGCGTGCCCGAGGCCCTGCGCGAACGCATCTTCGAGCCCTTCTTCCGCCTGCCCGGCCACGCCGAGCAGGCCGGCGGCGTCGGGCTGGGCTTGTCGCTGGTACGGCAGATCGCGCAGCGCCACGGTGGCACGGTGGACTGCGCGCCGCGCGACGGCGGCGGCAGTTGCTTCACGCTGAGGCTGCCGCAGACCGGAGCAGACGGCGCGGGCAGCGTGCCAAACCTGCGGGAACGCCCGGCCTCGACGGTCAGGCCACCTTGACGATCTCGACCGGATGCTCGTACACGTCCTTGCGCTTGTCGTACAGCGGAATCGTGCTGCCCTTGATCCGGTTGCTTTCCAGGTCCTTCAGGTCGACCTCGGCGACGACGACCTGTTCGATGTTGGCCGTACCCTCGGCCGCGATGCCGTCACGCGCGAACGGGAAATCCGACGGTGTGATGATGGCGGCCTGGCCATAGTGCAGCCCGAGACCTTCGACCGGCAGGTTGCCGACCGTGCTCGTGTGCACCACGAAGACCTGGTTCTCGATGGCCCGCGCGTGGCAGCAGTAGCGCACGCGCAGAAAGCCCTGGCGGTCGTCGGTGCACGACGGCACGAAGAGGATGTCGGCGCCGGCCTCGCACACCATGCGTGACAGCTCGGGAAACTCGATGTCGTAGCACACGAGGATCGCGATCTTGCCGAACGGCGTCTCGAACAGGCGCAACTGGTCGCCGGCGTCGGTGTTCCACTTCTCGCGCTCCCAGCGCGTGCGATGGATCTTGTCCTGTTCGTAGATCTCCCCGGTGGGCGTGAAATAGTAGGCCGTGTTGAGCAGCCGGCCATCCTCGTGCAAGGTCGGGTGGCTGCCGCCGATGAGATGCACGTCCCACTGCGCCGCCAGTTCCTGCATCAGGGCCTTGTAGCGCCCGGTGTAGTCGTGCATGTTGCGCACGGCGTCGCTGACATTCGTCGTGTCCATGAACGACAGCAACTGCGTCGTGAAGATCTCGGGCAGCACGACAAACTGGGGCTTGTAGTCGCCCGCCGCCTTCATGATGAAACGCACCTGGTTCTCGAAACCGGACCAGTCGTGGATCTGTCGCAGCAGGTACTGCACGGCAGCGATGCGAACGATCATAGGGACACCTCTTTGACAATGCGGGTCGGTTTGGCCGGGTTGTAGCTGGGGTTGAGCCACACGATGATCGACGCGTAGCCGCGCGATTCGACGTCCTCTGGAATGTAGCCTTCGATGACGCCGCAGTAGCTGAAGCCTTCCCGCAACTGGAAGCTCAGAACCGGATCTCGCAGGTCGCCCCAGACCACGCGCTGCGCGTAGGCCTCGGCGCTGAGTGCATCGGCGTGCTGGCCGTAGCCCGGCAACCGGCCGCACGCGATGATGCGCTTGAGGTTCATCGCCTTGCAGATCTTCCGCCGGGCCTCGTAGAGCAGGTGGCCGACCCCGCCGCCGCGCATCTGCGGACCGACGAACACCTCGGCGCCGTACAAGGTCCGTCCGGCCGGATTGTGGTGCTCGAAGGTGCCTGCACCCGTGATCTCGCTCCACGTGTGCGATTCGGCCCAGTCGTCCCAGGCCACGACCAACGATCCCGCGTAGCCGACCAGACCGGCCTCGGTCTCGGCCACCACCTGGCCCTGCGGGAACATGTCGAACTGCCGGCGCAGCTTGGCAGGCTCCCAGGGTGGAATGGTCGGATAGACCCTGCGCTGCAATGCAATCACGGCAGCAATGTCGTCCGGTCGCGCCTGTCTCGTCCACTTCTTCTTCATATCTGGCCCGATGGCGGTCGAAGCCATCGGGCAATCCCCGGCGCCCACCGCCGCTGGGGTCCATGCTAACTGCAGTGCCCCTTGTCGCGGCGTGAGCACGGGGCGAGGTCATGCCAACGCGGAGAAGGGCGGCAGCACGAGCCTGCGCGAACCATCTCGCGCCGACCCTGCCATGCGCAGGCATGGCGCATTGCCGAGCGGTGGCCCGGCGTCGCCATGCATCCACCGAAGTCGGCGTGCAGCATGTCCGCCGGTGGGCGGCCTGGCGGCAGGCAGGTGGCCAGGCCCGATGTTCAACCGACGGTGCCTGGCGGCAGGAGATCCTGCGGCCGACCCGACATTCCAGATGGGTGCGCGCGGCGGCTCGTCATCGACGGGAGGGGCTCAATCGCCGGGCTCCAGGCTTCGTGGGTCCGGGTGATCCAGGCCGCGCGCGCGGCGCGCTCGCTCGGCGTAGCGGTTGAAGCGCCAGGCGGTACCCTCCTGCGAGATGCGGTGCCAGACGGCCCGCTTTTCGGCCGGGCTCATGGCGGTCCAGTGCTGCACCTCCTCGAAACTGCGGCCGCAGCCCTTGCAGATGGCGTCGCCCTGGCTGGTGGAACAGATGGCGATGCAGGGCGCGTCGGGCGTCGTGGCGTACCAGGCCAGCCAGGCGTCGCGCGCATCGGCGGGCAGCGAAGCTTCGTCGGCACGGGTCTCGTGGTGGTACACGAGCAGCGCGTAGACCTCTGCCAGGGCGCGCACTTCGGCACAGGCGGTGATCCCGTCGGGCGAAGGCGAGCGCGCGCGCCAGAAGTTGATGGCACTTTCGATGTCGGTGATGTGGATGCCGGCCATGGGCGGTGCGGTTCGGTGCGCCAGCAGGTCGCGCGCCGGGGGCCCGGCCGGCGCGATACGGAACCTACTTGGCGCGCTCGTAGTTGGTGGGCAGCCAGTCGTAGCCGCCCCTGCCGTCGGCGCGCAAACGACCGATGCCGGGGAAGGGCAGGTGTGCCAGCGCCACGTAGTAGCCGCTGGCAGCGGCGTCGGCGAAATTCTTGGCCCGCACGGGTGCGGCCATGGCGGGATCGGTGTCGAACTGGATCGTCACCGTGGGCAGCACGAACTGCACTGCCGCCACGTGCATCAGGTCGCCCCACATCACCATGCGTTGGCCGTCGCTGTCCAGCACGTAGGCCGTGTGGCCCGGCGTGTGGCCGTGGGCCGGCAGCGAGTGGATGTCCGGCGCGAGCTCGACCGCGCCCTCGAAGGGCTTGAACCGGCCGGCCGCGACGTAGGGGTTGAGCGAGGCCATCGCGCCCTTGAAGAACTCCTTGGCCGACTCGGGCGCGGCGTCCATGTTCCTCTGGCTCAGCCAGTAGCCGCTCTCGGCGACATCGGCGCGAACCACCGCGTTCGGGAACGTGCGCGTGGCGCCGACCATCAAACCGCCGACGTGGTCGGCATGCATGTGCGTGATGTAGATCTCGTCGACCTGCTCGGGCTGGTAGCCCGAAGCCTGCAGGTTGGCGACCAGCTTGCCCAGCGTGGGGCCGAACAGCCCGGCCGCGCCGGTGTCGATCAGGATCAGCTTGCTGCCGGTGTTGACCAGAAAGCCGTTGACGGAGGTCTCGAGCGGCGTGGCCAGATGGCTGCGCGCGAGCAGCATCTTGACTCCGTCGGGCGAGATGTTCGTCAGCAGCTTGTCGACCGGCAGGTCCACCGTGCCGTCGTTCAGCGCGGTGACCTCGAAGCTGCCGAGCGGCATCCGGTACCAGCCCGGTGCCTGGCCCTTGACCTGGGGCGGGCCGGCCCAGCTCGATGCGCAGGCCACCAGTGCAAGCGCACCGCCGGCGAGCAGGCGACGGGTCAGCGTCATCATGAATCAGGTCCCCCCATGATCGAATCGAACACGTTAGCCAGGTGTCCGGGAGTCTCGGCGGACTTCAGGCCAATACCCCGCGCAGCCAGTGGTTGAGGGCCTGCACCTCCTCCATGCACACCGAATGTTCCATCGGATAGGCCTGCCACTGCACTGCGTGGCCGAGCGCCTGCAGCGCATCGCGCGCGGCCGCACCGCGAGCCAGCGGGACGACGCCGTCCCGCTCGCCGTGCGCCAGGAAGACTGGCGTGCCCGCGCTGGCCGTGCTGCGCTCGGCAGGGCTGGTGTCCGACAGCGGCAGGTAGCCCGACATGCCGACCCAGCCGGCCAGCCGCCGGCTGCAGCGCAGGCCAGCACCCAGCGCGATGGCGCAGCCTTGCGAAAAGCCGGCCAGCACGATGCGCTCGGCGGGCACGCCGCGCGCCACCTCCCGCTCGATGAGCGCGTGGACCTGGGCGAACGACTCGCGCAGGCCGGCCTCGTCTTCGCGCCGCACCAGGTCGACGCCGAGGATGTCGTACCAGGCGCGCATGCGGTTGCCGCCGTTGATCGTTACCGGCCGCACCGGCGCACGCGGAAATACCCAGCGCACCGGGCCGACGGTGGCCAGATCCAGTTCGTCGGCGAAGGGCAGGAAATCGGTGCCGTCGGCCCCCAGGCCGTGCAGCACCATGACGGTGGCGCGCGGCGTGCCGCCGCCGTGGACCTCGATCGTCTGCAACTCAGTCATCAGTAGGCCAGCCCCATCGCTTCACGCACGTCCTTCATCGTCTGGCGTGCCACGGTGCGGGCGCGCTCGGTGCCCATCTCGACGATCCAGTGCACCTTCTTCGGGTTCGTCAGGTAGGTCTCGGCGCGTTCGCGCCAGGGATTCTGCTGCGCGCAGACGGCCTCGATCACTGGCTGCTTGCAGTCCAGGCAGCCGATGCCGGCCGTGGTACAGCCCTTGACCACCCAGTCGCGCGTCGCCTCGTCGCTGTAGATCTTGTGAAATGCCCACACCGGGCACTTCTCGGGGTTGCCGGGGTCGGTCCGGCGCACGCGCGCCGGGTCGGTCGTCATGCCCCGGATCTTCTTGTCCACCGCCGTCGGTTCGTCCCGCATCAGCACGGCGTTGCCGTAGCTCTTGCTCATCTTGGTGCCGTCCAGCCCGGGCAGGCGCAGCACCTCGGTGTGCAGCGCCTGCGGCTCGACCAGGATGGTCTTGCCGCTGCCTTTCAGGTGGCCCAGCAGCAGCTCGGCGTCATCGCTGGTGAAGGCATCGATCGCGGCCGACTTCCTGACGATGCCTTCGCCCTTGGCCAGCGCGGCGGCGTCGCCGGTCTGGCCATAGGCCTTGCGCTGGCGCTCGAAGTAGCGCGCGTCGTCCTTCGGCAGCTTGGCCAGTGCGGCGACGGCACGCTGCTCGAAATCGGCATGGCGACCGTACAGATGGTTGAAGCGGCGCGCCACCTCGCGTGTCAGCTCCACGTGCGAGGCCTGGTCCTCGCCCACCGGCACGTGCGCGGCCTTGTAGATCAGGATGTCGGCCGCCTGCAGCAGCGGGTAGCCCAGGAAGCCGTAGGTGGCCAGGTCACGGTCCTTGAGCTTTTCGATCTGGTCCTTGTAGGTCGGCACGCGCTCCAGCCAACCCAGCGGCGTGCCCATCGCCAGCAGCGTGAACAACTCGGCGTGCTCCGGCAGGCGGCTCTGGATGAAGATCGTGCTCCTGTCGGGGTCGAGCCCCGCGGCGATCCAGTCGATCACCATGTCGTACACATAGCGCTCCATGACCTCGCGCTCCTCGTAGTGCGTGGTCAGCGCGTGCCAGTCGGCAACGAAGTAGAAGCAGTCGTAGTCGTCCTGCAGGCGCACCCAGTTCTTCAGGGCGCCGTGGTAGTGGCCGAGGTGCAGCGCGCCGGTGGGGCGCATGCCGGAAAGGACGCGGGGTCGCATGGGCGAGGCTCTGAAGGCAAAGCGGGGATTCTCGCAGAGGGCCGCGCTGGGCCGGGGGAGGCCTGGCGCGACCGTTGGGGGCTCTAAGTACACTCCCGCCCTTCGCCATGAAGCGCATCGTCATCCTGATCAGCGGCCGGGGCAGCAACATGCAGACCCTGGTGAGCCGCTGCGCCGAAGAGCGCTGGCCGGCCCAGGTCGTCGGCGTGATCGCCAGCCGCCCGGACGCGGCCGGCCTGGACTGGGCGGCGGCGCAGGGGCTGCCGACCGTGGCGCTGGACTCACGCAGCACCGATCGCGCTGTCTTCGACGCCGCGCTGGCGGATGCCATCGACCGGCTGGCGCCCGATCTGTTGTTGCTGGCCGGCTTCATGCGCATCCTGGACGCGGCGCTGGTGCAGCGGTATGTCGGGCGGATGTTGAACATCCATCCCTCGCTGCTGCCGGCCTTTCCCGGCCTGCACACGCACCGGCGCGCGCTGGAGGCCGGATGCCAGGTCACCGGCGCCACCGTTCACTTCGTGACGGCCGAGCTGGACCACGGACCGATCGTGGCGCAGGCGGTCGTGCCCGTGCGACCGACCGACGACGCCCAGTCGCTGGACGCGCGCGTGCTGGCGGCAGAACACCGCTTGTACCCGCTGGCGGTGCGCTGGGTCCTGGGCAACCGGCTGCAGATCGAGGGCCAGCGCGTGCGGCAGCTCGATGGCGAGCCGCAGTGGCTGGTCTGAGCCCATGCACCCGGGCGCGCTGCTGGACCTGACAAGCGAACTGCTCGGCAGCGTGCTGCGCTTCGACGCGCCGGCCGACGCCACGGTGTCGGCGTTCGTTCGCCAGCACCGAGAGCTTGGCGCGCGAGATCGCCGGGCGCTGGCCGACAGCGTCTACGACGTCTTGCGCCGGCGCCTGCTTGTGCAGCACTTGGCCCAGGGCGGGCCGGGCAGGCTGGAGCGCCGCCTGGCATTGCTGGCCTGGCCCGGAACGGACAGCGCCCTGCATGGTGCACTGGCACCCCACGAGCAGGCCTGGTTGTCGCAGGCGAGGCAGGTCGACCTGGAAAGCCTGCCCGACAAGCTGCGCCACAACCTGCCCGACTGGCTGGCTGGCGCCTTGAAGGCGTCGCTGGGTGACGAGGGATTCTGGTCGCTGGCCCGCGCGCTGGAGTCACCGGCGCCGCTGGACCTGCGCGTGAACACGCTGAAGGCCAAGCGCGCCGACGTCCTGGCTGCCCTGGCGGATGCCGGCGTCGAAGCCACGCCAACGCCCCATTCGCCCTGGGGCCTGCGCGTGCGCGGCAAGCCGGCGCTGCAGACGCTGGCGCCGTTCAAGCAGGGCGACGTGGAAGTGCAGGACGAAGGCAGCCAGCTGCTGGCGCTGCTGGTCGATGCGCACCGGGGGGAAATGGTGGTGGACTTCTGCGCCGGCGCTGGCGGCAAGACGCTGGCGTTGGGGGCTGCGATGCGCAACACGGGCCGGCTGTACGCCTTCGACGTGTCGGGCCACCGGCTAGCGGCGCTCAAGCCCCGGCTGGCACGCAGCGGGCTGTCCAACGTGCACCCCGTGCAGATCGCTCACGAACGCGACGACCGCATCAAGCGCCTGGCTGGCAAGGTCGACCGCGTGCTGGTTGATGCACCCTGCTCCGGGCTGGGCACCTTGCGCCGCAACCCGGACCTCAAGTGGCGCCAGTCGCCTGCCAGCGTGGCTGAATTCCAGGCTCGCCAGCGCGCGATCCTGGCCAGTGCCGCCCAGCTGCTCAAGCCCGGCGGGCGCCTCGTCTACGCCACCTGCAGCCTGCTGGCGGCCGAGAACGAGGACGTGGTGGCCGATTTTGCGCCAGGGCGGGGCGCCGACTTCGAACCTCTGGCGGTCTCATCGGCGCTGGCCACCGTACGGGTCGAGCACCCCGAGGCCCTGGTCAAGGGACCCCACCTCAGGCTGTGGCCCCATTTGCACCAGACCGACGGTTTCTTCGCCGCGGCATGGAAGAGGCGCTGAAAAGATCGCATCTGTAGCGAAATGGGTTGATTCAGGTCATCCTCGGTACCGATTCGGTACGTTGACCACCGGGTTGGGCCGCCTTTTCCGCTGCTGCCCGGCCGTAAAGCCCCTACAATAGGCCGACGCCTTCTTTCAGGGCGGGGAATATTCTGGATGAACGTCTTGATGCCTATCCACGACGCGCTGGTTCAGTGGCTGTCGCATGGACTGTTGCAGGCCGCCTGGTGGCAGGTGCTGCTCTTCGCCCTGGGGGCGACGCACATCACCATTGCCGCGGTGACCATCTTCCTGCACCGGGCCCAAGCGCACCGGGCGCTGGACCTGGGGCCCGTGCCGTCACACTTCTTCCGCCTGTGGCTGTGGCTGACCACCGGCATGGTGACCAAGGAGTGGGTCGCGATCCACCGCAAGCACCACGCCAAGTGCGAGACCGAAGAGGATCCGCACAGCCCGGTCACGCGCGGCATCAAGACCGTGCTGCTCAGGGGCAGCGAGCTCTATCGTGCCGAAGCGAAGGTCACGGAGACGCTGGACAAGTACGGCCACAACACACCGGACGACTGGATCGAGCGCAACCTCTACTCGCGCTACAGCTGGCAGGGCGTGGGCGTGATGCTGATCATCGACCTGGCATTGTTCGGTGCCCTGGGCGCCACGGTCTGGGCCATTCAGATGGCCTGGATCCCGGTCACTGCCGCCGGCATCATCAACGGTCTGGGCCACTGGTGGGGCTACCGCAACTTCGAGGCGGCGGATGCCTCGACCAACATCTCTCCCTGGGGCATCCTGATCGGCGGCGAGGAATTGCACAACAACCACCATACCTATCCGACCTCCGCCAAGCTGTCGGTCAAGCCGTTCGAGTTCGACATCGGCTGGCTCTATATCCGGTTGCTGGAGTCGGTGGGCTGGGCGAAGGTGCGCAAGACGCCGCCCAAGCTGGCTCTGGGCGCGGTCAAGACCCATCCCGACAAACAGACGCTGCAGGCGCTGATCGCCAACCGCTACGAAGTGATGGCCAAGTACGCAGCCGAAATGCAGCGTGCCGTGCGCGCCGAGTTGCAGCACCTGCAGGAGCAGGGCGCGCAGAACTCCGCCCGCTGGAAGGAGTTGCGGCTGGCCAAGATCTGGCTGCACCGCGATGCCGACAAGATTCCGCAGGGCGTGAAGGCGCAGTTGGCGCAGACCCTGGGCAGCAGCCCCAAGCTGGCCAAGCTGGTTGCCATGCGTGAAGAACTGCGGCAGTTGTGGACGCGCACCAACGTTTCGGCCGAGCAGTTGGTGGCCGATCTGCAGGCCTGGTGCCGCCGCGCCGAGGACAGCGGCATCGCCGCATTGCAGGACTTCTCGATGCGCCTGCGCTCGGCGCACGCCTGACGGCGCAGCCGTCTCGCATCAGGGCCGGTTCGACCGGCCCTTTTTCATGCGCCAGAGCTGATCGCAGCGAGGCTAACCGACGGGATCGTCCTGGCCCGCCAGCGCGGCAGTGGGGAAGTCGCACAGCAACTCTCGCAGCGGCAACTCGCCGCCGGAAACCTCATGCCGCCGGCCGGCGATCGCGTCTTCCAACGCGGGCGCGGGTTCCGACGATGGCCAGACGACGACGGTGTCACCCCAAACCGCTCCGACCGGCAGTTCGTCGGGCTTCAGGTCCAGCGACGCGTACAGGCGGGCAGCGACCACCACCAGCCAGTGCGGGCCGCTGCGTCGTGCGAAGGCCACGACGTGCTGTGCCCGCTCGCCGCGCACTTCCAGCGGCAGGTATTCGGCGCGCTGCAGCATGTCGCCCCAGCGTTGGCGCAGCTGCAGTGTGCGCCAGGTGACCCAGAACTTGGCGCGTCCGTCCACGGCCAGACGCAGCCATTCGCTCAGCGCCGCTGACCGGTCCGGCATCGCCGCCAGCCTGCGCGCCTGGGCCAGCCAGTCGCGCCTCAGTGCGTAGTCGACCGGCCGCCGGTTGTCGGGGTCGACAAGTGACAGTTCGATCCCCTCGTGCCCCTGGTAGAAGTCCGGCACGCCCGGCGACAGCGTCTTGAGCGTGGCCAGCGTCACGCTGTTCAGCGCCCCGTACCAGGCATAGGCCGCCACGCGCGTCTGCAGATCGGTCAGGAAGAGGTTGTGCTCACGCGGTGCGAGCAGGGCCTGGATGAAACCGGACAGGGCCTCTTCGTAGGCCACATGGGGGTTCATCCAGCTCGTCACGGTCTTTGCTTCACGAACCGACTTGAGCATCGCCTGATCCACGCGCTGCCTGTATGCCTCGAGTGCCTCGGGGCTCAGCGGGCCGGCGGGCAGGCTGCCGAACAGCGTCTGGTACAGCAGGTACTCGTCGTTGCGGCAGGGCGCCCGGGCACCGTCGACCGTGCGCCGGTGGCTGCGGTTCAGGCGGCTCCAGTGGCGGACCGTCAACCGCCACAGCGCGGGCATCTCGCTGATCACGTCGACCCGGGCGCGCACGTCTTCCGAGCGCTTGGCGTCGTGGGTCGATGTGGCGAGCATGGTGTGCGGCCACAGCTGCAGGCGGTCGCGGCCGGCGGCGTGGAAGGCTGCCACGCTGATGCCGAACACATCGGGCTCGCCGCCGACGTCGTTGAGCGAGATCAGTCGGTGGTGGCGGTACAGCGCCGTGTCCTCGATGCCCTTGGCCATCACCGGCGCGGTGTACTGCTGCAAGCGGCGTGCGAAGGACCGGTAGCGCTCGCCCAGCCCGCTCGGCGCCCCTGGCAGAGGGCGCCCCAGCAAGGTGCGGCGCAGGAAGTCGAACACGCTGGCGTCGGCGGCCAGGCTGCGACGGCGTGCCCGGCCAATGGCCCAGTCGATGAAGCGGCGGTCCTGCGAACTCGGTTTGTCGACCAGGTAGGTTCGGTAGACCGGGAACGCGGCGATGATTTCAGACAGCGCAAGCCGCAGCGAGTTGAGCGTGAAGTCGCGTGTGCGCCGGTCTTCGCGGGCCAGACGCAGCAGTTCGGTCGCGAGCACCGTCAGCTGCCCCGCCAGCGGGCCGTCCATCACGACATGCCGGCCCTGACGGGCCAGTGTGTCGAAGTCCTCGGCCTCGTCGCCGACAAAGGCGCGCCAGACGCGATCCAGGCGGGTCTTTGCAGCACCGTCGACCAGCACGCCGTTGACGACATTCGCGAACCGGTAGCCGGTGGTCCCGTGCACGGCCCAGTCTTCCGGCACCTTTTCGTGCGCTGCGACGATCTTTTCGACCACCACGTACAGGGGCAGTGGCGGGCGCACGCCATCGGCGCCAGG
>Ga0316188_10000928_pt1 | contig 13593 bp, 13 predicted proteins | sample Phiworburrow1_MG_FD_204933 | JGI IMG/M metagenome (GOLD analysis project Ga0316188, IMG submission 204933) | Coastal sediment microbial communities from Maine, United States - Phippsburg worm burrow 1 | ecosystem: Environmental > Aquatic > Marine > Coastal > Sediment | place: USA: Maine...
GCACCATATGCTGAACCAGGACAGCGGCAACCGCACCCTGCGCCTGTGGGAGGCCCAGAACCCGGTGCCGCCCCCGGAGACCGCCAGCTACAACAGCGATCCCCGGATCGCCAGGCAGCGGGAGGGGGTGGCGCTGACCGAGACCTTCCTGCCCGGCTTCATGAAAACCCATCTTATGGACGCGGAGGAACCGGACGAGTGCTACATGCTGCTCAACCGCAACTTCATGTCGGTGGAATACTCGGCCCTGTTCCATATTCCCGGCTATGCCAACTGGCTGTACGCGAACCTCTGCGCCCGTGACAGTTACGCCTGGCACAAACTCCAGCTGCAGCTGCTGCAGTCCCGCCACCCGGGCCGCTGGGTGCTGAAAGCGCCGTTCCACCAGCTGGGCCTGGCTGAAATCCTGAAATACTACCCCGACGCCATCATCGTGCAGACCCACCGGGCACCCATGACCCTGGTGGCCTCGGGCTGCAGCTTCAGCGAGGTGCTGCGCAGGAGCGCCTCCGACCATATCGACAGGGCGGAGATCGGCCGGGACTGGATGGATATGCTGGAGATTTACACCCGCACTTTTGAAGCTGACCGGGCGCGACTCGAACCGCAGTTTCCCGGCCAGTTCCTCGACCTGCAGCACGATGATTTTGTGGCCGACCCCTGGCCCGCCATTGAATCGGTCTACCGCTTGCGCGGCACCCCCCTGGAGGCGGATACCAGGGCGGCGATGGCGCGCTGGCTGGACCAGCACCCCCGGGGCAAGCACGGCAAGCACGAGTACCGGCTCGAGGACTATGGCCTGACCCGCGCTGACGTCGAGGCGCTGTTCGGCGATTATGCAAAGCGATATAACCTCAGTATGGACTGACACGGTGGAAAAACGATGACTGACAAGACGGCGGAACAGCGGGTACTGGACGGCCAGGCCTGGGCGGACTTCTGCGATGTGCTGAAAGAGGCGGGCAAACTGGTCGATGCGCCGAAGGCGCCACAGGACGCCTTCAACCGGGCGGAGGGCTACCGCTACCTCACCCGGATGCTGCGGGCGGGGCTGGAGAGCTTCCTGGAAAGCGAGGGACCGGATTTCCCGGTGCTGCGCTGCCCGGTGCACGAGACCATCAAGATGGGCGCGGACAACCCCGACAACTTCTACCAGAGCGCCCCCGTCAATCCCCGGCATGACTACCGCATCACCGGCACCCGCGGCACGGTCGACTACCTGGGGTTCGGCACGGTCGTCAACCGTTACAGCACCGGCGGTGGCATGAAGACCGACGGTTTCCTCGATTCCCGCGACATGCAGATCAATGACGACGGTACCCTGGAAATCATCGTCAGCCAGCGCGAGCACCCCGGTAACTGGTTGCGCATGGGGCCCGACGCCAATGCGGTGAATGTGCGCCAGACCTTCCAGGACCGCCGCAGTGAAGTGCGCGCGGAGATCCGCATCGAGCGGATCGGGGCCGAGCAGGACCGCCCGCCGCCCCTGTCGCCGGCGCAGCTGGACAAGGCCCTGCAGGGGGTGACCCAGTTCGTGCGCAACACCACCGGCCTGTTCGAGGGCTGGGCGGAGGGTTTCCTGGGCACCACCAACCAGGTGGCCCCGGCTGACCAGGCCTTTTGCCAGGCCATCGGCGGCGACCCCAATATCTACTATTTCCACAGCACCTGGGCACTGGCGGATGACGAGGCCCTGGTGATCGAGGCGGCGGATATCCCCGACTGCCAGACCTGGAACTTCGTGCTGCAGAACTGGTGGATGGAGTCGCTGGATTATCGCTACCACAATATCCACTTCAACAAGCACACCGCCCACTACGAGCCCGACGGCAGCGTCAGGATCGTCGTCGCCCACCGGCGGCCGCCGCAGCCCAACTGGGTGGAGACGGCGGGGCACAACAATGGCACCCTGTGCTGGCGCTGGATCGGGGCCGAGCGCCATCCCCCGGTTGGCGCGAAAGTGGTGAAGTTCTCCGAGCTGTAACTATTTTTCCGGAGCGTCTTTCCAGGATTTGTCGCCGGCGCTATCCTTGCGCCGTTTGACCGTGGGCAAACCGGTTGCCTTACCGGCTCCACTTTCCTTTTTCCAGGTACAAGTCATGGTTACACGCACAAGGTTTGCCGGTCTGGTCCTGGTCGGCCTGTTTGTTGGTTTACCGGTGCTGGCTGACACCGGGACCGCACCGGCACCAGATGGTGAGGTGATGGTGGCCCCGGTTGTGGTCGACGGCAAAACCCTGTTTCGGATACGGGGCATATCCTCTTACCCGGCCGACGTCCGGGCCGCCGCGATTCGCGATCGGATTATCAGTATTGCAAAAGACGCCTCCATCGCGCCCGACAGCGTGAGACTGGTGCGCCGGGACGATACGATAGCGCTCGTGTCCGGCGACCAGGAAATACTCGTCCTGGTGCCCGCCGATGCCGAACTGGAGCGTGTCAGACTTGAAACCGCCGCCGGGAGTGCCCGCGAGCGTATCGCCAGCGCCATCCGCGAGTACCGCGAGGACCGCAGTCCCGCAGTGCTGCGACGCAATACCGCAATCCTGTTCGGGACGACCCTGGTTGCCGGTTTGCTGTTGTGGGTGGTTGTCGGCCTGTTCCGCTGGCTGATCAGGGTCGCCGAGCGGCGGGTGAAGGGGCAGATAGACAAGCTGGAACAGGTCTCGCACCGCGTTCTCGACGCGCGCCAGATATGGGCGTGGGTGGGTGGCCTGCTGCGCACCGTGCGTGCTTTTACGATATTTGCGCTGGCCATGCTGTGGATGGAGACTGCCCTGGGCCTGTATCCCTGGACCCGCCCTGTGTCTGCCGAGTTATTCGCGCTGTTGCTGGATCCGTTGAAGGAAATGGGCGCCGGCCTGCTCGCGGCGGTGCCCGACCTCACTTTCCTCGCGGTGCTGTTCGTGGTCGTGCGTTTCTGCCTGCGTATCATCTGGACCTTTTTCGACCGGGTACACCGGGGCTGGATCCGGCTTGAAACCTTTCAGCGTGAACTGGCCATGCCCACCTACCGGATCGTGCGGTTACTGGTCATCGTGTTCGCCCTCGTTATTGCCTACCCGTACATTCCCGGCTCTGACTCGGACGCCTTCAAGGGCATGAGCCTGTTCTTCGGGGTCGTGCTGTCGATCGGTTCATCCTCCTTTATCGCCAATATCATCGCCGGTTACAGCCTGACCTATCGCCGGGCGTTCCGGGAGGGCGACCGGATCAGGGTAGGGGAGTCGGAGGGGGCGGTGATCGAAATGACCACGCTCAACACCCGTATACGCTCCCTTAAAAACGAAGAGATCAATATCCCGAACTCCATCGTGCTGGGCAGCGCCATCGTCAATTACACCACCTTCCAGCGGGAGCCGGGCCTGATCCTGCACACCGAGGTGGGCATCGGTTATGACGTTTCCTGGCGCCAGGTGGAGGCGATGCTGCTCGCCGCCGCCGCGCGCACCCAGGGGCTCAAGCAGGAACCCCGGCCGTTCGTGTTACAGAAGGCGCTGGGAGATTTTACCGTGCAGTACCAGCTCAATGCCTATTGCCAGGACGCGAACACGATGAACTCGATCTACAGCGCGCTGCACGGCAATATCCAGGACGTGTTCAACGAATTCGGCGTGCAGATCATGTCGCCCAATTACGTGGCCGACCCCGCCCAGGCCAAGGTCGTACCGCCGGAACAGTGGTACCCGGCGCCCGCTGAGCCACCGGCTCCGGCCTGACCTCAGGCCGCCAGCACCCTGGCCCTTGCGGCCTGGTACTCGCGCTGCAGGCGCGCCACCAGTTCCGCCGCGGGCAGTACCTGCTTGACCGCACCGATGCCCTGGCCGCAGCCCCAGATGTCCTTCCATGCCTTGGCGCTGGTATCGCCGCCGGAACCGAAATTCATTGACGAGATATTCCCGTCGGGCAGCTTGTCCGGGTCCAGGCCCGCCGCCGCGATAGAGGGGCGCAGGTAGTTGCCGTGCACCCCGGTGAACAGGTTGCTGTTGACGATGTCCGCGGAGGAGTAGTCCACAATGGCCTGTTTATAGGCCTGCTCCGCGTTGGCCTCCACCGTGGCAATGAAGGCGGACCCCATATAGGCCAGGTCCGCGCCCATCGCCTGGGCCGCCAGGATGCCATCGCCGGTGGCGATAGAGCCGGATAGCAGCAGCGGGCCGTCAAACCATTCGCGTATTTCCTGCACCAGCGCGAACGGTGAGGTGGTGCCCGCGTGGCCGCCGGCGCCGGCCGCCACCGCAATGAGGCCGTCAGCGCCTTTCTCCACCGCCTTGCGCGCGAACCGGTCGGAGATGATGTCGTGCAGCGTGATACCGCCGTAGGAGTGAACCATCTCGTTGACGATCTCCTTGGCGCCCAATGAGGTGATCACGATGGGCACCTTGTACTGCACGCACAGCTCCAGGTCGTGCTGCAGGCGGTCGTTGGAGCCGTGCACGATCTGGTTCACCGCGAAGGGCGCCGCCGGCCGCTCCGGGTTGGCCCTGTTGAAGTCCTCCAGTTCACTGGTGATGCGCTGCAACCACACCTCGAGCTCCGCTGCCGGCCGGGCATTGAGGGCGGGGAAGGAGCCGACGATACCCGCCTTGCACTGGGCGATGACCAGGTCGGGGTTGGATACGATGAACATGGGCGCCGCGACCAGCGGCAGTGACAGGGCGCCGCGCAAATTTTCTGGAAGTGCCATTACATATTTCCCGGTGTGGTTTGGTGGACGTTGAACGGGGTGAGCGCCTGTTGGCAGCGCCGTGGCGATACCGGACTGGTGTGCTCGCTACAGCCTCCCGTGGCGGCGCAGTCTACTATGCAAACAATTGCACAGCAAGGGTTTCGTACGCGCCTGTGCCTGGCGGCGCACTGCCGGGCCACCCGGTGCCGGAGACCGATGTGGGGCTCGGGGTAAGGAATGGCGCGGACCAGTCCAAACCCAACCAAAACAGGTACTTAGCCTCGCTGCCGACCCTGCTTTATGCATCATTTTGCATAACTTTGCCCGGACGGAGTATGCTGTGAGCCGATTTGGCCCGGGAGGGAACTGCACCATGGCGCTGGCCCACGCGATAATGACCGCCCTGTTGGAAGATGATCTTTCGGGCTATGAGCTGGCGCGGGATTTCGAGACTTCACTGGGCTTCTTCTGGCAGGCCTCCCACCAGCAGATCTACCTGGAACTGCGCAAACTCTCCGACAAGCAATGGCTCAGCAAGCGCGAGGTGAGCCAGCGGGGCAAACCCAACAAGATCGTCTACGGGTTGACGAAGGCGGGGCGGGAGGCGCTGGCCGCATGGGTCTACAGCAGCACCCGCACCCAGGCGGGCAAGGACGACCTGCTGGTGAAGCTCTACAACCTCGACCCGGGCAATACCGCCCACCTGGCGGGGGAGATCACCGCCCGGCGCGAGGAGATGATGCGCCGGCTGTACCTCTACGAGAAAATCCGCCGGCGCCACTACAGCGACCCGGAATCCCTGCCCACCCGGCGCAAGGGCGTTTACCTGGCGCTCTCCCTGGGTATCGCCCAGGGTGAACGGTTCCTGGCCTGGTGCGACGAGGCGCTGGTGCTGCTGGGCACGGTTTGATCCCGGGGCCCGGCGCCCCGGGCCCGATTATCTGTAGATATCTCCAGTTTTCCGTGGCTTTCCGCCTCCTGCGCCCTTTACGCTGCAGCATCAAGGGTTATTGGCGCCCAGGGCGCCGGGTGAGACGGTATGCGTATTCTGTTGTTGTTGGTGTTACTGCTCCCGCAACTGGCGGCGGCGAGGGTATTCATCTGTGTGGATCCGGTCACCGGTAAAAAGAGCTTCAGCGACAAGGGCTGCGTAGCCACCCAGTCCCAGGAGGAAATGAAGGTCGGTGCCACCAATGTAACGTCGGGCAGTCGCACCGCGCAGGCAGCCCCGGCCGGAACCTGGACAAGTGACCGGGATACGCGCAAAACCGGCCGGGATTACAATGCCGAAGACGCCCTGCTGCGCAACGAGGCCACCGCCAGCACCGATGCAGTGGCCGCTAACGACGGCAGCTGAACCCCGGGTTTGCCTTAGCGGGTACCCGTGTCCCGCCGGGGGTGGGTCGAAGTACATAGCATTGGCCCCTGCCCTTGGGCATAATGCTGGGCTCTTTCCGCGCACTGGCGAATGGCTACCGGCTGCATGTACCACCAATATTTCGGGCTCACTGAAGCGCCATTTTCGATAGCGGTCAATCCGCGCTACCTGTTCATGAGCCCCCGTCACAGGGATGCCCTGGCGCATTTGCTGTATGGCGTGGGCGCCGGCGGCGGTTTTATCCTGCTCACCGGCGAGGTGGGCACAGGCAAGACCACCATCAACCGCTGCCTGCTTGAACAGCTGCCGGATGATACCGATATCGCGATCATCCTCAATCCCGCACTCAACGCGATGGAATTGCTGGCCACGGTCTGCGATGAGCTTGGCATTGCCTACGACAACGACAAGCACACACTGAAGACCCTCACTGACAGCCTGCATCGCTACCTGCTGGAGAACTACGGCCGGGGGCGCAAGACGGTCCTGTTGATCGACGAAGCCCAGCACCTTGATTTCGATGTGCTGGAACAGATCCGCCTGTTGACGAACCTGGAAACCAATAGCGAGAAGTTGCTGCAGATCATCCTGATCGGGCAGCCGGAACTGGCCCAGATGCTGGGCCGGGCGGAGTTGCGCCAGCTCAACCAGCGTATTACCGCGCGCTACAACCTGGAACCCCTGAGCCTGGAGGAAACCGGGGCCTATATTCGGCACCGGTTGCAGGTGGCGGGTATGAACCCGGCGCAGGAAGTGTTTCCCGCCGGCGTCGTGCGCGGGATTCACCGCTACACCCGGGGTATTCCCCGCCTGATCAATGTCCTGTGCGACCGCATGATGCTGGGCGCCTATGGCCGCAACCTCGGCCGCACCGACCTGGCCATGCTGCGCATCGCGGCGCGGGAGGTGATGGGAGAGGAGGCCGCCGCGGGGGGCGAGGATTCCGGCCGCACCTGGCCGGCGGTGGCCGTGGGCGCGCTGGTGGTGGCGCTGGCGGCGGCCTGGTGGTGGCACGGCCGGCAGCAACCGGACCCGCTGGCGCCGCAGGCCGCCCCGGCTGCGGCGGTTGCCGCGACCGCGGTCCCCGCACCGGCGGTCGTACCTGTCGAAAGCGCGCCGCAGGAAGTCCGGCCCGAGCCGCAGCTGCCCGCCGCGGAGCCGGTACCGGCGCAGGAGATTGCCAACGCCACCGTTGCCGCACCGGGAAGCTGGATGCTTTCCCCCGCGACTGCCCTGGCGCAGCTGTGGTCCCTGTACAGTCCCAGGCCGCTGCCCCTGGAGCTGTGCTCCGGCGAGGTGTACGACGGCCTTGCCTGCGTGACGGGAAACGCCCGGACCTGGGACGAGTTGGCGGAGTTGGATCGCCCCCTGTTACTGGACATGATCACCCCGGAGCGCTTTGCCGCCGGCGCACTGTTCCTGGGCTTCAACGGGCGTATGGCCTGGGTTGCGACCGAACAGGGCATTATCGAGGTGGAGCCGGGTGAACTCGGGCCCTCCTGGACCGGCGGCTACCGGCTGTTGTGGCACCCGCCTGAGGGTTTCAGTCGCCCGCTGGGCCTGGGTGACAACAGCCCGGCGGTGGCGCAGGTGGCGGCGCTGTTCGCGCGGCTGGATGGCCAGTCCCAGGCCCTGGCCGGAACCCGTTTCACCCCGGCCCTGCAGACCCGGGTGCGCCTGTTCCAGCGAGAACACTCGCTGGAGGATGACGGTGTGGTGGGCATGCAGACACTGCTCAAGCTGAACGAAGCGCTGGGTATCGACCCGACGACCGCCGCTGCCCGCGAGCAGCTGGCGCAGGCCGGCGGCGCAAGGCTCAACCGGTGATCCCGCCATGTCGCTGATTCTCGATGCCCTCAACCGTTCCCGCCAGGACAGCGAAAAGGTGCCGGGGCTGTCTGCCATGCACCCGGTTGAGCAGGAGGTTACGGACCTCAGCTGGCTGCCCTGGCTGTTGCTGTCCGCCCTGGCGCTGGCTGTGCTGGCCATCGGCTGGCTGTTGCTGGACCGGCAGTCGCAGCCGGCGCCGGTACCGCCGGTAGCGGCGGTGGCGAGTGTGCCTGCGCCGGCGCAAGCGCCCGCACAACCGGCCCCACCGGCGGCTCCCGCAGGCGCGGACGCGCGGCCGGCGACCGTCGCCGCGCCATCACCGCGCCCTGCCGCGCCTGTCGCCCCTGTCGCAGAGCGGTCGCGCCAGCCCGCGCCCGGGCCGGCAGCTGCGAAGCCGGCGCCTGCCCCGGTTGATGCCAGTGTGGCGGCGCTCTACCAGCAGGAGCAGGCGCCCGCCCGGGCGCCGGTCGGCCGACAACAGCCGGCAGCGACGGCGCGACAGGTGCAAACCGAAGAGTCGGGCGGCGCCCGCCCCCGGGAAGAGCCGGTCGACATCGAGCGGCTGGTGGCGAAGGCGAGGGATGAGCTGGCCGATGCCCGCCTGTCGGACAGCGATGTGCCCTTTCTCTCGACACTGTCCCAGCAATCGAAGGATGCCGTGCCCACCCTGATGTACCTGCGCCACGATTACTCCGGAAACCCGGCCGCCTCCACAGTGGTGATCAACGGCAAGACCCTGCACGCCGGTGGCTCCGTCGGCGGGGTGAAGGTGGAAGAAATCCTGCCGGACTCGGTGGTGCTTGAATACCAGGGCAGCCGTTTCCGCCTGCGCGCCCTCAACAGCTGGGTCAACCTGTAGGGCGTCCCGGCGCGCCGCGTTTCCCGGTAATTCATTCCACCGCGGCTGTTGGCCCCCAAAAAAAGCCGCTATGCCTTAACCTTTGCGGCGCAGTGTGGCAGGATTTGCGCTCCGGTGATCCGCAAGCGCCGGCCAACAGCCAGGGGAGACCTGTCCCGCCCGTCAGGGCAGGCGCCTGGTGCAATAAATGCGATAAGAACAGTTCAAGGAAAATCCGATGAAATTGATTACAGCGGTCATCAAGCCGTTCAAGCTCGATGACGTTCGCGATGCGCTCAACCAGATTGGCGTCAGCGGCATGACGGTGGAGGAAGTCAAGGGCTACGGGCGCCAGAAGGGACACACCGAACTCTACCGGGGCGCTGAATACGTGGTGGAATTCCAGCCCAAGATCAAGCTGATGCTGGCCATCAGCGACACCGGGCTGGAAGCGGCGATAGAGGCCATTTGCAAGGCCGCCAATACCGGCAAGATCGGCGACGGCAAGATATTTGTCAGCCCCCTGGAGCAGAGCATCCGTATTCGTACCGGCGAAACCGGTGAAGACGCCCTTTGATGATGGAGACAGCTATGAAAACAATTAAAACACTGGCGCTGCTGGCCGCGACCATGCTGGTGTCCTCGGCCGCGAGCGCGCAGGAGATAGACGGGGCTGACACGGCCTGGATTCTGACGTCCACGGCCCTGGTGCTGTTCATGACCATACCCGGGCTCTCACTGTTCTACGCTGGCCTGGTGCGCTCAAAAAACGTGCTGTCGGTGCTGATGCAATGCTTTGCGCTCACCTGCCTGATGTCGCTGGTCTGGTTCGCGGTGGGTTATACCATCGCCTTCGGCAGTGACGGTGTGGAGCAGGGCAAGTGGATTGGCGATTTCGGCAATATGTTCTTCGCCAATATCGGCGTCGATTCGGTGAACGGCACTGTGCCGGCAAGCCTGTTCGCGATTTTCCAGATGACGTTCGCCATTATCACCCCGGCGCTGATCGTGGGCGGCTTCGCCGAGCGCATGCGGTTTTCGGCGATGCTGTTGTTCAGCACGCTGTGGTTGGTCTTCGTCTACTCACCCGTATGCCACTGGGTATGGGGTGGTGGCTGGCTCGGCGGCATGGGCCTGCAGGATTTCGCCGGCGGTACCGTGGTCCACATCACGGCGGCGGTGGCGGCGCTGGTCGCCGCGCTGATGATCGGGCCGCGCCGCGGTTTTGGCACCGTGGCCATGCCACCCCACAACCTCACCCTCACGGTGGCGGGCGCGGGCATGCTGTGGGTGGGCTGGTTCGGGTTCAATGCGGGCTCCGCGGTGGCTGCCAATGGCAGTGCCGCGATGGCCATGCTCGTCACCCACCTGTCCGCCTCGGCGGGGGCGCTGGCCTGGATGACAATGGAATGGGTGCGCCATGGCAAGCCCTCGATGCTGGGTACCGTCACCGGCATGGTGGCGGGCCTCGGCACCATCACCCCGGCTTCCGGCTCGGTTGGCCCGGCGGCCGCGGTAGTGATCGGCCTGACCGCGGGGGTGGTGTGTTACTTCGCCACCAACTACCTCAAGAACAAGCTGCGGGTTGATGACAGCCTGGACGTGTTCCCGGTGCACGGGGTGGGCGGTATCCTCGGCACCCTGCTGGCGGGTGTCTTCTGTTCAACCCAGCTGGGTATCTTCAGCGGCAACGGTTTTTCCGACGGCATCACCAGCATTGGCGGCCAGCTGCTGGTGCAGGCCACCGGCGTGGTATCGACCCTGGTCTACACCGCGGTGGTTACCTTTATCCTGCTCAAGGTGGTGGGCGCGCTGGTTGGCCTGAGGGTGGACGGCGACGAGGAAACCCAGGGCCTGGACCTGGTGCTGCACGACGAGCGCGGCTACGACCTCTAGCCCTGGTCAGCGACGAAGGAAGGCCACATCGAGTGGCCTTTTTTTTGCCCGGCGAAAAGCCGGTGGGCGTCGCTGCGCCGGGGCGCAGCGGATTCAAATCGCAGGTTTAATGGGGAGCGCCGAGCGGAACCATGATATGCGCGTAGGGCGTTTCGCCCCACATCACGTAGGGCCCACCTGAAGCCGGGTCAGTGGTGATGCCCTTGAGCAATTCCCGGGGTACGATAATCATCAGGTGTGGCCCTGTTTCCGTATAGTCATCCGCGCTCTTCGGGTCGGGATGGTAGGGCGTCGCGTTGCTTACGCCGGCACCGATGTCGCCGTGCAACATATAGGAAATTCCGACACCGTTCGCTACGAAGTCGGCCTTGCTGCCGACCGCCTGCATCATTCGCATCCACTCGGCATCATTGCACATCGCCGCGCCGTCTCCCGGCATCGTGTCGGGCATGCAGGTCCAGCCATTGCTGCCCTCGGCCACGACCTTGCCGTCCACGACGATGGTGGCCTTGTCGCTGATTGACGCCGGGGCCGCGGATTTCGCCAGCGCTACCCTCGCCGCGAGGTCCTGTTCGGCAAGGCCTGCACCGGAGAAGGACAAACCGAGCGAAAGTAGTACCAGGGTTCCTGGAAGAAGTCGCATTCTTGTCACCTCTGAAGTTTGGATTGAAAACGGGGTACACCCGGTGTGCAACGCAGGGTGAACACGGTGCCTGAAGCGTAGACCATCGGCGCGATAACGCAATTTCCGCGCGCCGGGCCAGTTGCTGGCCGCTCGACGCGACCGCCGTCAGCCGCCCGCAATCCTGACGCTGAACCCGCGCTTTTCCAGCTCTGTCTTGATAGCGGGGCGCTGGTCACCCTGGATTTCGATCTGGCCGTCTTTCAGTGAGCCGCCCACGCCGCATTTTTGCTTGAGTGCCCGCGCCAGGTCCTGCAGCTCCCGCTCCGGCAGGCAAAGGCCCTTGATAACCGTCACGGCTTTGCCGCCGCGGCCTTTCGTTTCCCGGTGCAGGCGGACGATACCGTCTCCGGTCGCGGCGGGCCTGTCCTTGCCGCAGACACAGCCTGCCACCGGGCGATGGCATTGCGGGCAGAGGCGACCTGTTTCGGTGGAATAGACCGGGCGACTGTTTTTGTGCTTGTTCATGATCGGTTCGTGTTTTTCTGGCGTGTCGGCAGTATATTAGCCAGCTCACTCGACGGGAACAGCGACGGCAGCGGGAGAACCGGCTTTGGCAGAAATTGACGGCATAAGGCAACAACTGGTCGATGTCCAGACCCAGCTGGCCTACCAGGAGGATACGGTGCGGGAACTGAATGAAGCACTGTCACGCCAGCAGCAGGAGATCCTGGTGTTGCGGCGGCAATTGCAGCTGCTCAAGCAGCGGCAGGATGAACAGGGCACGGGTCCCGCCACAGCCGGCCCGCTCGAGGAAAAACCGCCACACTATTGAATTGTCGGCCCGGCGGTAACCATGCTGAACCGGGCGGGGTCGGGTGACCGCTTTTGCTTGCCTCCCCCGGCCCCGCCGGTAGAATTCAACCCCGCCCCTGAATCGGTTCACGGTACAACGGAGACAACCATGTCGGAAAGTGCAAGCAAGGACAGCCCGGAACAGGCCGAGTTTCGCCAGTATTGCCGCACCTGGCTGGCAGCGAACAGGCCCCCCGACCCGCAGGTACGGCTGCCCCTGAGTCCGCTGGAAATCATGACCACGGAGCAATTGAGCTACCTGCAGGCCTGGCAGAAAGCGGCCTACGATGCAGGCCTGGTGGGTTGCGATTATCCCCGCGAGGTGGGCGGCGGCGGCCGCAAGGATTGCCAGCGCGTCGCCAACGAGGAAATGCTCTCCGCCAGGACACCGTATTTCCCCAATGTCATCGGCCTGGGCATGGCCGCGCCCACCGTGTTCTACCACGCCCAGGAGGCGCTGAAGCAGCGCCTGTTGCCGCGGCTGTTCTCGGGAGAGGATATCTGGTGCCAGGGTTTCAGCGAGCCCGGTGCGGGTTCGGACCTGGCCAGCGTGCAGACTTTCGCCGAGCGCAAGGGTGACAAGTGGGTGATCAATGGCCACAAGGTGTGGACCTCGCTGGCGCATTTCGCCGAGTGGATGATTCTGCTGCTGCGCACCGACAAATCCCACAAGTACGATGGCCTGACCTATTTTGTCGTCCCCATTCGTGCCGCCCTCGGCAGCGGCGTGACCGTGCGCCCGCTGATCAAGATCACCGGCGAGACCGGGTTCAACGAGGTGATTTTTGACAACCTGGAGGTGGATGACAGTTACCGCCTGGATGAACTTGGCAAGGGCTGGCAGGTGGCGATGACCACCCTGCTGCACGAGCGCGGGGCGGGGGAGTTGCAAACACCCCGGGCCGGCGGCCTCAGGAACAAGGGCGGCCATGTCACCAGCGCGAGCAGCCTGATCGAGTTTGCCCGCACTGCCGAGCGCGATGGCCGGGCGGCGGCTGAGGATCCGCTGCTGCGCGACCGGATGATGCAGCAGCTTATCCGCGAGGTCGGGTGGACCCAGAGCCAGCGTCGCTCGCGGGTGCCGGCGCTGCTGGATCACCCGATGCGGCTGCAGTTGCAGAACAAGTTGCTGGGCAGTGAGATCAGCCAGGATACCGCCGCACTCGCGCTGGAGGTTGCCGGTGCCAGTGCGTCCCTGTATCTCGGCGATGAAAACGCGCCGGCCGGCGGCCAGTGGCACCTGGCGTATATGAATTCCTACGGCATGACCATTGCCGCCGGCACCAGCGAAGTGCAGCGCAACATCCTGGGCGAGCGCGTGCTCGGCCTGGCGAAATCCAAGTAAGGGGAAAGACATGGCGCAGCCGGACAATTTTGGATTTGGCGAGGAGGCGGCACTGCTCAAGGCCTCTGCCCGCAAGTTTTTTTCCGACAAGTTCCCCACCGCGACCCTGCACGCCCTGGTGGCGGGAGATCATCGTCCGGAGCGGGAAACTAAATGCCTC
>Ga0316188_10000929_pt1 | contig 13593 bp, 11 predicted proteins | sample Phiworburrow1_MG_FD_204933 | JGI IMG/M metagenome (GOLD analysis project Ga0316188, IMG submission 204933) | Coastal sediment microbial communities from Maine, United States - Phippsburg worm burrow 1 | ecosystem: Environmental > Aquatic > Marine > Coastal > Sediment | place: USA: Maine...
CCTGGTAGGTATCTTCTTCGTCCAGGTAATAGGTTTGCTTGTTGAGGATCGCCGCCGCCGCACGTTTGTGTTCGTTTGACCAGCGCCCAACCCGGATCATGCCTTTCATAAACGCGACAACAAGCTCCGGATGCTCATTGGCCATCACGTCAGTACAGGTAATGATGGCAGGGATATTGGCTATCTGCAGCCTCCAGTCGGGGTAGCGTGACAGGTCTTCGATCGCTGCCATCTGACCCGTTGCTTCCTGTATGTGTTGGAATACCTTGCTTTGCGAGTAGATCGCATCAACCTTGCCCTCGAGCAGTGCCGTTTCCAGCGGACGGAAAGCCAGGTCGTGCTTATGATCACGTTTCAACTGCCACCAGCTTGGATTGACCATGGGTGTCAACATATCAGGATTATCGTACCAGTCATCCGGGTAAGGGAAATCCACGAGATTGACATCCTTCACCGACATATCGTTCATCTCTAACATCAACAGTATTGCCTGATGCTCCTGAATTCGCCACCAGTCGTTCTTAAGGGTATTGAGGCTCTTGGTAATACCAATTTTCTTGCCTTTCAGATCGCTCATCTTACGGATCTTGTCTGAGGCTCGTACCATCATGCAGCCGCCTTCGTATGGCACATGGGTCAAACCCAGCATCCGGGTTCTGCGCTTGTCCGCCATCACATCGATGGGTGGGAACAGGCCGCCGAAGCGGATCAGGTTATCCTGGTTGTGAATGTAATGCGGGTACCAGTCGGTCTCCGGACGTGAGCGGAAGTAGGCAAATTCAACACCGATTTTCGCAAACTCCTCCGCAGTCCAGCCCAACTCCTGGTCCACATTGCTGGCGGAGATCAGGGGACAGTTGGTGTAGTACACCTCTTTCCAGTCCAGGCTGATCGTGGTTGTTATTTTACCGTCAATCTCTTTCTTCACCGCTCTGCTGCCTGCTTCAGCAGCCATCGCATTGCCTGCGAATCCACCGGTAGCAAGTGCAGCACCAGCGGCAACTCCTCCGATTCCCGCCAACGCTTCGCGTCGGGTGAAACCATTCTCAACGGTCTTGTCTTTATTTGTCATACTGCTAACTCCTTGGTTGGTCGTGTGTTGATATTTCCCCCGCCGGTGCGCGGGAATAATTTGATTCGATGGCTGAATGTACTTCGACTACTTGCCCTCAGCTGCTGGTTCCTGTGCATCCGGCATCAGTATCTTCTCGGGGTCGGGTTTGTAGGTCCAGGGTAGACCTGAGTTTTTCCAGCCGTTCCTGAGCCGCTTACCGTTGTAAACACTGAGCGGATCCTTGACGGAGTCGCCCTCCATGCCGTCGGTGATCTGGTAGACATTCTTGTAGCCGTTCTCGGCCATCAGGTTGACGGCCATCGCGCTGCGACCGCCGGAGCGGCACATGACCAGGATCGTTTCATCAGGGCTGGCCACTTTCTTGACCTCAGCCAGAAAGTCAGGGTTCGGCGCCATTTTGAAATGACCCTTGTCGGCATCCCATTCGTGAGTCTGAAAAAACATCGGAATATTCCACGCCATCGGCGCGTGACCGACAAACAGGTACTCCTCGAGGGTGCGCACATCGAAGACCTTGACCTTGTCAGGCCCAGCCTGCCACTTGTCGTAGGCTTCCGCGGAAGTTACATAGAGCCCCAGGCTGGTTTGCTTGTCCTTGGGCAGGTCGGGTTTCGTGGCATCGTCGCTGGCGCTTGCAGCAACCACAAAACTGAAACCGAGGAGCAAGGAAAAAACTAAAGCCAATGAGGTGGGGAAATTTCGATTTGCTTTCATATGCTACTAAACTCCAGTCGCTCTGAAGATGAATTAATCAATTTACGCCACGTACGAAAAAACGTATTGACATGAATCAGTTCAGCGAGCCTCCAGGCCGATGAGCACCAACCTTAGGCTCTAATTGGTTATTTTGAACCCAAACCAGAATCGACATTGCACATCTTGGGACAATCTCTATACTGTTTGGGACAAGCGCTTACGGAGGGAATGAGTGGGTTCAACAACTCGAAATTCGAAAGACACGAATCGGTCGGGACAGCGGCAAGAAACTTCGCAATCAATGCTGCGCATCGGATCAACTATTGGCGTTCCCGAAGTCCTTCGAGACCTGGGCGCAGACCCGTCCGAGGTGTTGGCCGAAATCGGTATAGATCTCAGCCTGTTCGACGACCCAAACAACCTGATTTCCTTCGTGGCGCGAGGACATATGATCGCGCACTGCTCAGAACGCACGGCCTGCCCGCATTTCGGGCTTTTAGTCGGTCAGCGGTCTGGCCTGTCCTCGTTTGGCTTAATGGGCCTGCTGGCAAAATATTCAACGGATGTCGGTGCTGCGCTGCGCAGCCTCGAGCGTTTTATGCACCTGCATACCAGGGGTGCAAGAATATCAGTGACGTCCGATTCTGGCATGGCAACACTGGCATACCAGATTTACCATGCGCGGACACCGGGCAACGATCAGGTTGGCGAAGGGGCAGTAGCCGTGGCATTCAACACCATGCGCGATCTGTGCGGTGCTGACTGGAAGCCGATCGAAGTCCGTTTCGCTAACCGTAAACCGGCAAATATCCAGCCATACCGTCATTTCTTCCAGGCCAGTTTGCGCTTTGACACCGACCAATACGCGGTGCTGTTTAGCGCATCATGGCTAAGTCGCCGCCTTTCCGACACTAATCCCGAGTTGCTACGTCTGCTTCAGCAGGAGATCAACAAACTCGAAGTGCAGCAAGGGGACAATTTCCTTGACCATGTACGCAGCCTGCTGCGGGCCACGCTGGTGACCGGGCATTCTTCAGCCGACGAGGTGGCTGCACTCCTCTCGATGAACAGGCGCACGCTCAATCGTCATTTGAATTTCCAGGGCACTAACTTCCGCAAGGTGACAGACGAGATTCGCTTCGAGATTGCCCGCCAGTTGCTCGCAGATTCTGCAATGGAGATACTCCAGATCGCCCTGTTCCTGGGCTATTCCAACGAGAGCGCATTCACCCGGGCGTTCCGGCGCTGGAGCGCTACAACACCGGCCAAATGGCGGATGATGGCGACAAATGGAACAAGAAATATTCGGTAGACTGCCCCGCATTGTCACTAAAAACCCAGGGGTGTTTAAAACTTGTAACCCAGGGAACTGGTCACGCCGTAGTCGCTTTTAGCTGCGTTGGTTGAAATTGGCGCGGTGTCATAATTGGCGTAGATATCCAGTATCCAGAAGAAATCCGTGACAATTTCCAGCTTGAAATTGTTATTCATGCTGGCCCGCCACCTGCCCCAGTCGGTGATGCTCGGAAAGACCGTGAAATCCGTCTTGAAAATGCGTTCGGGCGTGCTGAATTTGTAATACTCATAAGACAACCAGCCCACACCTTCGAGATTGGTCTCCGCCGCACCGTTGGTCGGGATTTCGCGGTTGACATCGAGCCCAAGCGCCAATGCAAACATGCTTCTCTGCGAGCGTATGGGCATCACCCCGTAACCCACGCCAGCCAGCGCCCTCAGGTCGATACCCAGTTGATCGTTGCTTTCCAGGTTGGCGAAATAGCTGTTGAATTTCTTTTTGGGTTTGAAAACATTGTGCATACCGCTCAAAACCGTTCTCTGGGTATCGCTCGCCGTGTTCTGCGTGGTGATCTCGGTACTGAACGATGCCCGGGTGATTGACTCCGCGCGACGGTATACCGCATCCAGACCCAGGTTGTATTTACCGACCTGGCTACCCTTGTCCCAGCTTAATCCCAGGTTGGCGGTGACATCGAGCCTCTGCCAGAAACCAGCCTCCACCGGGTACATCGCAAATACATCGCCAACGTTCAAATCCGCCGGCCCGAGCGGGGTTGAAACCACCAACACATCCTCTTCCTCCGCTTTGGCAAGGGCGCCGTAGAATCGCTGCCCGCTGGTCAATTCGACGGCATGGTCCGTTTTGCTGGTGATTTGCAGAATATCTTCCCACTCGATGGACACGGTGCCCATGTGATCGGTCGAGAATTCGAGCTTGCCGCGAATCAGGGATTTAATTTCGCCGGTGATCCGGTCACCGTTTTTCAGGTAAACGATATCGGTTTTTTCAGCCCAGGCGGACTGGCTGACAAACATGAACAGCAAGAGAAGTAAAATCCAAATGCCTGAACCGTGCCTGAAGTTCCTATCCATCTTTCCAATCCTTACTCGATACTTAACCGTGGTCGTTGATAACCCGCAAAACTGAATAAGCAGCGTCTGCCACGCAAGAGGTATCCATTATCCCCTATACTGATACTAAAAATCAGGTTGAAAAACGTCTTAAAAAAACAGTCACCCGGCTCCCTGGAAAAGGAGCGGGTGTCTGATACACTCCGGTTAAATTTTGGGCGTCTCGGTCCAACACGCCTGTTAACGCGCATTGACCTCCAGCAGGTTGCCGTGCAGGGCCACTGAAATATCGGTGATCGCCTTCTGGGCGCGTATGCTGTTACCCGCTTCATCCAGCCAGGGTGATATTACCGCGATACCAAACTTGCCCGGTGATACGGCGATGATGCCACCACCCACACCGCTCTTTCCTGGCATACCGGTCCGGTAGAACCACTTGCCGGAGTCGTCGTAGAGACCGGCTGTCGCCATCACCGCGAGTAATTCCGGAACATTTTCTGGCTTCATCACCTGCTTGCCGGTGACGGGGTTCTTACCCGCGTTTGCCAGTGTACCCGCCATCATCGCCAGGTCCCTGGTGTTGACACTGACTGAACACTGTTCGGTGTAGATATCAGTGGCCTGCATCGGGTCGTTCTTGATATAGCCATAGGCATACATCAGGTAACCGATCGCCTGGTTGCGCTGGTTGGTATCAGCCTCCGATTTGAACACTTCCTGGTTGACAGACAGTGGCCTCAAATGGACGACCTGGTCGGCGGGCGCCGCGGCGCCGCGCCAGGTGATAAGCCAGCTGCCATCACGCCGAGTCATATTTGAAGCCGGCCGCGCGGATCGCGCCTGCCGGCCCCCTATTCTGGATTCGGTCCGTACACGCCCACGCCCAGTTCACCGGCGATATCGCGGATCGCGCGCAGACCGCGTACGCTGTTGCCGGCCGGGTTCAGGCGCGCAGAGAATGTAGCGATGGCGAATTTGCGCGGCACCACGGCGACGATGCCGCCGCCGACACCGGTCTTGGCCGGCAGGCCGGCGTCATACATCCAGTCGCCGGATTCGTCGTAGAAACCGGCCGTTGCCATGATCGCCAGCAGTTCCGGCACATCGCGGGCCGGCATCACGCGTTTGCCGGTAACCGGGTTGACGCCGAGGTTGGCCAGTGTCGCGCCCATCATTCCCAAGTCCCTGGCATTGACGCCGATCGAACACTGGCGGGTGTAGACGCGCAGCGCCTCTTCCGGGTCGCTAAACAGGCGATCATAGCCATACAGCAAATTGGCGATTGCCCGGTTGCCAAAGGCGGTGGTGTACTCGGAATCGTAGACCTTTTCCAGTACGGTCAGGGGCTCACCGGCGAAATCACTGATATTCTGCAGCACCAGGTTCCAGCGTTCCTCTTCAGACTTGGCCTGGACCAGGCTGACCGCGGCGATCGCGCCCGCATTGACCAGCGGGTTGACCGAGCGCGCATCGTAGAGTTCCAGCGCCATCTTGGAGTTGAAGGGTAAGCCCGTCGGCTCGACGCCGATCTTTTCCCTGACGGCCTCGGTGCCCTGCTGGCTCATCACCAGGGCGGCCGTAAACGGCTTGGAAACGGACTGGATGGAGAACCTGTAATCAACATCGCCCGCCGAGTAGACCTTGCCTTCCCTGGTGACGATCACGACACCGAACAGGTCGCTGGGTGTCTCGGTCAGGATCGGGATGTAATCGGCGTTGGCGCCTTCCTGCAGGGGCAGGTATTTTGCGTGCACCTTGTTGACGATGGCCTGGAATTCTTCAGCTGTCTGCGCCTTTGCAGGGCTTGCAAACAGGCCAAAAACAAACACTGAAGCGGACAAAACCAGTCCGCGGCCAAATTGCTCAGTACGGATCATTTCAATTACCTCCAAGAGATTTGCTGAAGCTGTATTTTGCAGAAAACTGGATGCGGAAATCGTCGGAGCTGAAGCCATCCAGGTAATTATCGCGTCTCGCCCACTGCAGTTCCGGACCGAAGAACACGTTCGGAACGGGGTGATACAGGATGTTGGCCAGCGCATACTGGCCCTTGTTGAATGCATCCGGGCTCTGGCCGTTGCTGTTGTCCATGTCCAGCAGCGAGTACCCGACCGTGCTGGTCCACTTTTCACTCCAGTTCAGATCGAGGAACGCGACGATTCCGATCAACGGCAAGGCGGTGCCGACCACCGGCTTGAGCGGGTTCTGGAAGTTGTCCCTGATGCCGATGTCGACCGTCGCGTCGTTCATGTAGTTCTGGATACCTTCACCGTAGACCACCGAACCACGGAACACGTGCGGACCGAGGTTGACGTTGGTGCTGAGGTTGATACCCCAGCCGGTCGCGCTGCCGCTCAGGTCGTAAGCGTCGTCCTGGAGGTCCTTCCATTCGATCTTCCGGAGGATACCCGCGACCTGTACATGCCCCCAATCCTGCTGGTAGCGGTAGTGGGAAGAGAGGTCAGGCAAAGGGAAACGCCCCTGTACGCCGTCCAGACCCGGGTTTCCGCTGTATTTTCCCTGGTCGCCGCTGGCGCCCGGCCGTTCGAGGGCCATCATGAAATTCGAACCGCCGTCCTTCCATGGCGTCCAGCGCGCCTGCACGTTGCGGAAGAAGACCATGCCGCTCGGTCCCCAGTACTCAACCGAGTTGGGGAACACATCCGCGTCCATGAATGGACTCCACGTCTGACCGGCGCCGAACTGTCCGAGTTCGCCCCAGGCGTGCCGCAAGCGGAAAGTCGTCTGGCCGGCGTCGCCGCCGACGCCGAAGAGTTCAAATTCAAAGATCGAGTGCAATTCGCCCAGCCGGGTCGGCGTCCAGGTCTTGACGCCCAGGCGGCTCTGCCTGACACCGGAGAAGAACTCGCCGTCCGCGCCGAATTCGTCTTTGTACGAGGGCAGCTTGGTCGGCCGTACGACATCAAACCAGTCCGGATCGTTCTGCTTGAACTGGTAACCCATGTCGAGCATGGCGGCGCCGTAAATATCAAACCGTGTGCCGGAATGGTCCTCCGGCGCTACCCCGGTCGCCTCAGCCTCCGGGGGTGAATCCGCTTTCGCCACGGGTTCCGGGGTGTCTACCCGCCCGAGCAGTTGCGCGTTCTGATCTTTCAGCTGTTTGATTTCAGACTGCTGTTGCTGAATGATTTTCCACATCTCCTCTAGTGATGGAGTGGCCTGCTCCGCTGATACAACACCGCACCAGGACGACAGTCCCAGGGTGAAGGCAGCGGCCATTATGGCTGAACCTTTGACTTTTTCCGATGCCGGTGAACGGCTGAGCCTGCGGTGTTTTAGTGAAGAGATGATCATCGTTTACTCCTGATTTGCAAGTTGATAAAGCACCGATTGCCAAGCTGTTTGCACGCCCTGTCAAAAAGGCATTGAAACCTGCTTTCCAATAATCATATTCTGTTAGCGTGATCAAAGCGATTAGCAATAGTGTCGGGCACCTCTCTCCAGTCCCGTTTCCGCTAATCCACGACTGCAACGATCAAGGTGCCGCGGAAGAAAACACACAGGGTAATCAGTTCAGACGTGAGGCACCGAAGAAAATTTTGCAGATTTGAACGACAATATCACGGGGCAATAAAGCACGACGGGGCAGGTTCGAAATACGATCCTGACGCTTGCATTTATGAACCTCCCATCCACCAAAGGAGTCAGGACATGAAAGACCCAACACGCGGACTCGGTACCATCATGGTGCTTCTGGAACGTCTCAACAAGGACCGGCTACCCCGGGCCCTGGCGTTAAAGGAACGTGTCGACCGCGGCGAAAAACTCACCGATCGCGACCGGAAGTTTCTCAAAGAAGCGTCCGAAAACATCAGGAGGGTGACGCCGCTGGTGGCGAACTACCCGGACTATCAACCGTTGCTGGACAAGCTGACGAACCTCACGACACACATCGCCCGGAAAGCTCCAGAGCGGCTTCGGTAAGCTGCTTGATCAGTGGAGATAACACACTGTCCTTGCCAGTGATCGGTTGGCCAGCCTTGAGTGCTTCCAGGGCCTTTTCAAAATCGAATTTCTCTGTCATTGTGTAATCCTCTTTTATATAGATTAAAGGATTGACACAGAATTTCTAACACTCCCTATTGACGATTGAAAAAAATACGCATCAGCAACGTCGTCATCTTCGGTTTCCTTTGGTAAACCTTTGACCCGTCCGCTCTTATTTCTGTTTTTTCCTGCTGTCCTTGAGTAGATCACCCAAGGTGCCAGGGCTCCATTTGGGCTTGGCGTAATCTGCCACATTGTCTTCAGGTACGGCGCTTTCTTCACCCCCGTGTTTTTTATTCAGCGATAGACCAATCCGGTGTTTCTCCATGTCCACGCTGATAACCCTTGCCTGCACCTGATCACCAACACTCACTACCTCCTCTGGATGGTTGATCCGGCGGCCGGCTTCCAGCTCACTGATATGCGCCAATCCGTCTATCCCGGGTGCGAGTTCTATGAAAGCTCCAAAAGGCTCTACCCGACTTACGGTTCCCTGTACCTGGGTGCCTACCGGGTAGTCGGTCAGCACATCCCGCCAGGGGTCTCTCTCCAGGGCACGGATCGACAGGGCGATGCGTTCCGGGTGCCTGGGATTGTCTGTTTTTTCGATCCTGAGTACCGAGACTTCGACCTGCTGTCCGACTGAAAGGATATCCTGTGGGTGTTCAACCCGGCCGAAGGCGAGTTCGCTGATATGGACCATACCCTCCACGCCACCCAAATCGATAAAGGCACCGAACTCTTTGAGCGAGCTGACCTTGCCCTGCATCACAGCACCCACTTCCAGATGGGCGCGGATCTCCGTAGCCCGGGCTTGCTGTTCCTCTTCGAGTAAAGCCCGGCGTGAGACAACCAGGTTGGGATGCCGGCCACCTTCGACTTTGGTGATTAGAAAAGCCAGACGTTCACCAATGAAGGCTTCCAGGTCTTCGACATAATTGATATCGATCTGGGAAGCCGGGCAGAACGCGCGCAAATTGGACATCTCTACTTCAAGTCCACCTTTAATGGTCCCCGTAACGCGTCCCTCAACCGGACGTTGATCATTAAATGCCTGCCGCAGCTCATCAATCCCATGCATGCGCCTGGCGTGCCGGGAGCCAAGCATCAGCGTGCCTGAGCTTTCGTCCTTGCCACTAACGACGATCTCGATTGAATCCCCGACTTCTACAGTGAGGTTGCCATCATCATCGGTCAGTTCTTCCCGCTCCACAATCCCTTCGGTTTTGGAGCCAAGGTCGATAAAAATATCGTCGCCCTGGATCGACACCACGGTACCGGTGACCTTGTCACCCGTGCTGGGTTCCTTCTTACTCGTCATGCCCTGTTTCTTCTCGAACTCACCGAAAAGAGATGCAAAATCTTCGTTGCCCGTCATGCCGTGAATATCCTTTGATGAAATATGGGCGGAATATGCTTTCAGGCAGTTTAAATGCTATTTCCCGCACAATCCATTGGTGTTGATCAGCCCTCCCCTCATTCTTCTGGACAGCTCAGCCACGATGGCACAAGTTGCTGAGTGTTGTAGGATTAGGATTAAATGTGGCTATCCAGGGTTTTCGCCGAAACTCTGACCTTAGAAGATGCTCAGCATATGAAGGTTTCCGGCAATATAGCTTTAATGTTGCCTATACACCAGCCTGTTCGACAACCCCAATAATCAAATCTCCTACCTGGCCCGTGGCCGGATGTTAGAGCACTGTGCAACTCGCACCGGATGCCCGCATTTCGGTCTTCTCGTCGGGCAGCAAGCCGGCCTGGGTGCCTTTGGCCTGGTGGGTCTGCTGGTAAAATACTCACCCGATGTAGAATCCGCGCTGCACAGTCTTTCGCGATTTATGCACCTTCATGTCAGGGGTGCAGTTGTAAACCTTTCAACGGATTCTGACCTCGCGGTACTTGAGTACCAAATCTACCAGCCACGGGCGCGTGGTAACGACCAGGTGGGAGCAGGTGCGGTTGCCGTGGCATACAATATCCTGCGTGAACTCTGTGGAGAGGACTGGAAGCCTGCAGAAGTCCGTTTTGCTCACCGCAGACCGCTGGATATTTCGCCATTCGCCAACTTCTTTCAAGCCTCTTTGCATTTTGATGCCGGCCAGTACGCGGTGGCGTTCTCCAACACCTGGCTGAATCGGCCCAGTCCCGGCAGCAGTCCCGAGTTGCTCCAAATTTTGCAGCGGGAGATCAACAAACTGGAGATACGACAGGAAGCGAGTTTTCTGGACCAGTTGCGCGGCCTGCTGCGTACCACGCTTTCAACAGGACACTCATCTGCTGACCAGGTTGCTGAGCTGTTTTCAATGAACCGCAGAACCCTGAATCGCCATTTGAATGCGTTTGGCACCAATTTCCGGGAAGTGGCAGACGAGATTCGATTCGAGATCGCCCGGCAGTTTCTCGAAGACTCCGCGATGGACATAAGCCAGATTGCCCTGTTTCTCGGCTATTCCAATGCGAGTGCATTCACCCGGGCTTTCCGACGCTGGAGTTCTTTAACGCCTTCGAACTGGCGGCTGATGGCGAAGGATGGCGAGCGCGGATCTTCGTAGCTTTCCCGCGCAGGCCGTTGAGCAGGCTAATGTCAGCTTTCAGACTTGAACAATTCACCCCGGAAATAAGGACCTTGCCATAAATGCAATGAACCGGTGTTAACCTTTCAGTTGCTCCCTGGCTACTTCCGGAAGTTAAGTTACCCCGGATCGTCTCATGAAAAGCCTGGTCATGGCTGACAACATTGCACCGGCAGTCAGACCAAACATCAATATTCCGTTGGCAGCCTCAAGAGCACCCAGCAGGCGCCATCGCTCACTCATCACGATGTCACCATAGCCAAGCGACGTGAAATTGACCACGGAATGGTAAAAAGCCGTTTGAAAGTCGGTAAATTCGCCCAGGTAGAAAAACAGCATGGCCCAGATGGCAAATTGCAGTAAGTGGCCGGCAAACAACGCAAGCACGAGAATACAGAGCACGCGGATTTCGGTTCGAAAATGGGATTTCAACTGGTAATGTTCCAGGTTGCGTAACAGAAAAGCGAGGACGATGACGATAGCAACCACCTGGATAATCATATTAATGACGAGCGCCAGGCTCCCGATCAGTAAGGTAAGCAACATGGTATCCAGGTCTCCTCTGTTTTGAGGGTGAGTATCATGCCGCCTGGACCTGTTTGACTTTAAACAGCACCGCGTAGAGCACGGGAACCACACCCAGTGTCAAAACCGTTGCAAATGCAAGCCCGGTGGCGATGATCAGGGCCAGGGAATAGAACACCGGATCATGGCTGATAATCAGCGGCATGACACCGAGAATGGTTGTGATCGTTGTCATCCAGATCGGTCTGAAACGCGACACCGTGGCCTCGATCACGGCATTATATGCATCGCGACCCGCATTGCGTTCCTGATCGATCCGGTCAATCAGCACAATGCCATTATTGATGATAATTCCGGCAAGGCTCAGCAGACCGAGAATGCCAAAAAAGTCAAACGGTGCCCGGAACAGTACCAGGCCAATGAAGGCGCCAATAAATGCCAGCGGCAGCGTGAAGGCGATGATAAACGGCCGCCGGAAAGAATTGAACTGCCATATCAACAACACCACCATGAGAATGGCGCAGTGGGGAAGCCACTTGGCGAGCTTCGGTATGGTCTCTCCCTGCTTCTCAATCTCACCGCCGACTTCCCAGTGATAGCCCTCACCGAGGTTCAGTGACTCGATGTCTGGTGTGACTGCGGTGAGTAACTCCATCGCCTTCATCGTCTCGTGTTTGAATTCGACGGTGAGCACACGTGCCTGGTTGCGTCGCGAAATACGGCTGTATTCCCAGGCCCCGTTGATACTGGCTATCTGTGATAACGGCACGACACGCCCCACGGCCCCCGAATTGACACCAACATCGTAGAAGTCACTACCGACGTCCCGCTCCTGCTTCTGGGACCGCACTACAACCGGTATGGCCTGGTCATCCTCACGGTAATCCGTCGCCCGGATACCATCGATATGGGCCTGTAGCGAATTTGCTATTTCCTTGGATGAAACACCCACGCGGCGTGCCTGCGTCTGGTCAACTATGACCTCGGCCTTGATAACCGTATTCTCCGCATTGTTTCGTACATCGACCGTGCCGGGCATTGCACGTAAAGCGTCTGTGAATTCCTGTCCCTTCTCATAAAGACGCGCTACATCCGGTCCATACAGACGAACTTCCACAAACCCGGGTTCCGGGCCGGTGGTCCACATCCGCTTGACCCGGCCTTCAGCCTCCGGAAGTTGCTCTGCGATAAAACGCCGTACCCGTTCCGCAGCCTCGGGCACCTGTTCGCCCGTCTCGGTTGTGGCGATGATGAATGCACGGTGCGGGTCGGGATCGAAAGGCGCAAGCACGAGTACGAAACGGGGACCGCCCGTGCCCACATAGGCGATCGAACCGGTGATATCCGGATTGGCCTCGTCGTCTTCCAACCAGTCGGTCAGGCGTTGAACCACATCCTGCGTCGTGTCGATGTTATAACCCGCCGGCAGGTCGACATAGATCAGAAACTGGTTACGGTCGCTATGGCCGAACATTTCACGCACCAGTGTCGAGCCCAGGTAGCCACCGCCGACAAGCACGGCGAAAATGACCGCGAGCACGGCGTAACGCCCCTTTATCAGGCTCGCGAGCAGCGCCCGGTAGGCCACGTAGATACGCCCGCCATAGGGGTCGTCAGGCGAATCCTTGCCCTCCTCCTTCTTGGGAGGCTTCATAAACCAGTAACACATGTAGGGTGTCAGGTACATGGACAAAAACCAGGAACCCATCAACAGGATGATGATGACCACCGGCAACGAAACCGCGTATTCACCAACGTCACCCGTGAGCAGGTATATCGGCATGAATGCAATGATCGTTGTGAGCGAAGAAGTCAACAGCGGCACCGACAGCGCCTTGGCCGTATTCAGGCAGGCCGCACGCCGTTCTTCACCCGCATCAAGCCGGTTTCGAATTTCTTCTGCGGTCACAATGCCATTGTCGACCAGCATACCCAAAGCGATGATGGTCGAGGCAATGGAAATTCTCTCTAATTCAACCCCGGCAAAGCGCATGACGATCAGGCCGAGCAGCATCGTCATCGGTACAAAGGAGCCGACGATCAAACCGGTCCGCAGGCCAAGGAAGGCGATCACCACCACCAGCACAATAACCAGGGTCTGGTAGACATTCAGTAACGCGCCACCCACCGCCTTTTGCACGAGATCCGGTTGAAATGTCGCAAAATCGAGGGAATAACCGATCGGCAGGTTTGCCTGGAGATCATTCACCCTGGCTTTGAGGTCTTCGCCGAAGGCGACTGCATTGACCCCGGGGATGACGGAAAGGCTGATAACGATCGCACGTTCGCCATTATAAAAAGCCAGGTCTTTAGGCGGTTCCGCGAAGCCCCTGCGGACATTCAGCA
>Ga0316188_10000930_pt1 | contig 13585 bp, 11 predicted proteins | sample Phiworburrow1_MG_FD_204933 | JGI IMG/M metagenome (GOLD analysis project Ga0316188, IMG submission 204933) | Coastal sediment microbial communities from Maine, United States - Phippsburg worm burrow 1 | ecosystem: Environmental > Aquatic > Marine > Coastal > Sediment | place: USA: Maine...
CTTCTGGAGCTGCGCTTTGGCCGTCTTGAGATTGGCTGAGGCCTGCAGCAGGTCGCTCTCCGCCTCATCGAGCTTCTGCTGGCTGACCGACTGCCGCTTGATCAGCTGCCGGTAGCGCTTGACGTCCCGCTCCGCCCGCGTGACCGCCGCCGCCATCTGGGCCACCGAACCCTCGGCCGCCGCCACACTCGCCTCATAGAGCGCCGGATCGATGACGAACAGCTCGGCGCCCTGCTCCACGTCCTCGCCCTCCGTGAACTTGCGCTCCAGCAGGTAGCCCTCCACCTGGGCACGCAGCGAGACGTCGTTGACCGCTGTGGTCTGGCCGACGTATACCACGGTCTCGGCCAGCTGCCGCCGCGCCACCTTCGCGACCAGCACCCCGGGGGGCAGCGCCTCGACCGTCGGTTTGGGACCGATGTCGCAGGCGGCCAGCAGCAGCACCGGCAACGCCGTGATCAGCGCTCGGCAGCCCAGGAGTCGAGGGGTACAGTGCATTGCTGCGGGTCGGTTCGATGCTAGGTGTGGCATGGGTTCTCCTTGGCCTGATGCCGGACGCTGCGGCCGGCGGCAAATTCTTACAGATACAGCATGGTAGCGATCCCGGCGCTGTCCAGCCCGCGGCCTCTACCGTCGAGCCGGCAGCTTGACAACACTGCAGAAGATAACAGCAAACGGGGGACTTTGTCGCATGGATAACCCGCTGGCGGCGGGCGGCGACAGCGGACGTGCTCGCCGGCCGCGGTGACGGCTTCCTGGGCGCGCGCTTTGAAGGGGGGCACGGCGGCCGAGCGGCCGGCGGCGGCGACGGGTCTGCGGTGCGGTCGCACCGGGGGCGCCCGTCCTCGCGGCGGGGTGTGCCGCGCCGCTTGACCGGCCGCCGCCCCGGTCACTCCCGGCCCGCCGCCAGCGTCATCGCCGAAGCTGGTCGGAGGACAGCTTGCCGATGCCCTTGAGCCGCTGCGGGTAATCGTCCGGCATCCACCACGACAGCGGCATGTCACCCTGCTCCAGGCCGCGCTCGGCGGGGTCGAGGTCGGTGCGGATAGCCAGCACCACATCGCTGCTGGCCCATGGGTGATTGAACCAGTAGCGGTGCCCGGTGATGTCAAAGCCCCGGTCCTGCCGCCCCCGCGACAAGTTGATGTACTCCAGGCGATGCGCCTGCAATACCCTTGCCATCTGCTCATCCGACAGCTGCACGCTGGACTGGCCGATGCGCGTGGCACCGCCCATCAACAGCCGCGCACTCTGCAGCGCCTCGTCCTTCGAGGAGCCGGTCACGACGATGCGCTGAGCCAGGTCGTTGATGGCCGGAAGGGCCTCGATGAACTCATCGCCGGGCACGTCGGCGGCCGCAAAATAGACCACGCCCAGGCGGTACCGCGCACTGAGCTGCTCGGCCGTTTCATCAGGATGCAGTGCCCGCAGCTGGGCCAGCGCCGAGGTGACCAGGCGCCCGCCGGCGCTCCAGGTCAGGATGTGAATGCGCCGCGCGTCGGTTTTTTCGGCGAGCAGCGTGATAAAGGAGTTGAGCGCCGCCGCCGACCGGTAGGCGCGCTGTTTGTCGTCGCCCAGCGCATAGGCAAAGACGTTCTGCCTGGTCGGCCAGGAGAAGGCGACAGAGGTCATGTCGCGGCCCATGAAGTGGTCCAGCTGCGCCGCGAACACCGAGGCATTATAAAAATTCACCTTGGCCCCGTGCACATAGATCAGAATATCCTGGTCACGCGAACTCTCTATCGATGCGTTGATGTCGGCCAGCAACCAGTTGGTGGCGCCGTGCTTGTCGGGTATCGCACCGCCGGCGTCAAACCGGTAGCTGCCGACCTCCATAATGCCCGCAATCGACAGCGGTACGACGTCGTCCCGCTGCGTGGTACGCGATACCCTGCTCAAGTCCTCCCAGGTCATGTTGGCGGTGCCGAAACCGATGAGGCACATGCCGATGGAGACCTCATCGCTCTCCGTATTCGAGTAGTCTATTTTCTGCAGGTTGTCTTCGCGCGTTCGGGTCGTCACATAATACACCCGGCGCAGATTCCAGTGCTCCTCAGGGGGAATGTCGTCCAGCGGCCCGTGACCGCTGACCTCGTAAAGGACCGGGGTCGGCATCAGCGGTTCCACGCGAACCGCGCATCCTGCCAGGACGGCGATGCCGGTGACTGCCAGACAGGCAAGAAGCACGGTCGCGAAGTGACCGGCGGCGTTTACCGGGGAGCGCTTGTCGTTCACGTCGATCATATTCTCGAGAGTGTTCCAGGTAGGAGCAGCATAGAACCCGCAGTCCGTGAAGTCGACCGCTGCTGAACGGCATCGCGCCGGGTCCGGGCGCGTGCCTGCCGCCGCAACCCCGGGCTCCGCCCGCTCGCGCCCACCACTCAGCCCTGCTCCGAGAGCAGCCCGTCCATGCGCCGCAGCGCTTCGATCAACTCTGCGACGGCCAGACCGGAGCCGCGATAGAACTCCTCCGCCAGCGGGGCGATACCGCAACGCCCGGGCAGGGCCTGCTGCGCCTCCAGCATGCGGTAGAGCGTGGGCAGGAAGACGAACTGCAGCCACTGCGACAGGCTGAGCGTGTCGAGGCAGAACGGCTGGGTCGAGGCCAGCGCCGCCGCGGAGGGAGGGTTCTGCTCCCACAGGCCGAGCTGGCGCAGCTGGGCTTCAATGTCGATCAGTGCTTCGGCGATCAGTTCGCGCATATGCCGCTTTGGCCTCCACGGACCCGCAGTGGTCGCTGGCGCCTGCCTGGCAGCGGGCCCGTCATCGCGCCGGCGATCATCAACGCCACCGGCAACTGCCCGCCGGCAAGCCGAGCGCTGACCCCGCCTGCTTACAGTTCTGCCACCAGGTTTGCCAGTTGCGCCCGGTCTACTTGATAGAAAATTTCATTGGCACGAATGGCTTTGCGAAAGTACTCATCGTCGCCGTAGCGGTTCCGGGGCCGCTTGATGAACCATGCCTGCAGCAGATACCGTAGTTTTTTCTTCAGCTTGAAGGGAATGAGCAGGTCATGCTGCATGAACAGCGCCATCAGTTTGTCCTGTTGCGCCTCCACGGTGAGCGGCAGCGACATGATCCTGACCGGAGGCCTTTTGTCAAAATCAGGGGGCAGCGTGGCGAGGGTATTGGCCGGGCCGAAGGGGAAGCGGTCGGTGTGATAATAATGGTTGGCATAGAGTAAAAAGGTGTCGGGAGCCACCGGCGCTAAGGCACAGGCCTCAAACACGGCTTTGCTGGCGTAGCGGTGATCGCTGTGCGGGTCCAGGGCCGGATGCGGCATCACGATGATGTCGGGTTTGACCTGCTCGATCATCCTGCCGATATCATCGACCAGGGCGCGCCAGCTCGATGGCGGGTATCGGCTTGGCGTGGTCTGCAGCGCATTGAAACCGCGGAAATACTCCGGCTGCGTCAAATCTGCGGCATGCGACGGGATGGTGCTGTCGGGCTGCTGCGACATCTGCTGCAGGGTCAGGCAGAAGTAGCCCAACTGATGCGTCTGGTGCTGCGGAACGCCGCCCCACAAGGGAATGGCGATGCTGTCCCAGGCTCGCAAGCGGCCCTTTATCCTGGCGGCCGCGACATTGTCGTCGGACGCGCCGCGAACCAGCGGCAGATAATAGTCTGCGTCGGTTTCTCCGGCCGTAATGGTCAGGATAAAACTGTTGCGCTGCCGGTAGAGGCCGAACGCGGCGAGCTCGGCATCATCGGCATGCGGGGATATCACCAGGATTTTCTGATCCTCAATCGCGACCGCCCTGCCGCAATATAAAACGGCATCAGCCGCCAGCCGGCAATACCGTGATGAGAGGTGAACCTGCCGGCTATCCGGCCCGATGGCATGGGATAGATTCAGATAGCGCCGTCCGCTCAGCCGGCGCTCGAAATACTGCCGTTGATGGAGCTTGCCCGGCGCGTCGAAGGGCGCCGGCGCGACCGCCACAAAGGGGTCAAAAAAGAAACCCAGCCAGTCGGCTTTGAGACCCACCTGCAGGAAGCAGCTGTTGCACTGCGCCACATCATCAGGCAGCGTTATCACACCGTTCTGGATGGTGACCTTGACGACCTGATCGGCCAGCAGCTGGTGCTCGTAATCTGCCCTGGGATCGTAAAACACATGATCAGACCACAGCAGCTCATGGCTGAGGTAGACCAGAACGAGAAAGGCGCCGGCGGCGACATAATGGGCTGACAGGAGCAGCGCGACAAAGATCGCTACGGCAATCACCGCTTTCGCCTGATTGAAGCGCTTTCGCTTTTTGTTGAAGGCACTGGTGGGTTTATGTCTGATCATTTTCAGGTCCGGTAAACAGGGTGTGGACTGCACCAGCTGTCTTTGTAGTCCTTATCGGAAAGGCCAAAAGAGTAACGAAACGGCTTCTGGGCCGCCTCCGCGATCTGCTCGACCAGGGTGATATTCAGATACGACAGGATACTGCCCGGACTGTATTGCCTGAAGGTCAGGTCGACGCCGCCGTTGACATACTCCGCCGAAACCAGCGCCGGGTTATCCGCAACGTAAATGAGCTGTATCGCGATGGGCTGCTCGTCAATGCTCAACAGATGGCCTTTCAGCAGGGGTCGCAGCGCGCCGATAAATTCTGTCAGGCGCTCGAAGCCCTTCGGCTTTTTGTTCCAGCGGAGTTCAAACAGGTCAATATAAGCCTGCGCTATTCTATCACTGCTCAGTTCCTCAAAGGGGGTGATCTGACCCCCGGCCTGCTGAAACAGCTTCAGCTCCCTGCGGCGGTTGTAATGGAATTTTTTTGAGTAGCCGCCCTGCTTGAAGGCGTGGGCGAAACTGAGTGTCTCCGGCTGGATCTTCAAGCCCTGAATATTGGCTCGATGGCGCTCGGAGATAAACTGGCCCTTGACCTTCAGGGCGAAGGCATGGTCGCTCGAGAGGGGCAGAATGACTTCGGCATTGCCGGTATCGTAAACGCGGCGCCGATCGATTTTTTTCAGGAAGCGCTTGTCGCCAGCGAGGTAGCTACCCCAGGCAGGGATGGCGCCCAGTACGACGTCGTCCGCATATTGCGCAAAATAGTGCGGCGTCACCTCAACCATCTGACTCATGGTGCTGACCGTCAGCGGATGGGTCAGGAAACTGCCGCCATACAGCTGGTAGGCCGCCGCGTACACCGCGCTGTCCACCTCCTGCCAATGGCGGTGCTTGTGACTGAGGAGATGCTGCAATTTATCGAACATAGGGGGCGGGCAATCGGCAAAGGTGAATGACGGGCAGCAGCCAGATACCAATCAGCCGCCCGCTCAGCGCAGTGGGGTTGTAACTGAAGCGCCCCCCTCAGTCAAGGCGCAATGCCCGCAAGCGGGATACCCGGAAGAGGAACCCGCCAAGGGGCCGCCAGACAAGCGGGCCACCGGGTGTGGGTCCGCAGCGGCCGCGACCCGCACGCTACGGCAGGTCGCCGAGCACCAGCAGCGTCAGCTGGTCGGCGATGGCGGCGGGACCGGCCTCGCCGGCGGGGTCCCACCACTGTGTGGTCCAGTTCAGCGCGCCCAGGATCAGCAGGCGCGTGAGCGCGAGGTCCCCGCGCAGCGCGCCGGCCGCCTGCAGTTCGCCCAGCAGCTCACTCCACAACAGCTCGTAGGCGCCCTTGCGCGCCCCCACCTCAGCGGCGGCCGCCGGCTCCAGGGCGCGCGTCTCGTGCAGCACGGCCGCGGCAAAGTCGCGCCCACCGGGGCCCAGCAGGGCCTGCATGTGCGCGCGCGCCATCACGGCGAAGCGCTGGCGGGGATCGGCGATGCCCGCCGCGGCGGCCTCGACGCTGTCGTGAATGGTGCGGATGCCGTCGAGCATCACCGCCAGCAGCATGTCGTGCTTGCTCTTGAAGTGATAGAAGGGCGAGCCCGAGCGCATGCCGACGGCGGCCGCGATGTCGCGCGTGGTGGTGGCCTTGAAGCCCTTCTCGCGGAACAGCCGCCCCGCCGCGGCGAGGATGTCGCCGCGGCGATTGCCGTCGTCGCCGGCCGGCCTGGCGGCAGCCGCCGCTGCGCGCGCCTTCATGTCACAAGCCGCTGTCGGGCCAGGCGCGCGCGATCAGCGCCTCGGCGTGACTCGCCGCAGCCGCCGGCAGGGCGCCAAAGGCGGCGCCCCACGGCCCGGGCGCCAGGCGCGTGGCACAGAACGCCCGGGCGGTGGCGGCCGGGGCATGGCGCAGCAGCAGTGCCCCCTGCAGCGCCAGCGCGATGCCCTGCATCAGCACCCGTGCCTGGGCCTCCCGCGGCGCGGGTTGCGCCAGCAGCGCCTGCAGCTGCGCGGCGTGCGCGTCGAAGTGCGCATCGCGGCCGGCCGCCGGCGCCAGCTCCGCCTGCAGCGCCGCCAGCGCGCCGGGCTCCCTGGCCAGCGCGCGCAGGGTGTCCAGGCCCATGACGTTGCCCGAGCCCTCCCAGATGGAATTCAGCGGCGCCTGGCGGTAATACAGCGCCATCGGCCCCTCCTCCACGTAGCCGTTGCCGCCCCAGACCTCCATCGCCTCGGCGGCGACGGCCGGCGCGCGCTTGCAGATCCAGTACTTGGCCACCGGGGTCAGCAGCCGGCGCAGCTGCCGGTTGTGGTCATCGTCGCGGTCGAAGGCCGCGGCCAGCCGCATCGCCAGCGCGGTCGCCGCCTCGACCTCCAGCGCCAGGTCGGCCAGCACGCTCTGCATCAGCGGCTGCTCGACGAGGCGCCGCCCGAACGCGCGGCGGTGGCTGGCGTGGTGCAGCGCCTGCGCCAGGGCGGCGCGCATGACGGCGGTGGAGCCGAGCGCGCAGTCGAGCCGCGTGTAGGTGCCCATCTCGAGGATGTGCTGAATGCCCCGCCCCTCCTCGCCCACCAGCCAGGCGCGGGCGCTCCAGAATTCGACCTCGGTGCCGACGTTGGACTGGTCGCCGAGCTTGTCCTTGAGGCGCTGGATGCGGATGGCGTTGGGCGCGCCCTCGGGGTCGAAGCGCGGCAGGAAGAAGCAGCTCGGCGCCGGATTGCCGCGCGCGTCGCGGGCGCCGGTCTGCGCCAGGATCAGGAAGGCGTCGGACATCACCGCCGAGAAGAACCACTTGTGGCCGACGACGCGGTACTCGCGGCCCCACTGCGATGCGCCGACGCTGGTGGCCGTGGTGGCGTTGGCGCGCACGTCGGAGCCGCCCTGCTTCTCGGTCATGCCCATGCCGAAGGTGACGCCGCGCTTGGCGGTGCCGGGGATGAAGCGCGCGTCGTAGTCGGGCGACAGCGCCAGATCGAGCCAGGGTTGCAGCTCGCGCGCGCCGCGCAGCGCCGGGATCACCGCGTAGGTCATGGTCGTCGGGCACAGCGTGCCGCCGTCGACCTGGCCCTGCATGAGGTAGAGGGCGGCGCGCTTGACGTGGGCGCCGGGTCGCGGGTCGGACCAGGGACCGCCCGAGCCGCCGTGGCGCTTCACGTAGGCCATCAGCTCGTGATACGCGGGGTGAAACTCGACCGCGTCCAGCCGCCGGCCCACCGCGTCGAACAGCCGCAGGGTCGGCGCAAAGCGGTTGGCGAGGCGGCCACGCTCGATCATGGCGGCGCTGCCCAGCTCGGCGCCGCGCTCCGTCAGCCAGGCGTCGGCCCACACCGCGCCCTCGCGCGCCGCGGCCTCGCGCAGGGCGAGGTCGCTGGTGTAGGCGTTGTAATCCGCCAACGGGGGCGCCTGATTGAACACGTCGTGCGTGCTGCCAGGCTGCAGCGGGGCCATCTCCACCAGTACCTCCTGTCGCCACCATGATCGGGATGATCGAGCGCTGCCGCCCTGCGCGTACCGGCAGGGCCGCGTGCGATTCATTCTGGGACGCTCGTCCGTCCATTGTCAAGCAAGCAGTTGCTTGGTAGGATTCCCTCGGTCCGTTGACATCCGTGAGGTATCCGTCATGCCCATTCCGCGTCCGCGCCAGCTGTTTGAAGCCGAACACGAAGACCTGCGCCAGTCCCTGCGGCGCTTCATCGACCGGGAAATCGCTCCCCACTACGAGGCCTGGGAGGCGCAGCAGCACGTCGACCGCGAGGTCTGGACCAAGGCCGGCGCGGCCGGCTTCCTGTGTCCGAACATGCCGGAGCAGTATGGCGGCCTGGGCGCCGACCGGCGCTACAGCCTGGCGCTGATCGAGGAGCTGGCGCGGGCCAACGCCTCGGGCATCGGCTGGCTGCTGCACTCCGAGATCGTCGCGCCCTACATTCTCAACTACGGCAGCGAGCACCTGAAATCCACCTACCTGCCCCGCATGGCGAGCGGCGCGATGATCGGCGCCATCGCCATGACCGAGCCGGGCGCCGGCTCCGACCTGCAGGGCATCAAGACCACGGCGGTCAGGGACGGCGACGACTACGTACTCAACGGCAGCAAGACCTTTATCACCAACGGCTACCTGTGCGACCTGGTGATCGTCGTCGCCAAGACCGACCCCGCCGCCGGCGCCAGGGGCACCAGCCTGTTCGTGGTCGACACGTCCCTGCCCGGCTTCTCCAGGGGCAGGCCGCTCAAGAAGGCGGGGCAGAAGGCGCAGGACACCTGCGAGCTGTTCTTCGACAACGTGCGCGTGCCGGCAGCAAACCTGCTGGGCCAGGAGAACCGGGGCTTCGGCTACCTGATGCAGGAGCTGCCCTGGGAGCGCCTGCAGGTGGCCATCAACGCCATCACCGTGGCGGAGACGGCGCTCGACAAGACCGTCGCCTACACCCGCGAGCGCAAGGCCTTCGGCCAGCAGATCGCGAGCTTCCAGAACACGCGCTTCAAGCTGGCGGAGATGAAGACCGAGGTGCAGATCGGCCGCGTCTTCGTCGACCGCTGCATGGAGCAACTGCTGACAGAGCAGCTCGACACGGCGACCGCGTCGATGGCCAAATACTGGTGCACCGACCTCGCCTGCAAGGTGCTCGACGAGTGCGTCCAGCTGCACGGCGGCTACGGCTACATGTGGGAATACTGGGTCACCCGCGCCTGGGCCGATGCCCGCGTCGCCCGCATCTACGCCGGCACCAACGAGATCATGAAGGAAGTCATCGCGCGCGATCTCTAGCGCGACCACCACCGGCAACCAAGGAGCAGTCCATGACCGAGGCTTATATCTACGACGCCGTGCGCACGCCGCGCGGCAGGGGCAGACCCGGCGGCAGCCTGAACCAGGTGACGCCGGTCTACCTGGCCGCCCACGCGCTCAAAGCCATCCGCGACCGCAACGGGCTCGACACCGCGCAGGTCGACGACGTGATACTGGGCTGCGTCGAACAGGTGGGCGAACAGGCCGCCGATATCGCGCGGGTCGCCGCGCTGTACGCCGGCTACGACCTCGCCGCCGCCGGCGTGACCATCAACCGCTTCTGCGCCTCGGGCCTGGAGGCCTGCAACCTCGCCGCCGGGCAGGTCATGGCGGGCATGACCGACCTGATGATCGCCGGCGGCGTCGAGTCCATGAGCCGCGTGCCCATGATGAGCGCGGGCGGCGCGTGGTCGGTGGACCCGCAGGTCGCCGCCGCCACCGCCTTCGTGCCGCAGGGCATTTCCGCGGACTTCATGGCCACCCGCTGGGGCATGTCGCGCCGGGATCTCGACGCCTACGCGGTCGAGTCGCAGCGGCGGGCCGCACGCGCCTGGGGCGAGGACCGCTTCAAGCGCTCCATCGTGCCGGTGACCGACCTCAACGGCCTCACCGTGCTCGACCACGACGAGACCATGCGCCCCGACGCCACGCTCGAGTCGCTCGCCCAGCTCAAGCCCGCCTTTGCCGAGCAGGGCCGCAGCCTGGGCTTCGACAGCGTGATCCTGCAGCGCTACCCGGAGGTGGCGCAGATCGAGCACGTCCACCACGCCGGCAACAGCTCCGGCATCGTCGACGGCGCCGCCGCCGTGCTGATCGGCAACCGGGCCAGCGGCGACGCCCTCGGCCTGCGGCCCCGCGCGCGCATCCGCGCCTACGCCTCCATCGGCTCCGAGCCGTCGATCATGCTCACCGGCCCGAGCTACGCCGCCGAGAAGGCCCTGCGGCGGGCCGGCATGAGCAAGGGCGACATCGACCTGTGGGAACTGAACGAAGCCTTCGCGGCGGTGGTGCTGCGCTTCATGCAGGTGCTGGACATCGACCACGGCGACATCAACGTGTGCGGCGGCGCCATCGCCATGGGCCACCCGCTGGGCGCCACCGGCGCCATGATACTCGGCACGGCGCTCGACGAGCTGGAGCGCAGCGGGCAGACGACGGCGCTGGTGACCCTGTGTGTGGGCGCCGGCATGGGCACGGCCACCATCATCGAGAGGGTTTGACGGCATGATCAACTACAGCGTGGACGGCGACGGCATCGCCGTGGTCGAATGGGACCAGCCGGGCCGGCCGCAGAACGTGATGAACGGGCCGTCCCTCGAGGCCTTCTTCGCCGCCATGGACGGCGCCCTGGCCGACGACGCCGTCAGGGGCATTCTGGTGACGTCGGCCAAGCGGGACTTCGTCGCCGGCGGCGACCTGCAGTGGCTGCAGCGGATAGGCAGCGCCGCCGAGGTGTTCGAGTGGGCCAGCGGCTATCACGCCGCCACCCGCCGCTACGAGCGCGGCCCCAAACCGGTGGCCTGCGCCCTGCCCGGCTCGGCCCTGGGCGGGGGCCTGGAGCTGGCCCTGACCTGCCACTACCGGGTGGCGGCCGACAACCCCGGGGCGCGCTTCGGGCTGCCGGAGGCGACGCTGGGCCTGCTGCCCGGCGGCGGCGGCACCCAGCGCCTGGCGCGGCTGATCGGCTACGCGGCGGCCGTGCCGCTGCTGACCGAGGGCCAGCGCGTCCGCGCCGCCGCCGCGCTCGGGCAGGGCATCCTGGACGCCGTGGTGCCCGCCGGCAGCGAGCGCGACGCGGCCAGAACCTGGCTGCTCTCGGAGGCCGCCGGCAGCGCCCGCCAGCCCTGGGACCGCAAGGGCGGCAGCATTCCCGGCGGCGGCGTCAATACGCCCGGCGGCTTTCAGTTCTTCACCGCCGCCAACGCCCTGCTGCGCGCCCGGACCTTCGACAACTATCCGGCGCCCAGGCACATTCTGTCCTGCGTGTGGGAGGGGCTTGGCACCGACATCGACACCGGGCTGCTGATCGAGGCGCGCTACTTCGCGGCCTGCGTCACCAGCGCCGAAGCCAAGAACATGATCCGCACGCAGTTCTTCGGCCTGCAGCAGGCCGGCAAGCTCGCCACCCGACCGCAGGGCGTGCCGACCAGTCAGTTCAGCCGCATCGGCGTGCTCGGCGCCGGCATGATGGGGGCGGGCATCGCCATGGCCACTGCCAACGCCGGCATCGAGGTGGTGCTGCTCGACAGCAGCGTGGAGGCCGCCGACCGGGGCAAGGCCTACGCCGTCGCCCAGTGGGCGAAGTGGTGCGAACAGGGCCGCCTGCAGCCGGCCGCGGCGCAGGCGCGGGCTGCGCTCATCCACCCCACCACCGACTTCGCCGAGCTGGCGGGCTGCGAGCTGGTGGTGGAGGCCGTGTTCGAGGACCGGGCGATCAAGGCGGACGTGACCCGCAGAGCGGAGGCCGTGCTCGGCGCCGACGCCGTGTTCGCGTCCAACACCTCGACGCTGCCGATCACCGGACTCGCCGAGGCGTCGGGCCGCCCGACCGGCTTCATCGGCCTGCACTTCTTCTCGCCGGCCGAGAAGATGCCGCTGGTCGAGATCATCATGGGCGGGCAGACCGCCGCGGCGACACTGGCCCGCGCCATGGACTTCGTCAAGGCCATCGGCAAGACGCCCATCGTCGTCAACGACGCGCGCGGCTTCTACACCAGCCGCGTGTTCAGCACTTATGTCAGGGAGGGCATGGCGCTGCTGCAGGAGGGCGTCGACCCGGTGCTGATCGACAAGGCCGGGCTGCTCGCCGGCATGCCGGTGGGTCCGCTGGCGCTGGCGGACGAGGTCTCGATCGAGCTGATGTACAAGATCGTGGCGCAGACCCGTCAGGACCTGGGCGCCGCCTACGTCGAGAGCGCCGCCGACCAGGTCGCCGCCCACATGGCGGGCACGCTCGGCCGCCTGGGCAGGAAGAACGGCAAGGGCTTCTACGACTACCCCGAGGGCGGCCGCAAGCACATCTGGCCGGGCCTGGCCGGACTCTTCCCGCCCGGGCCCCAGCAGCCGGCGGCCGCCGAGCTGGTGGAGCGCCTGATCATGGTGCAGTGCGCCGAAACCGTGCGCTGCCTGGAGGAGGGGGTGCTCAGGGCGGCGATCGACGCCGACATCGGCGCCCTGCTCGGCTGGGGCTTCCCCGCCTTCCGCGGCGGGCCGCTGGGCTGGCTGCACACCCTGGGCATCGCCCGCGCCGTGGCCGACCTGGAGCGGCTGGCGCAGGCCCACGGCGACCGCTTCGCCGTGCCGGGCCTGCTGCACGACATGGCCGCGCGCGGCGAGAGCTTCTATGCGATATGATGCCCGTGCGCGCCGCCCGGCCCGCCGGGGTCCGCGCGCGGCCCCCGCCGATGAGGTCCACAGCGTTGATCCACAATCGCTGTGGATAAGTCTGCGGACAAGGTGTCGACCGTCCCCTGCAGCCGGGCTGCCGCCTGCTCGCGACGCAACTGATCAAAAAATGACCAACGCCAATGCATCAGCGCACCATTGTCATCGACTTTGAGACCACCGGCCTCTCCGCCCGCGGGGGCGACCGCGCCATTGAAGTGGGGGCGGTGGCGCTGGTGAACGGCACAGTCGTCGACCGCTTCCAGAGCCTGCTGAACCCCGGCTTCAGGGTCAGCGCCTTTATCGAAAACTACACCGGCATCAGCAATGCCATGCTGGCCGATGCACCCGGCAGCAGGCAGGTGATGCCGCGCCTGCGGGATTTTATCGGTGACGCCGTGCTGGTCGCCCACAACGCCAGTTTCGACCAGGGCTTCCTGCAGGCGGAATACCAGCGCCTGGGCTTGCGCGACAGCCACCCGTTCATCTGCTCGATGCGGGTCGCGCGGCGCCTCTACCCCGATGCGCCCAATCACCGCCTGGGCACGCTGGTCGAGTACGCCCGGGTGCCCGTCTGCGGGCAGTTTCACCGGGCGCTCGCGGATGCCGAGATGACAGCCTGTCTGTGGCTGGCCATGCTCGCGCAGCTGGCCGACAGGTACCGCATCGACCCTGCCAGCCCGGCCTTACTGCGCAAGCTGCAGGCGGTGAAAATAAGCCGGGCGGAAGCCTACCTGAGAGAAGTCGCCGCGCAGTAGTAGCGCTACCGCCCCTGCTCTCTGCGAGACGTCACCGACTCGCCGCCGAGCCCCCAGTTATCGGTGTCCACTTCGTCGATCACCACGACGGTGGTCTGCGGATTCTTGCCGAGGATGTCGGCCAGCAGGCGGGTGACGCCCGCAATCAGCTCCTCCTTTTTCTCGCGGGTCACACCGTCATTGGTGATCTTGATATTCACATAGGGCATGTCGCTCTCCACTGCGGGTCAGTTTGATCGCTGCCGCGCACAGCCGCACCGCCATCGTCGATCAGGCGCGGGATGGCGCGTCGGCGGGCACCACGCGCTCCAGGACGCACCAGAGTTCCTCGGCGCGCAGCGGTTTCGCCAGGTAATCGTCCATACCCTGCGCGAGGCATCGCTCGC
>Ga0316188_10000931_pt1 | contig 13578 bp, 12 predicted proteins | sample Phiworburrow1_MG_FD_204933 | JGI IMG/M metagenome (GOLD analysis project Ga0316188, IMG submission 204933) | Coastal sediment microbial communities from Maine, United States - Phippsburg worm burrow 1 | ecosystem: Environmental > Aquatic > Marine > Coastal > Sediment | place: USA: Maine...
GAATGAGCGCCTCGGTTTGCCCTGCGGCGGCCGCCTGCGGGTATTGCTGGAAACCCTCGGGCCTGGAGACGCCGCACATTTCCACGAGTTGCGCCAGGCCCTTCATCAGCGTCGCTATATCGAGCGTCGCGCGCCGCTGACTGGCGACAGCCGCAGCCTGGTACCGGTGGCCAGGTTTGCGCCACTGGTTTTGAAGGACGATGAACTGGTCCATACCTTTGGCCCCCGTTACCGGCTGCTTCTGGTAGGTGCCGGCGCCTTGTCAAAGACCCTGGCCGAGCTCGCTGTCGCGATGGAATACCATGTCGTGGTATGCGACCCGAGGCCGGAGTTGCTGCAGCAGTGGGATGGGCCGCAGGTGCAGCTGGTCGGGGGCATGCCGGATGATGCGGTGCGGGCTCACGCCACCGATCCGGAGTCCATCGTCCTGACCCTGACCCACGATCCCCGGATCGATGATATGGCGCTGATGGAGGCCCTGCGGCACGAGCTGTTCTACGTGGGCGCGCTGGGTTCCGAGCGCACCAGCCGCAAACGGCGCGAACGCCTGCTGCAGCTGGACCTGACGCCGGAGCAACTGTCCCGCCTGCACGCACCGGTAGGCCTTGCCATAGGCAGCAAGACGCCCATGGAGATCGCCATTGCCGTGCTGGCCCAGCTTACCCAGTTGCGCGCCGCCGCCAGGATGTCGCCCCAGGCCGAGGCCTGCGCCCGGCAGCCGTGATTATTTTCCGTCTCAGTGTTTTTCCAGGGTCAGGGCAAACGCCTCGGTATAGGTAACAACTATAGTGTCACCCAGTGCGACCCCAGTCATTTTTACCGGGTCCACATCTTCAATAATGTGGAAATGGCCATTCGGGTCCTTCAGCATGATTGTACGCGTAACCCGGTTCATGCCCTCAATTGTGCATACGGCACGTATGGCGATGCCTGCGGCGGCACCCGGATCCATATGTTTGTCTGCTATCGCGTCGGCGTCTCGCGTTACAAACGGCTCTGCCAGTTCCGCCTCGGTGGGCGCGCGCAGTTCGCCGCTCAGAGAAGACATATAGGTTGCGACAACCAGGTCGCCCACGGCGAACTCATCGAAGCGCTTGATCTCGGGTCCGGCGGTAATAGTGATGAAATTACCAAGCGAGCCTTCGAGAGTGATTTCCCGTGTTTTCTGATCGATCTGTGTAATCCTTGCGCTGATTTTCTTGGTCGTAGTACGTTGATTGTCACCGCGTACCTGTTCCTCAGTCTCAGTCTGGCTCAATGCCGGGATCGTGCAAAGCAGGCCTGCGCAGGCAACCGCCAGTATCTGGACAAGTTTGCGACTGACCATATATTGTCTCCTTGAGTGACTAACGAATTTCATTTGGTTTCCAGGATCCGAATTCAATTTCTTGCTACGTTTGCTGCTCGGCGCCGCCGCCATATTGCCCCGCCCCGCGCCCGGGTGACGGTCTTCCCCTGTGCAGTTCAAACCACCAGGCCTGTCGCCGTGTGCTTCCGGTCAACGGATCCGTTCCGGGTGGGAGAAGATCGTCGCGCGATTTTCCCGGACGAAGCCGCAGAGGGTGATGCCGTACTTGCCGGCCAGTTCTATTGCCAGGGAGGTCGGCGCGCTCACTGCCAGCATGATTTCCAGGCGGGCGCGAATGGCTTTCAGCACCATCTCGACGCTGAGCCGGCTCGAGAGAATGGCGCCGCAGCCGGATAGTTCGCCGCGGCTTAGCAGTACCTTGCCAATGACCTTGTCCAGCGCATTGTGACGACCCAGGTCCTCGGCCACCGCCAGTATTCGGCCCTGCTGGTCGAAGATGGCGGCGGCGTGGCAGCCCCCGGTCTCTTCAAACAGGGCCTGTGGCGCACGCATCTCCCCCATCAGGCGCGGAAGGTCGCCGGGCTGCAGGCCCAGGCGGCGTTCGATCACGGGCCGCAGTGCGGGGTCGCCGCTTTCCATCAGTTCGCGGGGCCCGCAGATGCCGCAGGAACTGTTGACGACGACGTTGCGACGATTTACCTGCACCTTTTCCGGCTCGCAGAGCTGGACGCGTACTACGCGATGATTCTGGGGGCAGACGGAGAGGCTCCTGATGTCTGATCGCTGGCGGATGAACCCTTCAGACAGGGCAAAACCCGCGGCGATGGCCAGACTCTCGGACTCGTTGACCTCACCGAGCAGGCCTGCCTCCGGGGTATATCCATGGGCGACCGAACCATCCATGGTTGGTGTCCACATCAGTGTGTACAGACCGATACCCTCGATATCCAGCGTGAGGGTGTCCTCCTCGATCACACGGCACCTTATCGGCTGCGCGACTTTTGATGTATCACCCAGGAAGTGGGCCTCGACTTCGATAACGCCCGGTTGTGGCATCGTTACGGCCCCGGGCCGGCAGCCTGCAGGACGAGGCAGGCCTGCGCCGCGCAGTGGTCGTCCGGCGAAACAGATAAAGTCCTGGTCATGGCATTCGGCCCCCCGGGGTGCAGAAGTGGAATCTTACCTTAAAAGACCTGGTGTATGCGCTGCAACGAGGGTGTGACGCGACAGTTCGGGAGATGGCCCGCCCGGCAGAATTCGAATCTGCGACCTCTGCCTCCGGAGGGCAGCGCTCTATCCAGCTGAGCTACGGGCGGATTGGGGAGGCGCATAATACCCGTCTTGCGGTGCCGAGTCCACGCCCGGCAGGGATCTGTGGCACACTGCGCCGGGGCGAAAGCGCAGGGGGCGTTGCGGTAGATGGAAGGTCTGGATAGCTGGCAGCTGGTCGCCATCGGCCTGCTGTTCGTATGGGGAGGTTTCGTCCGCTCTGGCCTGGGTTTCGGGGGTGCGGTGCTCACTCTTCCATTCCTGCTGATGGTCTACAACGCGCCGCTGGTGTTCCTGCCGATCATTGCGGTTCACCTGCTGTTTTTCTCGTTCATAACAGTGCTGCAATCCCGGCGCAGGGCCGGCTCTTCCGCTCCCGGCGCCCGGCGCGATACGGTGAACTGGCCCTTCCTGCGCTATGCCCTGCTGTTGATGATCATCCCCAAGCTGATCGGGGTGGCCGGGGTGATCACGCTGCCGGCTGCGATCGTCAGCAGCTTTATATTTGTGGTGGTATCCGTCTACGGTATCAGTTACATCCTCGACCGGCCTTTCAAGAGCAATAACAAGTGGCTCGACGCCTTTTTCCTGGTGGTGGGAGGCTACGTCAGCGGCACCTCCCTGATAGCCGCGCCCCTCGTGGTGCCCGTGGCCGCCTCCCGGGTGGAGCACTACCAGTTGCGCGACACCCTGTTCGTGCTCTGGTTTGCGCTGGTCGCCGTGAAGCTGGCGGCGTTCCTGTGGACCGGGGTGGACCTGCAATGGCGCCACCAGCTCTGGCTGCTGCCGTGCGCCGCAGTGGGCCACCTGCTGGGCCTGCGCTTCCATGAATACACGTTGCGGGCTGATACCAGGGTATTTTTCCGGGTCCTGGGGTTCGGGTTGCTGGCGGTGAGCGTGGCGGGCCTGGCGCGGCTGCTGTAAAAAGCCCGGCCGTTGCCGGGCTGGTTGCGACCGCAGTGGGGGCCGGGAATCAGGGGGGAGGAAAAGACGACAGGATATTGTCGGCCGTGGCGTTGTACTTGTCCTGGTCGTCTTTCAGCCCGCCCTTGAGCCGGGACTGGATCAGGCCGCGCCATACGGATTTCTTCAGTTTGGGGTCGATCAGGTCGACGATGAAGGTGCCCTCGGTGTAGTTCCTCACCGAGACTTCGGTCTGGGAACAGCCCCAGCAGCTGTACATACTGTAGCGGTTGTATCCGCCATAGCGGCCGTAGCCGGCACCCATGGTCGGCGTCTCGTAGGTGCGCACGTCGGTTTTGTCGTTGGTTATCAGGGTCCAGCTGATCAGCAGCTCAGCCTGGCTGGAATCCTTCTGGTCGAGGATCTCGTAGCCCTTGGCGCGCAGAGACTGCTCGAGCGCGTGGTTGATGCGGTCGCGCTCCATATCGCTGAGCGGGATCGGGGTGTTGCCGGATACCAGGCCGGAGTGGTCGTAAAGGGCGATCTTGTGCACCGCCGCAAAATTGTAATCGGGCTTGAAATCCACTTCCGGTACAAGGGGGCCGCTGGCACAGGCGGTGAGCAGCAGTGCCAGGACTGGAAGGTGTAACAGTGTTCGCAGCTTGCGGGTCAGTGGTATGTTCATCGGTCACTCCTGGTAGTGGTTCTGAAGTTCATTGTAGTCCCTGGTGTATGCCCGCGGCCAACGATTCGCTGCAGTATCGAATTCCTGGTAGTGCAGCCCTAAGGTTTCATCCCCCGAACCCTTCACGCCTCCAGGGATACCCGGTTTGCGCTGTGCACGTGAATGATATCGGGAACCAGCCTGGTGAGGCGCTGGGCGTGCTCCCAGAACTCGTCCTGGGTCTCGGGGGCGGGTACGTCCAACGCGACAAACAGCAGCGCGGTATTGCTGGTGCGTCTTGCCAGTGTTGCGAAAAGATCCTCGCCACTGAAAATGTGCACCCCCGCCTCAATGCGCGCGGTTTCAAGCATTTCAGTCAGCTCCCTGCGCAGGTTGTCCTGGTCTCCCTTGGGCGGCAGTACTCCCAGGATGCGGAAGGAGCGGCCGCGCCACTCCGGGTTCTTGGCTATCAGGTGGGCCAGCAGCACCATCAACTGGCCGTGGTTACTGCCCTGCCATAAAACGTCGATACTGCCGTTGGGGGTTGCCCCGCGTTCCAGTTCTTCATCGCAATCCACCAGCAGGATGCTGCGCTCATAGGCATCCGCCACCCGCAGTGCCTGGCAGAAATCCTCCCATTTTTCCCGGTTCTTCGGCAGGCCCATCAACACGGTATTGGGCCGCATTCCGCCTATGCCATGTGATTCCAGCAGTGACTGGATCCCCGTTTCGAGGCTTTTTTCCAATACCACGACGGGGAACGCGCCGAGATTCTCCTCGTGAATGAAACTGCGCAGGCGCTTTTCGGCCTGGCGCCGCCGTTCGATACGCCGGTCCCCGGCGTCGGGAATAATCTGTCCCAGGGTCAGGATGCCGTGCCCCGCCGCGAGCCAGTAGGCATACTCGGCGAGGTGGTAGCGGCTCCAGGCGCCGCCGGACAGCGCGAGTATTGCCGGCCGCCAGTTCTTGGGGTGGTAGTACTGCAGCTCCAGCTTGAGCAGGGCCTTGCGGGCACGTTCGAAGGCGACGCCACTGCCGACGTCTCCCCAGCGGGCGATGATTTCAGCGCGGCTGATCAGGCGGTAGAGCAATCCCATAAGGGAAGCCGAGAGCACCGCCCACAGAGGATTGATCAGCAGCATGACCACGGCACAGCCGATCGCGCCGGCCAGGGACAGGGACCAGTGGCTGAAGCGGAAGCGTGGGCGGTAGCTGGGATTGCGCGTTATGCCCTCGTAAAAGCAGGCCAGGTTCAGGGTGCCGTAGGTAATCATGAAAAACATGGTAATGATCGGGGCGATGGCGTTGAGGTCCCCCAGCATGATGCCCGCCTCGGCGATAACAAAGGTCATGATCGTCGCGCGCCGCGGCTCACCGCCGGGGCCGCTGCCCTTGGCGAAGGGCCGCATGTGCCGGGAGATATTGTCCCTGGCGAAGGCCTGCAGAATGCGGGGGGCTCCCATCATGCTGCCCAGCGCCGAGGACAGGGTGGCGGCAAAAACACCCAGAGTGATCAGGACCGGCACGGATGCCATATCCTTGACGATCATCGGCTGGCTGAGGAGCTCCCCCCGCGTTGCACCTCCCGCCAGCAGGACGGCCATCAGCAGGTAAATGACCGCAGTGACGGCAATGGCAGCAAGCGTGCCCGCGGGAATCGAGCGCGCGGGGTCTTTCAGGTCGCCCGACATGTTGGCGCCGGCCATGATGCCGGTTACGGCGGGGAAAAACAGGGCGAACATGACCAGCAGTGGCGAGGCGTCAGAAGAGGCCGGCATCGCGTTGAGTTGCAGGTTCTCAAGGGAAAACGACGCCAGTGCGCCCGCAAAGAAGGCGAGCAGGGAAAGGCCCAGTGCGCCGAGAATAAAATACTGCACCTTCACCGTCCACGCGGCGCCGATATAGACGCAGATAAATGTCACCAGGTTCACCAGCGAGGCAATTTCGCGGGACGTGAAACCGGTTTCACCAAAGGTGGCGACAAAGGCCTCGGTAAAACCGATGATGTACATTGAAACGGAAATCGCCTGGGCCAGGAAAAACACGCTGCCGATGACGCCGCCGAATTCAGGACCGAGGCTGCGGCTGATCAGGTAGTAGGCGCCGCCGCCCTTGACCCGCGTATTGGTGGCGATGGCCGACAGGGACAGCGCCGTCAACAGGGTGATGACGTTGGAGGCCAGCACGATTACCAGTGCCGCCCAGAGCCCGGAGTTCCCGACGATCTGGCCGAAGCGCAGGAACATGATGACGCCCAGGATCGTCAGGACGCAGGGCGTGAAGACACCCCCAAAAGTGCCAAACTTGTTAGCTTCGACGTTGTCGGTCACGGGGGTTCCACTGGGTGCGATAGCGGGGCATTCTATGGAGCAATGAAGCGTAATACAATGACCGGTTGTCGGGGCCTATCGACCCGATGGCTGGCGGCGTGAGGAGCGGCGGAATATGCGGTTGATCGTTGGTATGTCCGGCGCCAGTGGCGTGATTTACGGCATTCGCCTGCTCGAGGCGCTGCGGCCCATGGCCGAGGTGGAAACACACCTGGTACTGAGCCGGGGTGCCCGGCTGAATATCGCGCTGGAGACTTCCTGGCAGGTAAGGGACGTCGAGGCCCTGGCGGATGTGGTCCACAGCGACCAGAACCTGGCGGCATCGATCAGCAGCGGGTCTTTCCTGACCGCCGGCATGGTCATTGCGCCCTGCTCGATGAAGACCCTGTCCGGCGTGGTCAACTCCTATGCGGACAACCTGGTGGTGCGGGCGGCCGACGTGGTGCTAAAGGAGTGCCGGCGGCTGGTGCTGGTGCCCAGGGAGTCGCCGCTCCACGTCGGCCATACCCGGTTGCTGCACGAGGCGGCATTGATGGGCGCGGTTATCTGCCCGCCGATGCCGGCCTTCTATACCGCCCCGCAGACTGTGGACGACATTATCGATCACAGCGTGGGGCGAATCCTGGACCTGTTCGGTCTCGACCCGGGCGGCTTGAAGCGCTGGCAGGGGCACCCGGGCGGCGGCGTGTCCGGGGATTAGGCGCCCCGGGGCACTGGCCCGTTATTCCCGGGTCAGCCCTGCAACCCCAGCTCTTTTTTCGCCCGGTCGTACCAGGCGCGCAGGTGGGTGCATTCATCCGGCACCGATTCCCTTACCCAGGCCATGAAGTCCACCGCGACCAGCAGGTCGATATCCGCGAAGCTGAAATTATCCCCGGCGAGCCATCGGCGGCTGGCCAGTTCCCGGTCCAGCTGCGGCAGCATATAGCCCAGCTGCAGTTTGCCGCGCTCCACCAGCTCAGGGATCTGGGGCACGTCCAGGGGGCCGGGCAGGGCGCGGTTGGCGAATGCTTTCGAGCGGTTGCGCAGCATGCCGGCGATCGCCATGCTCAGGGCCGCGAACACGCGGTGGTCCCAGCTGATCACCTGGGCTTTCTCCAGTGCGGTGGTGCCCAGCAGCGGTCTGTCCGGGTGCAGGGCCTCCAGGTAGGTACAGATGCCGATAACCTCCGTCAGCACCGTGCCGTCGTCCAGTTTCAGGGCGGGGACAGTGCACTCCGGGATCTCCCGGCGGTACTCGTCCTGCAGCTGTTCGGCCGCTCCCAGGTCGATCTGCCGGGTGTCGAGGGTCAGGCCCTTGTACTGCATGAACAGGGCCAGGCGGCGGGGATTGGGCGCGGGGTCATAGGTGAAGAGTTTCATCCGGTCGAGGTCCTTTTCCGTTTCGTTGGGCCTGGGAGCAGCGGTGATAGTAGTGCGATCGGGGCGGCGAATCCAGCCCGCAACCCTGGGCCGGTCAGGTTCTGCCCAGACCGGCTGCGCAGGTGAGTTTCCGCCACCGGGATAACTGGCTATAATGCGCGCCTATCAATAGAGGACTGCGTTGTGATGACTCGATTTATTTTCAGTATTTTGGCCCTCGGCCTGGCGTTCAGCGCCGCCGCGGTGGATTTGACCGACGCCCAACGAGCGGCGATGGAGGAGCGGATCAAGCCCGTGGGCGAGAACTGCATGGTGGGCGACAGCAGCTGTGGCGGCGCCGCGGCCGCCGCCAGCAGCGGCCCCCGCTCCGGTGAGGAGGTCTACAATGCCGCCTGTATGGCCTGTCACGGCACCGGAGCGGCCGGTGCGCCCAAGTTAGGGGACGCCGCGGCCTGGGCGGACCGCATTGCCAAGGGCACCGATGTCCTCCACAACAGCGGCCTGCACGGCGTGGCCGGCACGGCGATGATGGCCAAGGGCGGTTGCATGAACTGTTCGGACGAGGAAGTGATCGCCGCGGTGGATTATATGGTTGCCGGCAGCCAGTAGTTCCGGCAGTACGCCAGGCCCGGGCCGCGGTGCGTATGCACTGCGGCCTTTTTTTTCGCCCTCCGCCCCCGCCGGCTCGGCGCCAATCACGCAGGTGCGCTGCCTTCGGGTGGGTTCAAAGTACCTGGCCTGAAATTTCGATTGTGGCTTGAGCAACAAAATATACACTAACCGGATTCCACCCGGCGCTGTGAAGGGAGCCCATGCGGTTGCCGCAGCCCGCGTCGATGCGTGGTGTGTTCAAACCAGCCAGGAGTCGACTATGTCCGCCGTGATCTACCCCACCACCAATTTAATGGCCACCGAGCAGCTGGTTATCGAGCGCGGCGAAGGTGTCTATATTTACGATAACCAGGGCAAGCAATACCTGGAGGGCATGGCGGGGCTGTGGTGTACCGGCCTGGGCTATGGCAACCGCGAGCTGATCGAGACCATCAGCGAACAGTTGTCGCGGCTTTCCTTTACCCATATGTTCGGCGGCAAGACCCACCAGCCGGGCATCGACCTCGCTGACAGGCTCGCCGCCATGGCGCCGGTGCGCGACGCGAAGGTGTTCTTCGGCAATTCCGGCTCCGACGCCAACGACACCCATATCAAGCTGCTGCATTATTACTTCGACGTCATCGGCAAGCCGCAGAAACGCAAGATCATCACCCGCGAGCGCGCCTACCACGGGGTGACGGTCGCGGCGGGCTCGCTCACCAGCCTGCCCGCCAACCTGGCCCACTTCGACGCGCCGCTGGATGCGCTCGGTATCCTGCGCACCGACCACCCGCATTATTACCGCGGTGCCCAGGGCGGGGAGTCCCAGGCCCAGTTCGTCGAGCGCATCACCAACAACCTGGAACAGTTGATCCTGCGGGAGGGCCCGGACACCATCGCCGCGTTTATCGCCGAGCCCATCACCGGGGCCAGTGGCGTCATCGTGCCGCCGCCGGGTTACTACGAGAGGGTGCAGGCCATCCTCGACAAGTACGACATCCTGTTCTGGGCCGATGAGGTGATCACCGGCTTCGGGCGCACCGGCAAGCTCTTTGGCTGCGACACCGCGAATATCCGCGAGCCGGACCAGATGACCTTCGCCAAGCAGCTGTCCTCGGCCTACTTCCCGATCAGCGCCGCGGTGATCCGCGGTGATATTTACGAGGCGATGCGGGAACCCAGCGCGAAGGTGGGTATTTTCGGCCACGGTTACACCTACTCGGGTCACCCGGTGGGTTGCGCCGCCGCGCTCAAGACGCTGGAAATATATGAGCGGGACAATATCTACGCCCACGCGGCGGCAATGGGCGAGTACCTGCAGGGCCGGCTGGCGCAGCTGCGGGATCATGAGCGGGTCGGGGAGGTGCGCGGGGCGGGCCTGATCGCGGCGGTGGAGCTGGTGGAGGACAAGGACAGCCGCACGCCGGCGACCGACCTGGCCAAGCGGGTCACCGCGCTGTGCCAGGACAACGGCCTGATCGTGCGCAACGTCGCCGGTTGTGCGCTGGCGGTCTGTCCGCCGCTGGTGATCTCCCGGGCCCAGGTCGATGAGCTGGTGGACAAGCTGACCCTGTCGCTCGGCCAGGCCCTCTAGTCACAGGCACACCCGCAACTCAGCCGAACAGGTTTTTCAGGCCCGCCAGGGTTTCCTTGCCCCGCTCCTCGTTGGCCTCGGCGGTATCCGCGTCCCCACCCTGCCACTGCAGGTCGTCCGCGGGCAGCTCGGCGAGGAAGCGGCTGGGTTCACAATTGACGGTTTCGCCGAACTGGCGCCGCTTCAGGGCCAGGGTCATCGTGAGGGTCTGCTGGGCCCGGGTGATGCCGACGTAGGCGAGGCGGCGCTCTTCGGCGATGTTGTCCTCTTCCACGCTGACCCGGTGGGGCAGCAGGTTCTCCTCCACGCCTATGATGTAGACATGGGGGAACTCCAGGCCCTTGGCGGCGTGCAGGGTCATCAACTGGACGCTGTCGGGGCCGGTCTCTTCCTCGTCCTGCTGTTCCAGCAGGTCGCGCAGTACCAGCCGGGCGATGGCCTCGTCCAGCGGCACCTGTTCGCTGTTCATAACCCGCTGCAGGGCGTCCACCAGGAAGTGCACGTTGGCCATGCGGCGCTGGGCCACGTCCTCGCTGGAACTCAGCTGGAGCAGCCAGTCCTCGTAGTCCATTTCCCGTATCATCTGGCGAATGCCCGCTACCCCGTCCTCCCCCAGGCAACGGCCGCGGACCGAGGTCATCCAGCTGCGGAATTCCCGCAGTCGCTTCAGCCCGGCCTCGGGGACGTGATCACTGCCGATGCGGGCGCAGGCCTGGCTCAGGCTGCAGTGCTGGGCGTTGGCAAAGTTGCCCAGGGCCTCCAGGGTGGACGCCCCCAGCTTGCGGCGCGGTACATTGGCGATGCGCAGGAAGGCGTTGTCGTCGTTCTCGTTCAGGATCAGGCGGAGGTAGGCCATGATGTCCTTAACCTCGTTGCGGGCGAAGAAGGAGGTGCCCCCGCTGAGGTGGTAGGGCACCTGTTGCTGCTGCAGGGCCAGTTCGACCAGGCGCGACTGGTGATTGCCGCGGTAGAGCACCGCGTAGTCGCCCAGGCGGGTGCGCTTGCGCAGCCTGTGATCGAGGATTTCCGCCACCACCTGGTCGGCCTCGTGCTGCTCGCTGCTGCAGCGGATCACCCGCAGCGGCTCGCCGTGGCCCAGCTCGCTCCACAGCTGCTTCTCGAACACGTGGCTGTTATTGGCAATCAGGGTATTGGCGGCCTTGAGGATACGCGCAGTGGAGCGGTAGTTCTGTTCCAGCGTCACGATTTTGAGCCCGGGGTAGTCCTGCTGCAACTGGGCCAGGTTTTCCGGCCTGGCCCCGCGCCAGGCGTAGATGGACTGGTCGTCGTCCCCCACCACCGTCAGTTGGCCGCGCAGGCCCACCAGTTGCTTTACCAGCAGGTACTGGCTGGTGTTGGTGTCCTGGTATTCGTCCACCAGCAGGTAGTGCACCTGGTTGCGCCACTTGTCGAGGATGTCGGGATGGTGCTCGAACAGGATCGTGGGAAGCAGGATAAGGTCGTCGAAATCCAGCGCGTTGTAGGCCTTGAGGGCCCGTTTGTAGCGCAGGTAGGCCTGGGCGCAGAGTATGTCGGCGGGGCCGCTTGCGGCGGCCAGGGCCTGTTCCGGCAGCACCCTGTCATTCTTCCAGTGGGAGATGCGCTGGGCGATGGTGCCCGCCAGGTCGCCCTCGGCTCCGTGCTCCTGGATCAGCAGGTCCCGGATCAGGGTGCGGGTGTCCTCACCATCGAAAATGGAAAAGCCGGATTTCAACCCCAGTTCCCGGCGCTCGGCGCGGATGATCTTCAGGCCCAGCTGGTGGAACGTACTGACGGTCAGTCCCTCGGACACGCCGCTGCCCAGCAGTTTGCCCACCCGCTCTTTCATCTCCCGTGCCGCCTTGTTGGTGAATGTGACCGCGGCGATACGGCTGGCGCTGATACCGCAGGTTTCCACCAGGTAGGCGATCTTGCGGGTGATCACGCTGGTCTTGCCGCTGCCGGCACCGGCGAGAACCAGCAGGGGACCGTCGATGTAGCGCACCGCTTCCCGCTGGCGGGGGTTTAGTTGGGTCACTGCCTAACAGGCCGGCACGGCGGGTGCGCAGTCGCCTGGGAAGGGCAAACGCGTTCAGCCGTAGGTGCAGAGGTAGGCTGTCTCGACGGCGACCTTGAGCTGGAATTTTTCGTTGGCGGCGACGACGAACTGCTCCCCCTGCCCGAAGGTGGTCCACTCCTCGCTGCCGGGCAGGCGCACCGTCAGGGCGCCGCTGACCACGGTCATGGTTTCCTTCTGGCTGGTGCCGAACTCGAACTCCCCCACGGCCATGACCCCGACGGTGGCCGGCAGGGTTGCGGTCTGGAAGGCGATGGAAGCGACCTTGCCGTCGAAGTACTGGTTGATCTTGAACATGTTGGCTCCTGTTGTGGGGCTGAAACGGGTGGAATTTGCGGCTGCGCATTTTCCTACGAATGATGGGTAAGGGCAAAAGAAATCATGACCGGGTGGACCGCCAGGCGGTTGTGTTGAGCGAATCCATCCGGCCACAAAAAAAGGCCGACAGTTCGGCTGTCGGCCTTTTTTGTGAAACCTGCCCGTAATCGCCGCCGGGCGGCGCCTCCGGGTTGGTGCGGTTTAGCGCACGCCGCTGCGGGACATGCCCTTGGGTGTGAAGTACTTGTCGTCTGTCACACCACTGCCCTGCTTGTACTTGCCCGGAATCAGCTTGCCGTTCAGGTTGTAGATGTTCTGCAGCAGGTCGTAGGCGCCATAGGCAGAGTTGAACTCGGCATTGACATCGTACAGCGGGGCCGGGTACAGGTACTGCAAGCGCCACAGCTGGCCCCTGCCGTCGTACATGTCGCCCGCCACTGCCACCCAGCTATCCTCGTCGATATAGAATGTGCGGCGGCTGTACAGGTGACGCTGGCCTTCTTTCAGGGTGGAATCCACTACCCAGACGCGGTGTTTCTCCCAGCGGATCGCTTCCGGCTTGAGGAATTTCGGTCCCAGGTTGTCCTGCAGCTTTTCCTCGAACACAAACTTGTTGTCGTTCGCGGGGACGATCATCTCCTGTTTGCCCACCAGCTTCCAGTTGAAGCGCTCGGGCGAGCCGTTGTAGGTGAAGGCGTCATCGTAGGTGGAGGTGCCCGCCACCCCGGGGTTGGGGGTATCGAAGGACACCGCCGGTGCCAGGCGCACCCGGCGCTGGCCGGTCAGGTACTGCCACGCCTGGCGGCCCTTGCCCTGGGTGTAATCCGCGCCGGGCTCGTGCACCAGCAGGATCTCACCTGCGCGGCGTGCCGGCGCGGTGTAGTCGATACGCAGCATGGTCCAGACCGCGTCCCCCACCGGCTGGTCGGGCTTTTCGAACATCGGGTATACCGACACGGAGTGGGCGCTGGTAGCCAGTACCGGCTTGCCGCTGGAATCGACGTAGTACACGTCATAGTTCTGGTTGAAGTCCACGCCGTAGCGGATCATGTGGTTCCAGATGGCTTCCAGGCCGGACTGCGGGATCGGGAAGGGCACGCCGGGATAGTTGCCTTCAATTTTCTGCCCGTCTGCTACCAGGGGGCGCCGGTCGCATTTTTGGCGGTATTGGCGTAGTACCAG
>Ga0316188_10000933_pt1 | contig 13566 bp, 5 predicted proteins | sample Phiworburrow1_MG_FD_204933 | JGI IMG/M metagenome (GOLD analysis project Ga0316188, IMG submission 204933) | Coastal sediment microbial communities from Maine, United States - Phippsburg worm burrow 1 | ecosystem: Environmental > Aquatic > Marine > Coastal > Sediment | place: USA: Maine...
CTGGATATCGATTCAACCAGGTGACCGGGACAAGCTCGAGCTGATCAATGTCGAGGGTACGCGCAACGTGATCGAGGCCTGCCGGGACGAGGGCGTCTCGACCCTGGTGCATTTCTCGAGCATACATGCACTTGAGCAAGAGCCATTGGAGCTTGCCGTAACCGAGGATAACCCGCTGGTTGAAGAACGGTCGGGTTACATAGGCGATTACAACTTGTCCAAGTCACGTGCAGACACGCTGGTGCGGCAAAACGACTGCGGGACCCTGACGACCCGGATCATCTATCCCACCGCAGTGCTGGGTCCCAACGATTTCAAGATGTCACTATTCGGCCAGGTGGTCACCAGGCTGGCGCATGGCAAGCTGCCGGCACTGGTCGCGGGTGGCTTTGACTGGGTGGATGCCCGCGACGTCGCCTGGGGTGCGGTCGAGGCGGCAGAGAAGGGCGCTGACGGGGATCGTTTCATGCTCTCCGGGCACTACCTCAGCATGCCGGTGGTCGCGGCGGTCATCTCCGAATTAAGTGGCGTACCCGCACCGAAATTGACGTGCCCCACCTGGCTGGCCGGTCTGTTTGCTCCGCTGATGGGTGGCTGGGCCCGGCTCACGGGAGAAACCCCGTTATACACGCGGGATTCACTCGCAGCATTGAAGGCAAATAAAGTCATGAGCCACGCCCGGGCGAGCCGGCTATTCAATTACCAACCCCGTCCTTTCCGCGAGTCGATGGTCGATACATTAAATTTTTATTCTAATCAAAAACAATATGATAGATAATATAGTTAAGGTGATATATTAGATGAATATCGAGACCTGTATGAACCAGTATTTTGACTGGGTTGCGTATGGCACACTGGCCCTTGCCGTGCCGGTATTCCTGCTGTTGTTCTTTGTCAGGGCGCCCTACGGCAGACACATCCGCGGGGGTTGGGGTCCGTTGCTGGACAACCGCCTGGGCTGGTTCATCATGGAATCACCCGCTGTATTCGTTTTCGGTGTCATCGTGCTGGTCTATGCGCGCCTGAATATCACGGTGGTTTTATTGTTCCTGCTGTGGGAACTGCATTACGGCCACCGTGTCTTCATCTATCCATGGACCTTGAAAAAGGGCAGGAAAATGCCCTGGTCGATCGTGCTGATGGCGTTGGTGTTCAACACCACCAACGGCTATCTGAACAGCTGGTCCATCGCCAGCCAGGCCGAAAAGTACAGCGATGCCTGGATAACGAGTCCGCAGTTTCTGATCGGGGTGCTGGTTTTCTTTTCAGGCATGACCCTGAACAAGGTCTCGGACCGGCAACTGGCCCTTTTGAACCGTGCCAAAGGCAAACAGGGCGCATACCGGATTCCGCACGGTTCGGCCTACCGCTGGGTGTCCTGTCCCAACTACCTGGGCGAGATCATCCAGTGGACAGGTTGGGCGATCGCCACCTGGTCGCTGGCCGGCTGGGTGTTTGCCATTTGGACGATGGCCAACCTGGTGCCGCGCGCGCTGGCCCACCATCGCTGGTACCGCGAGACGTTTGAGGATTACCCTGCTGAGCGCCGTGCGCTGATACCGTTTTTATTCTGATGGGTCGGCGTCACTCGCCGCCCAGCCTGTCTTCCAGCACCTTCAGACGGTTTTGCAGGTCTTCCAGCTGTGTTTCCAGTTCTAAGACCCTCGCTTCCAACCCGGGTGAAAAACCAGGGCTAGCCGCCGACCGCGACGGTGCTGGTATATCCGGCTCACCGGCCAGCAGGTGGGCGAATCGTCCTTCCTTCTGGCCGGGCTGTTTCGGCAGCGCCACGACCATCGCCGGTTCACGCTCCATCAGTTGTTGCAGCGCGTATTGCACATCATCGAGGTCGCCGAAATCGAACAGGCGGTGCGAGTTCGTCTTTAACTCCCCGAGGGTTTGCGGACCGCGCAGCATCAATGTGCATATCAGCGCAACACCCTGGCTATGCAGATTCAGTGCCTTGTTGGCGAGATGCTGGTACTTTGGAACGCGCGCACCCCAGTCTTCGCTCACCAGGTCCATGGCCTCGAGTTCACGCAAGGTGTGGCCGATCTCGCCTTCGCTGTAATTGACGACCGGGTAACGGGAGGTCTTCTGGTTGCAGGCATTGCGGAGGGCGTTCACGGTTAACGGGTATTGGTCAGGCGTAGTCTCCTTCTTTTCCATCAGGCATCCCAGTACCCTTACCTGGATAGGTGTCAGATCGTTCACGGCATTCCTCGGCTGGTGTTTGCAGATATTCTACCTGAACATATAAATGAGAAAGTAGCAAAGCTGCGCTAAGTGGTGTTGAAATAACGACCCCGGTTTTACGTATCAACCAGGATTACGGGGTATCCGGTTTGACGGTTTTCGCCTTTTTTTGGATCTCCCGCAGACGTTTTGAACCGGCATAAACTTCACCGGTTTGACCATGGATGGAGAGAATATCCCCGGCAACGACCGTGTGTTCAGTCTTTCCGTCAGCCCCGATCAGCAGGGCCTTGTCAGCGACCACCCTGAGTTCCGGTACACCCAACACGGCGGTGTAGGGCCGATCTTCAATGCCATGGACACAAACCGCCGCGTGAGAGGTTGAGCCACCGCGGGCGGACAACAGGCCATCGACGGACAGGATCAGGGGGATTTCATCGGGAACCGGGTTTTCCAGCACCAGCAGCACACCGTCCGCTTCGCCTTCATCTGCGTGTTTCAGCTGTGCCAGACGTTTGACATCGGCCTCGTTGAATGCAACACGGCCACGAAACGCGCCGCCGCTGATGCCGATACCACGCCCGGATGGCGGACCCGGCTCGTCGAAGGTGCGCGTGCTGAACCTCTGGTTCATCTGCGCGCTGCGTGCCTGCAGGACGCTCAGTACACCCCGGTCAACGGTAAATTCAATTTCCGCATCCGAACCCAGGAAACGCCGCAGGCGGGCGCTGACATGATTGAGTTTGCGCTCGAGCATAGGCGCCAGGCTGTGTAAGCGCTGGACCGGCTCAAAGGACTTGGCCGCGGTGATACCGCCGACCAGGTCGTCACCACTGGCGCTGAACTTGATGTCCCCGGTGAATTCCCTGAAGCCCGTGGTTTGCATACGCGTATTGGGAATGACACCGGTCAGGGAGATGGTCGTCTCATCGATACCCGGTTTCAGTTCCTGCTTGTTGATACGGTTACCCGAGGCCATTTGTTGCACAGTGACCGCGGTGTGCCAGCCCTCGCTCAGGTGTTTGATGGCCCGGTACTGTTTAGCCCTTTCCCGGTCCCAGGATGCGTGTACAGCGCGAACGGCAGTTTGTAGCTGCAGTTCAAGATCCTCGAGTATCGCATCGAGTTGATCGCCATAACCTGCCGCGTGGATGGCGGCCTTCGAAGCTTCTACCACTTCATGCATGGCACTGCCACTCAGTTCCGTTTTGAGTGTCACGCCGTGGTGCCGCTTGGCTTTTTCGACCAGGTCGAGTTCCTCCAGGTCAAAACTCCAGACGGTGGCGGAGAAAGACACGAGGAAGCGCCGGTAGGCGTCCCAGGCATACCACTCGTCCTCGCGCGCCAGTGCTTGTGCGATGGTGTCGTTCAAACCGACAAAGACCACTGTCGCCAGCATGCCCGGCATTGAAAACACCGAGCCGCCACGAACCGCGAGCAGCAACGGAGCATCCGGGTTGCCGAGAGTCAGCGTGTGGCCTTCATTACGTTCAATATCCTTTTCCAATAGTCGGACGTGTTGCACGATTTCACGTTCGAGTTTTTGTTGCTCGCGCTTGTGCAGGTCCCTGCGTGGCAGGGCGGTCGGGATGATGAAGCCATCACGCGTGGGAATGCCAAGATAGGCGATGTAAATAAGACCGCTGCCTTTACCGCCATAACGCCCCTGCAGGCTGGCAGCCTGCCGGTTTTCGACGCGGTGTTTTATATCGCTGGCGTGCGAAAGGTGCACAAAATCCCAGGGGTCCCCGCCGGTGCCGCCGGCTTCCGGTTCGTTACTTTCACGCAATCGATCAGACAAAAATGTCCTTGCAAGGTCGGAAAAATGCACAAGGCTGTTCAGATCGTGCATGGTGCGTTGGAAATTGGCCAGCACCGCACGCATTTCGTCGGATCCGTAACCGAGGTGCTCGGCCATCACCTCGTAGGCGTGGCTGACCCGGTGTACGAGACGGTGGTAATTGCGCTGGATCTGCTCCAGCACATCCAGCAGTTCGGATGTGCTGCGTGAGGGATTCACCAGCATGGCCGACAGGTCCCAAAGTTCGCGTGAGAACAGGCCGTCCCGATCCAGGTTGCCGGCACACAGGTGGACAATGGCCAGGCACTCCGCCAGCCTGACACCCTGTTCCATGTATCCGGAGGCGACATGCCGCAGGGCGAAGAAGCCGAGTTCCTCCAGGATACAATCCAGCTGGTGCAGCAGGTAACGCTGGCTGACAAATACGCCGTTGCCCGCCAGTGTTTCGAGCTCACGGCGCAGACTGCAACTGCGTTCAAAGGCCTTGAACTGATTGCCGCTCGTATAAAGCCCGAGCAGTTCATCGAGGGCCAGGAACAGCGCATCCTGGTGATCATGCCGGATTCGCGAACAGAAGGTGCCCACGGCTGCGCGCGCCAGTTGTTCAGTCTTTTCAGCCTGGAATGACGCATCTTCCGGCCGGGCTTCCTGTAATTGCCGCAGCGCCACTTCAAACGGTTCACGCGCATCTGCCGTCCAGACGCCATCACGAAGCTTGCTCATCAGGCTGCGCAGGCGGTGCTGGTAGACCCATTGGTTATTGGCGCGAATACCCTTGCTGACCAGTGACTCGAGTTCCTCCTCCAGCGTATTGGTCGATTCGCAACGCAGCAACTCGCTTGCGTAGGTGTCACGCCACTCGTCGAGCCGCCTGCTGATCTGCGCGCTGCCGAGCAGTTGTTCGAGGTTGTCGACAATGCGTTTCACCAGTTCCTTGACGACCGGGTTTGAGCGCGCTGCCTCGTCGGCCGGGCCGGTTGTTTCACGCTCAGGTTCGGGGAAAACGGCCTCGCCGGTCTCCAGCCACTGCAGGTAGGCGCGCGCCAGTTTGAGGGTGTGTTTGCCCATGGCGTGGTGGGTGCTTCGGCGGATCTCGTTGCTGACCGCGCTTCCGCGGACGTGGACCTCGGAAAGATCGATGGTGTCCTGCCAGACCTCATCGATGAGTTTAGGCTGCGAGACGAGCCCCGAAATGCTGCGTACCAGGATACTGGTTGGCAGACGCAGGCGCTCGGCGAAGGGGCCGTTCATAAACTCCGCCAGTTCAAGCCGGACGCGATTGATCTCGGGTTTCAGGTTCTTGGCCCCGGGCATGCCACGGTAAGAACTGCTGCACAGACGCGCCACCAGGAAGCGCAGAACATACACGGCTTCATGGCGGCTGCCGCAGTTGTTCAGACGTCTCAGCAGGCCGGCCAGATCACGCAGACGTGCAACCTGGATGGTCGGCATGTCATCAACGTGCAGGTGATAGATCTCACGTTCAATATCGATCACCGTTCCCCTGACCCCCGTCAGTTCGGCGATCAGGGCATCCGTGATCAACGTGCCGTGGGGCAGGCGCAACTGCTTGATGATTTTTTCCGAGTCTACGCGCACGGCAAAAATCACCAGGCTGCCATGCGCATCGTAGGGCACGATCAGGCTGTCTTCCGCCTTGAAGATCCGGTGGTTCGCAATTTCGAACATCCGGTAACGGCGACCGAGAAAGGTCATGGTTTCAAGGTAACGGCGCAATGCGAATTTGTAGTCCTGCTGGTGTTCCGCTTCGCTGCCCGGTACCAGCCAGGCATTGGCCAGGGCCTTGTTCAAGGTGGTGATGGACACCTGTTCCTGCGCACTGAAGGAGTCCTGTTCACCGGGCACAACCATCAGGCCCGCGCCAAAGGGCGCAGGTACGGATACGGTTTCATCCAATTGGCTGTATATCCCGCTGACGGCGCGCAGGGCTTCATAGAGGGGGAGTTGCTTCGCCTCAAGGCGGCCGTTGACCTCACGCAAGGCAGTGAGGTAGTCCTCGTAACGACTGCCGCCGATGGACACATGGTTTGCACCGGCCAGGTGTTCGATGATAACCAGCATTTCCTCGCGTAAAAATTCGTAAAGCTCCTGTCCGCGTACGTGCGCAACACCGCGGGCCATGGCCAGTGAGACCGAGAGAATCCCGTTCATACCGAGGTTCTGCTTGCGTTGCATGACACGTATCCCGGTTTCCGAATCGGCATCATCCGGCAGTTTTCCGCGACGCTTGGCGGTGGATAACTCGAGGTTGAGCAAGGCCCGGTCAATGTCGAGCAGACCCCAGTCTGCGACGTTCCGGTGTTCGAAAAGCGGTGCGGCAAACTCGTGTACGTGATCGACCGCATTCAGGCAGCCCTTGCCACCATAGCGTTCACTGCGTTTGAAAAGCTCCAGCAGGGCCTTGTCACCGGTGGATTCGATTTCGGCGCGTGTGACCCTGGAATCGAAAGCAAACACACCCGCCTCAACTTCCTTCAGCAGTTTCCCGTGTTTTTCCACTGCCTCGAGGTATTCAGCGCGTTCAAATACGGCATCGACCAGGTGCACCGCTTCGCCGGTGCCGGAGGAGGTGCCAAGCGGCGTCGCCCCATGAAACAGCAAACGAACACGGCTTTCGGGGCCCGCGCCCGGCAGGGCCAGCTGCACGTCGACACCCACCGTGGGGATACCCGCGTTGGTTGGCTCCTCGCGTGCCCGCAGGCGTTCAACCGTGGCAAACCCGGGCAGATCCGGTTCCCTGACATCCTTATCCAGGATCCGCTCCATCTGGGTGGCGACCGCCTGGTACTTGACCAGGCGCTCGGTATTGGCGCCACCGCCGGCCTTGAGGCCCAGCGCATTGGTGGCCAGCGCGATGTGCGCTTCCATATCGTCATTCGGGCTCTTTGAGCGGTGCGATATGATCAGGTTCAGACCCTTGCCGAGCGTGACCAGCACCGCCAGCAGGGTCTCGTACAAAGATCCGATCTGGTTTGCTTTGACCAGCACGGAATTGATCAATCCCTGCGAGGCAGCCATTTCTATTGTGCGGTCGTTGGTCGTTACGAGGTCGTCACCGACCACCAGGATACGTTCGCCCAGTTTGTCGAGAAGCTTGCGCCAGCCTTCCATGTCGTCCTCGGAAAAGCCGTCCTCTATCGACAGGATCGGGATGTCGTAGTCAAAAATCGCTTTCTCATAGATGGCCAGTACCGCGTCACGGTCCATGACTTTCTTGGCGTGGTCACGCCAGAAAAGGTACATGCCGATGCTGTCCGGCACGTCAAACTCTTCACGGTAGGCGATCTCCAGCTCAGACAGGGCCGGGTCGAGTGCGATGGCGACATCGATACCGGGTCTGAAACCGCATTCTTCGATGGTCTGTTTCATCATCGCCCAAAGACGCAGTTCGGGTATTTCGTACACGCCACGATCCACGTAGGGGGCGAGCCCGCCTTCCAGGCCGATCCCCATGACCCGGCAGCCCTCCGCCTTCTCAAGGATTTCCTTCAGGCGGTTCTGCAGGCGCACCGTCATCTCCTGCGCCTCCTGTGAATCGACCGCGCCGAGGATCAGGAACATGGCCTCCTGCATGCTGATGTTCGATTCCGGGTATTCCTTTTCAGTGTGCCGGCCGCCCATGCCGCAGTTGCGGAACTGCCAGGGTGCACGGACGGTGCCGAGGCGCGGGTGCGTGGCCTCCTGCATACTGCGTTTGATGATGCGCGTTTTGGCCCCGGCGGCCTTGGCTGCCCAGCCTGTGGACAGCCCGACTGAGGCGGATGCTTCGCTCGCACGTTTTTCGCGGCGCCGGAATTCCCGGTATTTGCCCGGATCGGCCAGCAGGAAATCGAGACCGGTCACGATGCCCAGGCCGAGCAGTAGGCGGCCGAGGTTGAGCGCGAGGCCCACGTCCTGCAGAAGCCCGATGCTTAACAGGATCAGGGCCAGCGGCAAGGCCACCCGTGCAACCGCGAGGCTGGCACGCGGGCCGGCGGCGGCTACGGCAAGGTTATAGGGGGCATCGGGGTAGTAATTCAGGCCTTCACGTTTAACACCGACCGCACGCCCGTAAGGTATGCGGATGAACTGTTGCAGCAGGTACAGCCAGCGCGCCGGGGTGGCTGCCGCCAGCCTGGCGTCCACCGCGCCCTGGATCGAATCGCTGAGTGCACGTAAACGCGCCGCTTCAAGGAAGTGACCCATTTCGTGAAAAGCAATGGCCGAGTGGAACACCAGGTAGGTGAAAACTGCGGAAATAATGGTTTCCGGGCTGACAAAGATAAAGCGCAATACCGCTTCCTTGGTGACGGCGGTCGCGGGGATTGCCAGCACCGAGGAAATGAATGCGACGTGGAAGGAAACGAGGATGTGGTTGGCGATAACCCAGCCTTCCTGCAGCCTGGCTTCCCGCCTGGCCGTGCCCATACGCGATGGACCGGTTCGAGTACCAGCAACAGATTCTCTTGCTTGCCTGATCAGCGTTGCGACGAATTTCATGGCACCCGTACTCTGCAGTTGCAGGCAACTATAGGCACCGGGTAAGCATGGCACAATGATCTGGATCAATCGTGCAATTATGAAAGGTGGATCAATGAAAGACACACCGCTGGGGTATGATGAACACCAACACGATTGATCTTCACCTGCCTGGCGTGAATATTGACTTTCATCCCAGCCGTCTGATGACCCAGATCAACCGTCAATACAGCGTGGTTAATGTAAGATTTAACCATATGGTTTATGTCCGCATCGCGAGCACTCAAGTGCAGGGGTCTAAAAAATGCAAGCAGCCGAACATCCCTCAGACAGGATCACCCGGATCATATCTTCAGGCACGCCGCTGGTCTACGTGACGACCTGGGAGGAAGAGCGGCTGGAAGGAATGCTGACCGCCGCGTCAAAGGCCCTGTTTGGAGATGACCGGCCGATCTGGCAATGGTCGGCGGCGCTGGGTTTTACCGGCGGTCCGGGTCAGGACCGCGGTCTTCTTGATCCCGTCGAAGCGCTGGCATTTATCATCCACGAGCAGACCGATGCGATTTACCTGATGAAGGATCTGCCGGCGCTGTTCGCCAGCAATCCCGCGCTGGTCCGCGCGCTGCGGGATGTCTACGATGCCTTATCCTTGCGGCCCGGCTGCGTGGTTCTGTCGCATCCGTCGATCGATATTCCGGCCGGCCTGGGCAAGGAGGTATACCTGCTCGAACTCGCGCTTCCGGACGCGTCGGAATTGCACGGTTTATTGACGACCCTCAACCAGGCCTACGATGAAAACAACCGGGTTTCGGCAGAGTGGCTCGAGCGGATTTCATTCGCCACGCAAGGCCTTTCATCGAACGAAACCAGGGACTTGTTCCACCAGTTGATGAATGAATCGGTGCTCGATGTCGAGGCGGCCATCGGCGCGATCAACCGCGCCAAGGCACAGTTGCTGATGAAAGAGAACTGCCTGGAAGTTATTACAAAAACTTACGATATCAACAAGATAGGCGGTCTTGATAAGCTCAAGTCTTGGGTGATATCGCGCAAGAAATTATTTACCAAGGAAGCGCAGGAAGCCAATGTGCAACTGCCTGCCGGTATCCTGATGATGGGTGTCAGCGGTTGCGGTAAGTCACTTGCGGCCAAGACCATACCCTCGGTTTGGGGCCTGCCGCTCATCCGTCTCGACATGAACAAGATCATGTCGGGTGGCTGGGGTGCACCGGAAGTGGCATGGGAGCGGGCCATACGCGCCGCCGAGAACGCCGCACCGGTGGTCCTGTGGATCGATGAAATAGAAAACAGCTTTGGCTTTTTACACGATACCGCGACCAGCGGAAACATGACCATTTTCTCGTCCTTTCTGACATGGATGCAGGAGAAACCGGCCAATGTGTTCGTTGCAGCAACCGCCAACCGGATCGAAATATTGCCGCCGGAGATGATCCGTAAGGGCCGTTTTGATCAATTGTTTTTCGTCGATCTTCCCGAGGCGCCGGCACGTATTGAAATCCTGAAAATCCATATTCGCGGCCAGGGTGGCGATCCGGAGCAGTTTGATCTGAACCACCTGGCCAAGATCGTAGCCGGATGGACGGCGGCCGAGGTTGAACAGATGGTAAAAGCGGCAAAGATCGATGCTTTTACCGCCGGGCGTGAGTTCAACTACGATGACATCATTCACAATATCTACCGCATCGTACCCTTGTCCAAGACCATGTCGGAACAGCTCAACGCCCTGCGTATCTGGTCGCACAACCGCGCCACGAAAGCCCATTGAGGTTAGAAGCACCCATGTCAAAGCCGATACATGACCCCCTGTCAAAACAATTCGACGATGCCGCCCGGATAGAAGTCAAGAACACCACCTGCTACATGTGCGCCTGCCGTTGCGGCATTCGTGTGACCTTGCGCGATGGTGAAATCCGCTATATCCAGGGTAACCCGGACCATCCCCTCAACAAGGGTGTGATCTGTGCCAAGGGTTCCAGCGGCATCATGAAACAGTATTCGCCGGCGCGTATTACCAAGCCGTTATTGCGCAAGCACGGCAGTGATCGCGGCGCCAACGAATTCGATGAGATTTCATGGGAAAAGGCCTTTGAAATCATGACCCAACGCATGTCGCACCTGCGCGGCACCGATCCGAAAAAGCTCGCCCTGTTTACCGGTCGTGACCAGATGCAGGCGCTGACAGGTCTGTTCGCCAAGCAATACGGCACACCCAACTATGCCGCGCACGGCGGTTTCTGTTCGGTGAACATGGCCGCCGGTATGATCTACACCATCGGCGGTTCATTCTGGGAGTTCGGCGGGCCCGACCTGGAACGTGCCCGCTTGTTCGTAATGATCGGCACGGCGGAAGATCACCATTCCAACCCGTTGAAGATGGAAATCTCCAAGTTCAAACGCCAGGGCGGCAAGTTTATTTCGATCAACCCGGTGCGGACCGGTTACTCCGCGATTGCGGATGAATGGATTCCCATCAAACCCGGAACCGATGGTGCCTTATTCCTGGCGCTGACCAACGAAATTATCCGCCAGGGTCTGTTTGACCGCGAGTTCCTGGAGAAATATTCGAACGCACCCGAACTGGTCAATATGGATGAAGATTCATCCGAGCACGGTATGTTCGTGCGTTTTGAAATACCCCATGACGAAGGTTGCTTCGATCCGCAAAACAAGCTGTGGTGGGACCGGGTGCAAAACAAGGCGGTTGAAAATCGCGCAGCGGGTGCCGATCCCTATTTCCTCGGTGAATACCGGCTCGAGGACGGCACGCCGGTCAAGCCCGCATTCCAGTTGCTGGTCGATCGGGTCAGGGGATATACCGCCGAGTGGGCCTCCGGAATCACCGGTATACCCGCAGAAACGATTGTCCGCCTGGCCCACGAAATGGGTATCACGGCACGCGATGAAAAGATCGAATTGCCGATTCCATGGACCGATTGCTGGGGTGTTGAGCATGAGACCGTGACCGGAAACCCGGTGGCCTTCCATGCCATGCGCGGGCTGGCGGCGCACTCCAATGGCTTCCAGACCATCCGCGCCATGTCCATATTGATGAGCCTGCTCGGCACCATCGACAGGCCGGGCGGCTTCCGTCACAAGGCGCCGTTCCCGCGGCCGATCCCGCCCTGTGCCAAACCGCCCAACGATTCGCGTGCGGTGCAGCCGAATACACCGCTCGATGGTATGCCGCTTGGCTGGCCCGCCGAACCCGACGACCTGTTCGTCAATGATGACGGCAGCCCGGTGCGTATCGACAAGGCTTTTTCATGGGAATTTCCACTTTCGGTGCACGGCATGATGCACAACGTCATCACCAATGCCTGGCGGGGTGACCCCTACAAGATCGACACGCTGATGCTGTTCATGGCCAACGTGGCCTGGAATTCGAGTATGAATACATCCGGCGTGCGCGAGATGCTCAAAGACCGGGATGAGAATGGTGAGTACAGGATCCCGTTCATTATCGTCGCCGACGCCTTCCAGTCGGAAACGGTCGCGTTTGCCGACCTGGTATTACCGGACACCACTTACCTCGAGCGTCATGACGCGATGTCCATGCTTGACCGGCCGATTTCCGAATATACCGGCCCGGCGGATTCTGTACGTATTCCCGTTGTGCCTCCGACCGGTGATTGCCGGCCATTCCAGGATGTCATCATAGAATTGGGTTCACGCTTGAACCTGCCGGCATTCACCCATGCCGACGGCAGCGCCAAATACCAGGACTACCGGGATTTTGTCGTCAATTATGAAACCTCACCCGGTTCCGGCATTGGTTTCCTGGCTGGCTGGAGAGGTCTGGATGGTGAAAAATACATCAAGGGGGAACCCAACCCGAAACAATGGGAAATGTACGAGAAGAACAACTGTGTTTTCTACCATGAGTTACCCAGGTCCTACCAGTACATGCGCAACTGGAACCAGGGCTACCTCGAGTGGGCAAAACGCCACGCGCTGTTGCGTTACACCGACCCGATCAATATCCACATCTATTCCGAAGTACTGCAGAAGTTCCGCCTGGCCGCGCAAGGCAAGACGGATGGCCGGCAACCGCCGGACCACCTGCGCAAACGGGTGGAAAAGCACTTCGACCCGCTGCCGTTTTATGATCAGCCACTTGAAGCGCAGCAGTCTGATCTGCAAAAGTATCCGCTCAATGCCATCACCCAGCGCCCCATGGCCATGTATCACTCGTGGGATTCACAAAACGCCTGGCTGCGGCAGATTCACACCTATAACTTTCTGAATGTAAATACAAAAACAGCAAAGGCGGCCGGTATCGAAGACGGCGCCTGGATGTGGGTGGAATCCATGCACGGCAAGGTCCGTTGCCTGTGCAGGCATTCCGAGGCGGTCGAGCCCGGTACCGTCTGGACCTGGAATGCCATCGGCAAGGCCTCCGGTGCATGGGCGCTGGACGGGGACGCCAACGAGGCGAAGCAGGGATTCCTGCTCAACCACCTGATCTCGGAAGAGCTTCCGCCGTCTGCCGATGGTGACCACCTGTCAAATTCAGATCCGGTTACCGGTCAGGCGGGCTGGTTTGATGTCCGGGTGCGCATTTACCCGGCCGCTGCCGGGGAAGAGCAGGTCAGCTCACCCCAGTTCGACCCGATTGGACCGGTGCCGGGGCAGATGATTGACAGGAAACCCAGTCGCTGGCTGACCTATTTTGCCGGCAGGCGGGGTGGCTCATGAAACAACTGGCCCTGGTTATCGATCTTAATGTCTGCGTGGGCTGCCACGCCTGTGTCACCTCCTGCAAGGAGTGGAATACGTCCGGCACCGCCGGTTACCTGGCCGACGAGAATCCGTACGCCAGGGACCCGACCGGTACCTTTTTTAACCGTGTGCAGACCTTCGAGGTGGGCCGGTTCCCCGATACCGAAACGGTTCATTTCCCGAAGAGTTGCCTGCATTGCGAAGACCCGCCCTGTGTACCCGTGTGCCCGACCGGTGCCAGTTACAAGCGCGAATCGGACGGTATCGTGCTGGTCGACAGCGAAAAATGTATCGGCTGCAACTACTGTTCATGGGCCTGCCCGTATGGCGCGCGGGAACTGGATCAGCAC
>Ga0316188_10000934_pt1 | contig 13563 bp, 14 predicted proteins | sample Phiworburrow1_MG_FD_204933 | JGI IMG/M metagenome (GOLD analysis project Ga0316188, IMG submission 204933) | Coastal sediment microbial communities from Maine, United States - Phippsburg worm burrow 1 | ecosystem: Environmental > Aquatic > Marine > Coastal > Sediment | place: USA: Maine...
TCGGTTACGGTCTTGACTGCCGGGAACAGTATAGACAGTTTGGAGAAATTTATCATTTGATTGACTCGTAATGTGCAAAACATACGCTAAATTAACGGAGGTTGTTATGAGTAAAAAAATAGCGGTAATCCTTTCAGGATGCGGTAACAAGGATGGGGCTGAAATCCATGAATCGGTGATGACCCTCTGGGCTATTCACAAACATGGCGCTGATTATCAGTGTTTTGCCCCGGATATAGAACAGCATCATGTTCTCAATTTTATCACAGATCAGGAGATGGATGAAAAAAGAAATGTGCTGGTAGAGTCGGCCAGGATTGCCAGAGGCAACATAAAGAATCTTAAAACATTTAAGGCTGACGACTTTGATGCTCTTATCATGCCCGGAGGTCTCGGAGTTGCAAAAAACCTTTCCACCTTTGCCTTTAAAGGACCCGAGTGTTTCGTCAACGGGGATGTTGAGCGGGCGGTACGTGATACGGCTTCACAGGGCAAACCCATCGGTGCCCTTTGCATCGCACCTGCAATCATTGCCAGAATCCTGGGCAATGTTGAAGTGACAATAGGCCAGGATCCTGGAACGGAATCTGCGGTTGTTAAAATGGGCGCAACCCATACAAAAACAACCCATTGTGAAATTGTGGTCGACAGGCAGCATAAGATTGTCACCACGCCCTGTTACATGCTTGATGCCCGGGTTGACCAGATCGGCGAAGGGGCGGAAAACCTCGTCAAGGCAGTGCTTGAGATGACCTGATAACCAAAATGAATTCCCGTTCATTTTTTTGTTGCCTTACTTGCCGCATTAGTGTACCTATCAACTTAGGTATTAATACCTAAAGCCCCGCTGTATAAGGAATTACTCTATACAGCGCATGCCCCTTGAGCCATATAAAAAATATACAGCGGGGCCCTACAACATTTATTTTCATCAGCACATATTGGTTCTTGTACCAGTAAAAATGTTTCATGAAATTAAATTGACAGACCAAGGAGAATACAATGCCAGAGAGACCATTTACAATAAAGCAAGTCGAACTTCTAAGCGAAATATGCCACAACGCCAACCGCTTTCACATAGGCGGACTTGAAAGCATACGCGATATTAACAAACTCCGAAACTGGAAGCGTTTCGACCCTGAAATTATCGATAAAATTGAAAAAAAATTTACTGATATCGCCATGATAAGCGAAGAAATCAGCAGTCTCTCATGTATGCTCAAAAATAGCAGGTCATAAAAAAAGAAATTTCACCAGGAAAAATTGTTCTATTAATGCTTTGTGTAGTTTGGTGGTGTGTGGCTGAGTCTCAAAAAACATGTCGCAATGCTACATATGCCACTGTTTTCATGACCATGAAATATTGGGCTATTCTGCCTGCCTTCCCCCTGAAATGATGGAGAGCTGCAGAAGAGACTCCATGACAGCTTCCTTCATCCGCCTTATATTGTACTTGATTGATTCTTCATAGAGATTCTTGTCTATTTTCCACCTCTCCCTGAAATGATAGAGAGCTGCGGAAGAAACTCCTTCCAGTTCACCGGTCAGCCTTTTACGTGCCACCGATCGATAGAATTCCTCTGTTTTCCTGAAAAGCTCCAGGGGAGACTTAAACTCTTCCATCCCGGCCTCCTCGAACTCCAGAAAAAGCAGAAGTAGTTTTTCCTGGTAATTCCTGTCTGCCATCTGGGCAACCAGGTCGGCGGTTCCAAGAACCTTGCCCATGGTCCTGACTTCTTCAGAGTTGAAGGGTATCTCTGCCAGGGAAAGTGAAAGCTCTGTACACATGATAATATGGCTGCAGTCGCGAATGTCCTCCTGCGAAAAGCCCTTTTCGGTGAGATATTTTTCCATGAAGGCAATTGAGCGTTCCTCGTGGCCGATGGTGTGTTGGGCTCCGGTACCCTCCGTTTCATCCTTGGTCTGGATAAGTCCCGTATCATGAAAAAGTGCCCCTATCAGGCAAAGCTGAACAAGTCTTGGTGGAAAAACCTGTCTCTGGACATGCAAACCATGAATGAGCCTTGCAGAGGCAAGGGTGACTGAACAGGTATGCTCCAGGTTATGATATTTTGTATTGCTGGCCCGGTATCCGGGAAATTCTCCATAAAAGAGACGGATGATATCCTCGTATATCTTTTCGATTGGCGACGGGTCCAGGGAAGGATCGATGAGGAGCAGGATATTTTTTATCTCAGCGAAGGTTTCAGCTGTAGAGCTGGTATCTGTCAAATCAAAAAGTCTGTTGCTATCTCTTTTCATATCATTAAAATACCTTAAAGTTCAGCTGAGGTTAAGTTGTTGATAGGTAATCACTTTTTTGCCTGCTACAAGATTCGGGGCTGCTTTCTGTAACCACCCGGGTCCACAGCAGTAAATCAACCAATAATGGATAACCAAAGACTCTGTCAACAATTATCCCTCTTTCTGTTGTCAATCTTGAATAACAGAACCGTTAAAGATGGTTACTGCTGCCACTGAACATCTTAACTGGCAACACTTCTATAAATGGCAAAAATATTGGAAAAATCTGTGGAGGGCTCTTGGTTAACGCCAATGATTATTTTATTTTACATTAAAGGTTACACCTTGCCAGGACACAGGAATTATTACTGCAGAGAAAGCAAACAAGAGCGCAGGTTTAAGTTTTCATTGGTCAGTTTGAGTTTTTTGAATGTCCATTTCTGGATAAGATTGATACATTGGGGTGAGAACAAGTTAATTTTGCAAATCCTGCGTGGAGGATTTTACAAGAGGTATAGGACTTTGGCAGCTATGAAAAAAAACAATTTATATATTTTTTTAATTACACTGCTGTTTATAAGCGGTTGTGTAACCATGAGTGGGAACGACATGACACCTTTAGAAACTGTAAAATTTGTCAACCTGGATAGTTATGTTGGCCAATGGTATGAGATTGCCAGATATCACCACAAGTTCCAGGAGGGATGCGTTGGCAGCAAGGCAACCTATAGTCTTCGTGATGACGGAAAGATAAACGTAATCAATGAATGCTACGACAAATCATTTTCCGGGAAACTTCGCACAGCAAAGGGAAAGGCTTGGGTGGTGGACAAAGAGACAAATGCCCGGCTGAAAGTTTCTTTTTTCTGGCCCTTTGCGGGTGATTACTGGATAATTGACCTTGGAGAGGATTATGAATATGCCGTCATAGGTCACCCGGACAGAAAATACCTGTGGATTCTTTCCCGAACACCTGAAATGGATAAAAATGTCTATCAAGCAATTTTGACTCGACTTCAAAAGCAGGGGTACGATATTGCAAAACTTGTAAGAACTGTTCAACAAAGAGGAGATTAACACTTATGACCTTGCACGAATATTTTCATAATGTCCCGGGTAAAGGGGTCCTGTCCACCGCAGATGCAGAGGGCAAGGTAGATGCAGCCATCTATTCAAAGCCGCATATTCTGGAGGATAACACACTGGCATTTGTTATGAGAGACCATTTAACCCATCACAATATTGGTGAAAACCCTTACGCCACATATCTTTTTATCGAGGATGTGCCTCATTACAAGGGAATCCGCCTCTTTTTAAAAAAGGTCCGTGAGGATACAGATCCGGATTTGATCGCCCAAATGACACGACGCCACTTGACCACCGAGCAGGATAAGGCTAAAGGCCCAAAATTCCTGGTTTACTTTGTCATGGAAAAGATGCTGCCCCTGATTGGCAGCGGAGAAACGGGGATACAGTTTTAATGTTCTATTGCAATGCTTTCTTTTCTGGCAAGTTGTATTAAACTATATGATAGTGTTTTAAGTATATCAGACCAACCTGGCAGGAGGTATAACCATGAAAACATGCAGTTTGAATGACTTTATGGAAGAGATCAAACCCTGGCTCGATACAGACCATATCAGGGCGGCCCATCTCGATGAAAAGGGACATTTTGTTTTGCATTTTCTCGATGGCATGAAGAATGTCTATTATATTGATGACTGTAATGAGGCCCAAATTAAAAACATCCTTAAGGATTTGAAAAGCAAAGGTATTCCTGTAACAGAATAGCGGGAAGCCTCAACTGCTTTCTCTCGCCTGTTTGACGATTTTTTCTGCCAGATCCTGGAAAACGAGGTTGTGGAAGAGGAGTGTTGAATACCAGTAAAGTCTGCCCATGAGACCACGAGGATAGAAGTGTGCTGTCTGGACCAGTATATCTCCTTCAATGACAAATTCAAGCCAGGCCTTACCCGGCAACTTCATCTGGGCCAGCAGCAAGAGCCTTTTGTTGGGCTTTATATCAGCCACTTTCCAAAAATCAAGGGCATCACCAATGCGTAATTCCCCACTGACCCGCCGGCCGCGGTTAAGACCATAACCACCGACCATCTTGTCAATCGCTCCTCTGAGACGCCATAAAACATTATATTTATACCAACCCCTTTGACCGCCGATGGCAAGAGCTGACCGAAAAACCTTTTCCGGTGCAACATTGCCGAATTCAACCATGCGCCTGTCCCGTATAACTGCACTGGAAGGATCATCCTGGTCGAGAATATCGCACACCTCACCTGCACTGGAATCACACCAGCGGCTTACCACCTGGTCCTTTTCAATTTCATTTATGGCATGCTCAACTGCATGTATAAACGACATGGGCTTAATTGCCGGAAAAAGAAGCGCTGCATTATCATTCTGCTGGACAGTTTCTGATTTCAGGCCCTCCACCAGGGCGGCTGCCATCTTGAATGGTACCGTGGTGATAAGTACCAGCCAATAGGAAGACAACCTCGGGGAAAGGACCGGCACGGGAATAATGAAGCGTTTAAGCCCCATGGCGTGCCCGGCTGCTATCACCATCTCTTTGAAACCCATTACATCGGAACCGATATCTACAACTACATTACCGGTGTTTTCCACTTTGACTGATTCTTCCAGGTATGACAAAACATCGTCTACGGCGATGGGCTGGGTTTTAGTATTAACCCACTTTGGAGTCACCATCACGGGCAGCTTCTGAACCAGATTCCTGATAATCTCAAAACTGGCGCTGCCGGAGCCGATAATAACTCCGGCCCGAATCCAGATAGTGCTAATGTCATCCGGTCTGCCACTCAGAATTTCTCCTGTTTCAATGCGGCTCAACAGGTGTTTGCTGGCAGTTTCTTTAACACCAAGTCCACCCAGATAAATAATCTTTTTGACCCCTGCATTAATACAGGCATCCCTGAAATTCTCAGCGCTAACCTTATCCAGGCTCTTGAAATCCTTGTCAGCCCCCATGGAATGGATGAGGTAAAAAGCCACATCTATTCCAGCAAGAGCCTGTGCAAGTTTTTCTGTATTGAATGTATCGCCCTCGACTATTTCAACCGATTGCCTGGCCTTTTCTCCCACTTTGCGCTTATTTCTGACAAACAGTCGCAGCTGGTAGTCCTGATGAGCCAACAGTCTATTCTTCAGCCGCCGGCCGATATATCCTGTTGCCCCTGTAATGAGTATCCTGGTTTTGTCCATATCCGGCATGTTCCTGGTTAAACTCGATTGCGTAGCTTCAATTCAATGGGATGCGGATTGAGATAATACTGGTTCTTCAGGTATTCCTGGTCATATTTTCGCACATAATGATTCATGAGGGTAACAGGTACAATTAAAGGAGTATAGAACTGGTGATACTGCTCAATAACCTCCTGCAGTTCCTGTTTTTCATCCTTGCTCAACTGTTTTTTAAAATATCCGGCCATGTGCTGCAGCACATTAACATTTTTTTTGACAGTCGCCTTAAGAGACAGTGCCTGCATAAATAATGTTTCATACTGTTCATAAAGAGATTCCGGCGGGATCTCCTGAACCTGTGCAACAAGCTTGCCCATCTCCCTGTAATGTTGCTGGCTGTGGGACATTATCTGCAGCTTGTGAGCTGTATGAAATGCAACTATATTTCCGGGGCTTTTACGTTCTGCAGCCATCAAACGCCAACGCCGTAAGGCGAAGATGCGCTCGATAAAATTTTCTCTCAAGGCAGAATCATTCAGCCTGCCGTCTTCTTCGGTAGGAATCAACGGGAAACGCTCCATAAATGCCCTGGCAAACATCCCGCTTCCCCTGTTTGACGGCATGCCTTTATCAGTATAGACCCGGACCCGTTCCATACCACTGCTGGGCGAACCTTTTTTAAAAATAAAGCCGCAGAGACCCTCCTTCTCAAGTTCCTTCACCCGCGGCTTAATCCAACTCATCATCTTATCGGTGCAGTCCTTTTTCGTTTTAGTTGTCATCAATCTGGGTGCCTCAGGATCGCCGACCAAGCGCATGGCCTCACGCGGGGTTCCAAAACCTGCCTCAACCTCGGGGCAGACATCAACAAAGGTAAAATATTGCCCCAGGGTTCCTGTCACATACCGGTCGTGGCTGTGCCCGCCGTTATACCGCACTTCTTTGCCGAGCAGACAGGAACTGACACCTATTTTTATTGTTTGTTCCATGATTATTTCAGCCCCTCATTCTTTGTTGTTTGGCCTGTGATAGCAATGAAAGAAACCTGTTGTTCTTCCATAAGTGCCTCCTGAAGATTTATTGTTCTTCCACAAGCTATCATTTTTTAATTTAAACATTACTTAAAAGTTCAAAATTTCATATGCAAAACACAATAAGGGGTAATTTTCTTTATGGCTCTTTCTCTTTTTCGCGACCCTTGTCCCAGCCCTGGCGGTATCCGTCCCGGTAGGATTTTTTCAATGCATAATTCTTGAACTGTGGTTCCGGGTCTTCCTGCAACCCCATGGACTTTTTCATACCGCTGGCAAACCCTTTTTCAAAATATTCCACCTTAATTTGCTGGTCGGTAATTTTATTTTCATGATAGATATCAACACATCGTCTGACCAGGACCAGGGCTAAAACAATGATCAGCACCTGCAGTAGTCGTAAACCGAAACGGGCATGAAAAGGGGGTTTTTTCTCTTCCTGTCCCATGGTTGGCCTTAAAACATCTTAAAGTATTAGATTATTCTGTTTATCAGAATACATTATAGTAGTTACAATATAATTAATCTAAAAATATTGCTAAAAACGCAAACATGAGACTTTGGTCAATACATCCTGAGTATTTAGACGCAAAAGGACTGGTCGCTTTATGGCGAGAAGGCCTGTTGGCTCAAAATGTTTTGCTGGGCAATACCAAGGGGTACAGGCATCACCCCCAATTAATACGGTTTAAGAGCACAAGTAACCCAAGTGGTGCCATTGCCAGCTATTTAAGGACTATAATTGATGAGGCCGAGAAAAGAGGGTACAACTTTAACAGGAGTAAAATCACGAATAAACAGATAAACATCAGAATACCTGTCACAAGTGGACAGGTAGAATATGAATTCAGGCATCTATTAATAAAACTGAACAAAAGAAATCCACATTCATACAAACAGTTACAAACTGTCAAAAAAATAAAAGTAAATCCGATATTTGTTGAAGTTCACGGCATTGTGGAAGACTGGGAAATAATCTAGCCAAAATGCAATACAAAAGACTCTTTCAACTCCAACAGGAAACGGACACTGGTCTTTTACGGGTTTCACTATTGACCAAGCTCTCACTATTTAACTCTTTAACTTTACGTAAAAAAGAACGCTCGATATTGCCCAACCATCTGATATAGTTTGGATTTTAAAGAATTAGCAATAAAGTTTTGGAAGGTTATTCGAACCGGACTATTTTTAAATAGTGCTATAACACTTATGAATACTGCAGGGAGGGGAATTAAATGTAGAATTGAAAATGGAAAATTAATACCTGATTTTTATTCTTTGTTTTTATCAATAAATACTTTTCAAGTCTCCCTTTTCCATTTTTAATTTTACATTCCAATACGGTCACAGGGGGATCTTTTCAGGTCAAACATTTTAAGAAATTCCGGCTGCTGATTCTTGTAAGCGATTTTGGCAAGTTTTTTTAAATCGTGCTTTATATCATCCTGGTCTACAAGCCGGGGAAGAACCGTCAGAGTCTTTTCTATTGGCGGCAGCGGAGGGATTTTCATTTTCCTCGCCAGTTCATCGGAGAGCCCGATCTCCGGTTCTCCCTGCATGCCGCTGTATGCTTCTTCGGCGCTAAGGCCGTGGAGAAAGCCCATGATGGAGCTTAAATTGTTTTCCTTATAGAACTCCCTCATTTCTTCAACAATCAGGGCCCTGTCTTCCATGAGTTCTTCGATGTGCCGGTGATAGATCTCGGCATGGTAATAGAGGTTTTCATAACACTCGAAGAGAAAGTTCGTGAAACGTCCTGCCCTGGTAAACCCGCTGAACCTCTGGCAGCGGAAAACCCTGGAAGCGATGTTGGCGGATTCAGTAAGATACGGGTCGTAAAAGAGCTTGTCGTCAAGTCCGGCTAATTTCAGAAAAGCATTTATGAATTCCTCTTTTCCGAGGAGTATGTATATCCGGATCAGGTCAAAGCTGATCCTTTTTTCGAGGATGATGGAATACTGCCGGACCTTTTCTTCAAAACCCATCCCATCCTCTTCTATCAGTTTCCTGAAGCTGAAATACCGCTCGGCAATATCCCGTTTTATTTCTGATGAAAGGACCTCGTCTATTGTCTGCTTCGTTGCCATAAAACAGTTTCCCCTGGTGATTTTTGTTTTTTCCCCGGCATTTCAATAGATACTATAATACAGGAGTCGTCATGCGTGAAAAAGAAAAGGATCAAGCCTTTGTTTGATTTTTAAATTGACGTATTGCACGTATGTATGCTGCCATGAGAGTAAATTTTCCGTTCGGAACTATATCAGGAAATAAAGTGAATGGACAGGTTTTCAAAGTTTTTTTGTTCATTTCGTTGTCAACATACACAAGTGCCGACGATTATCAGATAACGATACAATCTGCGGAAGAAATTGGCAGGCCACTTAAAAGAGGCGAACTGCTGGCGATAATCCCTAAACAATCAACTTCAAATTTACAATCACAGTCAAAGCTGCTGCTCTGTCCGGCAGTGCCAAATAAAAATTTTAAACCATGTCCCTCGCCCTTGCCACATTGTGACACTCGTTTGAAATTCGGCAAAAAAAGAACCTTGACATGGGCATTTTTACCAGTATAAATAAATGGTTGTATCTATTTAATATGCCATGCCTGCCGTGTGGCAGATATAAATAGCGTTGCAGGTAAATACGTTGTCCGTTAGGCACCTGTCAGGCATTATGGATAAGGTATTAAAAGCGCTCATCACATTCGGTCATCCAGTATGAGCAAGCAAGTCATTAATGTTGCCTTTGTCGGTGGAGGGAAAGGATGTTATGACATCCTTCATCTTCTCAATTCATACTCCCCCGTTCACCTGCAAACCCATATTCTCGGGGTTGCTGACCCCAATAAAGATGCCATGGGCAGAAGGCATGCGGAGCGCCTCGGCATACAAACTACATCCGATTATACCCCCTTTCTGCAAAGTAAAAAGCTTGACCTTATCATTGAGCTTACCGGAGACGACGCCGTTCTGGCTGATATTCGCAACAAAAAACTGGACAGCATCAAGATCCTTGATCATGTCGGTGCCTTATTTCTCTGGGAAATAATAGCCATTCAGGACGAAAAGCTCCGCCTGGAAAAAAAGGTGTCCCACCTGAATACTATGGCGGCAATTGGAGAAATCTCCCACCGCATGACCCACGAACTGCGAAATCCCCTGATGATTATCGGCGGGATGACCCGGCGATTGATGATGCGGGACGATCTTCCCCACGGCACCCGCAAAAAATTGAAAATCATCACCCATCATGTGCAGCACGTAGAGGAACTGATAAGCGATATCTGCGATGTTTCCCGCCCCCTAAACCCTGTTTACAGCCTGACCGACATGAACGAATTCCTGGGCAACTGGTGCAATGCTGTAAGGACCGAGGCACAGATGCTCGGTGTAACGGTGGAATTGACCCTGGATGAGGAACTGCCGGACATGTATATTGACCGGTCGCTTATCAGCCAGGCACTATGGCACATTGCGGAAAACAGCCTCGATGCTTTGGCCTACAGCGGAGGGACAATAACAATCAAAATCGTTCTTTGCTGGGATAATATTCATATTGAACTTATTGACAGCGGCAAAGGTTTTACGGATATATCAACCACACAGGCGATTCAGCCTTTCATGACGACAAAACCGGGAAAAATGGGCCTGGGGCTTTCGCTGTGCAGGCAGGTTCTGCTTGATCATGGAGGCGACATGGAGATTGTTAGTGACAAAGAAATAGGGGTAGCCGTCATCATTAAACTCCCTATTAAATTAACTCAACCATCCTGGTTTTCTGCCTGACAGGCAGCATTTATTATTGCAGGGCGTTTAAGGTGAAAACAAAAGAAGACAAAAGGCGAATAATTGGCTGCAATGTCAGTTTGCTGTTTGCAGCCATAACATTTTCCCTGGTTCTTGGAACCAGTGTGGCCTCCTTTGGTGGTGAAAAAAATAAAGAAACAACCTACGTCGGTTCTTTGACATGCAAAAGCTGTCATCCTGGTGAGTATGCCAACTTCATAACGTATGCCAAAAAAAGTACCTCATTTGAGAGTATTGAAAAACAGATGAAACATCTCACGCCCCAGGAGATAAAGAAATGTTATCCATGTCATACAACCGGTTACGGCAAGCCGGGAGGGTTTGTCAGTCTTGAAGAAACTCCTCACCTGAAGAATGCCGGCTGCGAGGTCTGCCATGGTCCTGGTGCCGAACATGCCAGGACATCGGATCCTGCAGCCATTATTAGAAATTTGAGCAAAAAAGACTGCGAAATCTGCCATATTTCCGAAAGGGTGAAAGCATTCAAGTATAAACCATTGATTCATGGCGGGGCTCATTAACTTACTCATTATTAACGTTCAGATTATTCACTCATGGCCGATACCCCAAAAAACTTCATGCAAAAGCTGTTGCCCGATATTGTAAAGAAAAAACTTGGCAACAGAATTATGGCAACCATTATCGTTTCCATAACCCTGATCATGAGTGTTGAGATAGTTCTCGACCTTTATTTTGGCAAAAGGGATACCATCAAACTCATGGAAACGCTCAGTATGGACCTTGCTGCCTCCACCTATTCCGGTATCAGGTATCCCATGTCGGTTGGTGACAGTTCTGCAGTAGAACAGGTGCTGACCGATATCCGTGAAAAAATGGAAGGTATCGAGGTCTTCATTTGCGACACCAATCAGCTTATCACCTGGTCCACACACAGGGATAAAATATACACCAATATAGCCGACACCATAACCAATGCAGGACCTTTGGCAGCCCTTGATATCATGCTGCAAACAGGAGAGGCGCCTAAAGAATCATATGAAATGCTTATAGACGACAAAAGACATATCATTATTGTTGAGCCAATCCTGAATGAAGAGGACTGTTTTCATTGTCATGGTTCTTCTGAAAAAGTTATTGGAGGCATGGTTGTAAAAACAAATGTGGAAAGGGCCCTTTTGACTGTAAGTGCTGCCAAGAACAGGACAATTTTTACTACCATTTTGGCTCTGCTGGCAATCATCACCATGAGTTATGCCATGATTGATAAATTTATCAATCGCAGACTGCAAAGAATGACCGGCGGAGTAAAAAAAGTTGCATCCGGCAACCTGGACTTTGAGATTCAGGACAACTCTACAGATGAAATAAGCGAACTGGCTCGGTCGTTCAACAAGATGACCAGCACATTGAAAATGGCACGTGATGAACTGACCCACTGGGCCTTCACCCTTGAAGATCTTGTGGAGGAGAGGACAGCGCAGCTCCAGCAGGCCCAGGAAAGTGCCATTCATACAGAGAAAATGGCCTCCCTGGGAAGGCTTGCCGCCATTGTCGCCCACGAGATCAATAATCCCCTGGCCGGTATCCGCACCTATGCAAAGCTGATGCTGAAAAGAAAAAAGGAGCTTTTCCCCGATAATATCTCAAAGTATATCCAATATATCGAAACTATTGAGAGTGAATCCGCCCGCTGCGGTGAGATAGTCAGGGGGTTGCTCCAGTTTGCCCAACCAACCAGACCTGAAATATGCAAAAATGACATTAATTCCCTCATACGGGAAACACTGCGTCTTGTTCAGCATCAGGTAGATCTGCTTAAAATAGAGGTAAAACTTGACCTGGTTCCAGGTGCCCTCAATGTAAACTGTGATGACCAGAAAATTAAACAGGCGCTTATGGCTCTGCTCATCAATGCCTGTGACGCCGTTCGGAAAGATACCGGTTACATTGAAATACGTACACGCTTATTGACGACAGAGAAAAAAGTCGAAATTATTGTTTTAGATAACGGGATTGGCATGGATGAAGAAACCAGATCCCATATGTTTGAGCCTTTTTTTACGACAAAGACGGTTTCCGCCGGGAAGGAATCCAGCCTCAACACCGGTCTTGGAGGAGCGGTCATCTATGAAATCATCAAGTCCCATAATGGCACTATTGAAGTTGAATCTGAACCAGGTAAAGGTGCCACCATCACGATTACATTGCCGCAGGAGCCTGCTATTTCAAACTGACCGCCCAAATGTTGGTTCCGGTTTTTGTGTTTAAGGGCGTTTCAATGTTACGGTTTTTTAAAACCGTATTTCTTTATTTTGTTATAAAGTGTCACCCGGTCAATCTTCAGAATAGATGCTGCTTTGCTGATGTTCCATCCTGTTTGATCAAGTATTCTGTTGATATGTTTCGCCTGCAGCTCTTCCAACGATTCGCCTTCCTGGGTGCCGTTTACACCGGGAGAACCATTTAAAAAAGGGAAATCCGATGGTCTGATTTCGCTTGTCCTGCAGACGACGACCGCTCTTTCAATAGCATTTTCAAGTTCCCTGACATTACCTGGCCAGTCGTAATCAACAAGTACTTCCATGGCGGAGTTGCTGATGCTTCCAATGGTTTTGTTCATCTGCGAAGTGAAAATCCTGAAAAAATGATTTGCCAGTAGAGGGATGTCGCTTCTTCGAGCACGCAGGGGTGGCAGTTCAATGACAAAGACATTAATCCGGTAGAACAGGTCGGACCTGAATTCATCCCGTTCCATTGCAACCTCCAAATCCTTGTTGGTGGCAACGATAGTCCTGAAGTCCGCCTTGATTTCCTTGTTGCCCCCAAGACGGAAAAATTTCTTGTCCTCCAATACGCGCAAAAGTTCCATCTGAATCTTGGGGCTGATGTTGCCTATCTCGTCAAGAAAAATGGTGCCCCCGTCCGCCATTTCAAACTTGCCTTTTCTGGCATACTGGGCACCTGTGAAAGCCCCTTTTTCATGCCCGAACAGTTCGCTTTCCAGAATGGACTCAGGCAGCGCCCCGCAGTTTATCGTGACAATCGGTGCATACCGCCTTTTGCTGTTCACATGTATGGCCCGGGCCACCAATTCTTTACCTGTACCGCTTTCACCACGGATAAGGACAGTCGAACCGGTATCGGCAACCACCCTGATATCTTCCAGAATTTTTTTAATTTCGGAGCTCTCACCGATAATTTCCCTGGAGATATAAACATCATCAATGGTTTTTTTGAGACTGGCAGCTTCTTCCTTCAATATTTTACGTTCAATGATGTTTCTGACCATAAGACCAAGGT
>Ga0316188_10000935_pt1 | contig 13562 bp, 8 predicted proteins | sample Phiworburrow1_MG_FD_204933 | JGI IMG/M metagenome (GOLD analysis project Ga0316188, IMG submission 204933) | Coastal sediment microbial communities from Maine, United States - Phippsburg worm burrow 1 | ecosystem: Environmental > Aquatic > Marine > Coastal > Sediment | place: USA: Maine...
TGTCTTCCTGATGCTGCGTGCGTCGCGTTCCGGCGGCGCCGGCGCGGGACATTGACCCAGGCTCCGGGGAACTCCGCCGATGTTCGAAGCGATGCTCGGGTTTGCCGCGATGTTCGTGCTGATGCTGCTGCGCGTTCCGATCGCGATCAGCATGGCGGTGGTCGGGCTTTTCGGTCTGGGCCTGATGCGTTCCTGGTCGGCCGCCTTCTCGTCGAGCGCCAGCGAGATCCTGGATATCGCGGCGTACACGCTGTCGGTGGTGCCGCTGTTCGTGCTGATGGGCAACTTCGTGACCCGCGCCGGCATGTCGCGGGAGCTCTACCAGGCGGCTTACGCGTTCATCGGACACCGGCGTGCGGGCCTGTCGATGTCGACGATCGTCGCTTGCGCCGGCTTCGGTGCGATCTGCGGCTCGTCGATCGCGACCACCGCGACGATGGCCCGGGTGTCGATGCCGGAGATGCGGCGCTTCAACTACGAACCCTCCTTCGCCGCCGGTTCGATCTGCGCAGGAGGCACGCTCGGCATCCTGATCCCGCCTTCGGTGATCCTGGTGATCTACGGGATCATGACCGAGCAGAGCATCGGTGCGCTGTTCGCGGCGGGCATCGTCCCCGGGCTGATCGCCACCGGTTTCTACCTGGCCGCCGCGATGGCGATCACCGCGAGGCATCCGCACTACGGTCCTCCGGGCGATCGCACCCCTTGGCCGCAGCGCTGGGCGGCGCTGCGCAAGGTCTGGAGCGTGCTGCTGCTGTTCGCGCTGGTGATGGGCGGCATCTACGGCGGGATCTTCACGCCGACCGAGGCCGCGGGCGTCGGGGCGACGGGCGGCTTCCTGTTCGCGCTGGCGCGGGGCACGCTGCCGTTCAAGGCACTGGTTCATGTGCTGGTGGAGTCGGCGCGCACGACCGCGATGCTGTTCACGATCGTCATCGGCGCGGCGATCTTCGCGAACTTCCTGAATTTCACGACGATGCCCCAGGACCTGAAGGACTTCGTCGCGGCGTTCAACGTGAACCCGATCCTGGTGATCGTGGCGATTTGCCTGATCTACGTCGTGCTCGGCACCGCGATGGAGACGCTGTCGATGATCCTGCTGACGGTGCCGATCTTCTTCCCGCTGGTCCAGAGCCTGGGTTTCGACCCGATCTGGTTCGGCGTGCTGATCGTCTGCGTGGCCGAGATCAGCATGATCACGCCGCCGGTCGGGATGAACATCTTCGTGCTCAGCAGCGTCGTGCCGGACGTCCGGACGACGGACATCTGGCGGGGCGTGCTGCCCTTTGTGGCCGCGGACGTGCTGCGGATGTTCGTGCTGATCGCGTTCCCGATGCTCACGCTCTGGCTGCCGCGACTGCTGAACCTCTAGCGGTCGGCTCTCGGGGCCGCCTGGCACATCGCGAGCGTCGCCGCGAAGAGCGGGTGGTCGGGCTCGGCCAGGGCGTCGACCACGGTGAAGTGATTGCGTCCGGGGGCGGGCACGTCGGCGCTGAGATTGCGCTTCCAGCGTTCCCCGATCAGCGCGTTCTGCCGCGCGAACTCGCTGCTTTCCAGGCTGCCCACGCAGGTGACCAGGGGCGCGCGCCCGGCCGGCGGCATCCAGACCGGGCTCAGCTTCATCGCGCCGTGCTCGTTCAGCTTCAGGTCCTTGTTCAGGAAGCTCGCGCGCCTGATCGGCTCGAGATCGTACAGGCCGCTGATCGCCACGCCACCCTTGATCAGGTCGGCAGGCAGGTCGGGGTCCCAGGCGGGCCAGAGCGCGCACATCGCCATTGCGGTCAGATGGCCCCCGGCCGAATGCCCGCCGACGAAGATGCGCGAGGCGTCGTAGCCGTAGCGCTCGCTGCCCCGCCACAGCCACTCGATCGCACGCAAGACCTGCAGCACGATCGCCTCCATGCTCACCGCGGGGGCAAGGTCGTAGTCGATCAGCGCGACGTTCACGCCGCGTGCGACGAAGGGCGGCGCGACCCAGGAGAAGTCGGACTTGGACATCGAGCGCCAGTAGCCGCCGTGAATGAAGACGAGCAGCGGACCGCCTTCGCGTGACGCGGGGAAGAGGTCCAGGCGCTGTCCTGACGTGCCGCCGTAATACAGGTCCAGCAGGCCGGTGCCGAGCCCGCGCGCGCGCCGCGCCGTCCGCGCCCAGCGCTCGAAGTGCCCGGCGTACTCGGGCACCAACGCCCGGTTGTCGTATTCGCGGTTGCAGAAGGCTTCGGTGTATTGCATGACGCCGCTAATGTAGCGCCTCCCGCCGGTGCGTGCGAGTGCGCAGATGAACCCTCTTGCCGTCCGTCTTGCGGGGAGGCGGACGCGCTGAACGCGGCGGCGAGCAAAGGGCCCGAAGTTTCGGCTATAATTCGCGTCCTTTGGGGCGGTAGCTCAGCTGGGAGAGCGTCGCGTTCGCAATGCGAAGGTCGGGAGTTCGATCCTCCTCCGCTCCACCAAGTTTCCCGGAAAAATCCTGCACGGTCGCCGTGCAGGATTTTTTTTGCCCGACCGGTCGTTTTTCTCACTGCGCGGGTTTCTCGTGGTGACCGCCGAACTGGTAGCGCATCGCGGAGAGAAGCTTGTTCTGGAAATCGGCCTCGCCGCGCGAACTGAAACGCGCGTAGAGAGCGGCGGTGAGCACTTCGGCGGGCGTGCCCTGGTCGATCGCGGCCAGGATCGTCCATCGGCCCTCGCCGGAATCCGAGACGCGCCCCCCGAAATTCTTCAGCGACGGGTTCTCGATCAGGGCCGTGGCCGTCAGGTCCAGGAGCCAGGACGCGACGACGCTGCCGCGCCGCCAGACTTCGGCGATTTCGGGGAGGTCTAGGTCGTACTGGTAGTGCTCGGGGTGGCGCAGCGGCGTCGTCTCGGCGTCGGCCTCGCGGCCCGATTTGCCGACGTTCGCGTGCTTGAGAATGTTGAAGCCTTCGGCGTACGCGGCCATCAGCCCGTACTCGATCCCGTTGTGGACCATCTTGACGAAGTGGCCGGCGCCGTTCGGTCCGCAGTGGAGGTAACCCTCCTCCGACGTTCCCTTCGCCTTTTCGCGACCAGGCGTGCGTGGCACGTCTCCCGTGCCGGGAGCCAGTGTCCTGAAGATGGGGTCGAGATGCTTCACGGCCGGCGTCTCGCCGCCGATCATCATGCAGTAGCCTCGCTCGAGGCCCCAGACACCTCCGCTCGTCCCGACGTCGACGTAGTGGATGCCTTTCGGAGCCAGTTCCTCGGCGCGCCGGATGTCGTCGACGTAGTGGGAGTTTCCGCCGTCGATCAGGATGTCGCCGCGGTCGAGCAGCGGGACGAGATCGGCGATCGACGTGTCGACGATGGCCGCCGGAACCATCAGCCAGATCGCCCGGGGCTTCGCGAGCTTGCCGACGAGGTCCTCGAGCGAGGTCGCGCCGACCGCCTTCTCCTTCACGAGTGCGGCGACCGCCTCCGGCGACCTGTCGAAGACGGCGCACTCGTGTCCCCCGCCGATCAGCCGGCGAACCATGTTCCCGCCCATCCTTCCCAGTCCGATCATGCCGAGTTGCATGCTTGCCTTCCTTCAGTGAGGGTTTCGTTTCGGGCCTGCTCGCTCGTGGCGCGCAGCCGATCCTTGTCAGCCGTCCGACCGCATCGCACGGTAGCGTCGGATGAGGTTGTTGGTGGAGCTGTCGTGCGCCAGCGCGGGCGCTGCGGTGCTCTCGAGCTCGGGGACGATCGCCTGTGCGAGGGCCTTGCCCAGCTCGACGCCCCACTGGTCGAACGGGTTCACGTTCCAGATGGCGCCCTGCGTGAAGACGCTGTGCTCGTAGAGCGCGACCAATCGGCCCAGCGACTCCGGCGTGAGACGGTCGGCCAGGATGGTGTTCGACGGTCGGTTGCCCTCGAAGACGCGATGGGGCACCAGCGCCGCCGGTGTTCCGTCGGCCGCCACCTGCTCGGGCGTTTTGCCGAACGCGAGCGCCTCGCTCTGGGCGAACACGTTCGCGAGCAGGATGTCGTGGTGCCGGCCGAGCGGCGTGAGCGCGTTCGCGAACGCGATGAAGTCGCACGGGATCAGCCGCGTGCCCTGATGGATCAGCTGGTAGAACGAGTGCTGCCCGTTGGTGCCGGGCTCGCCCCAGTAGATCGGGCTCGTGGCGTAGTCCACCGGATGGCCGTCGAGGGTGACGTGCTTGCCGTTGCTCTCCATCGTCAGCTGCTGGAGATACGCCGGGAAGCGTTTCAGGTAGTTCTCGTACGGCAGCACCGCCACCGTCTCGGCGCCGAAGAAGTTGCTGTACCAGACCGACAACAGTCCCATCAGCGCCGGCAGGTTCTTTTCGAACGGCGCAGTGCGGAAGTGCTCGTCCATCTGGTGGAAGCCGTCGAGCATCGTGCGGAAACGGTCCGGGCCGATGGCGATCATGGTGGAAAGACCGATCGCCGAGTCCATCGAGTACCGCCCGCCGACCCAGTCCCAGAAACCGAACATGTTCGCGGTGTCGATGCCGAAGGCGGACACCTTTTCGGCGTTCGTCGACACGGCGACGAAGTGTTTCGCCACCGCCTTGGCGTCGCCGCCGAGCCCTCCGAGCAACCACTCGCGCGCACTCAGGGCGTTGGTCATCGTCTCCAGCGTCGTGAAGGTCTTGGACGAAACGATGAAGAGCGTCTGCGCCGGGTCGAGGTCGCGCGTCGCCTCGACGAAGTCGATCCCGTCGACGTTCGAGACGAAGCGGAAGGTCATCGAGCGTTGGCTGTAATGGCGCAGCGCCTCGTAGGCCATCACCGGACCGAGGTCCGAGCCCCCGATGCCGATGTTGACCACGTTGCGGATGGGCTTGCCGGTATGGCCTTTCCAGTCGCCGCTGCGCACGCGCTCGGCGAAGCGGGACATCTTGTCGAGGACCGCGTGCACCTCGGGGACGACGTTCTTTCCGTCCACCAGGATCGAGGCGTCCCGCGGGGCACGCAAGGCGACGTGGAGGACGGCCCGGTTCTCGGTGACGTTGATTCTGTCCCCGCGGAACATGGCGTCGATCCGGGCGCGCAGCCCCGACTCCTGCGCCAGGCGCACGAGCAGTCCCAACGTCTCGTCGGTGACGCGGTTCTTCGAGTAGTCGAGGAAGAGCCCGGCACCTTCGGCGGTCAGGCGCTCGCCGCGGGCCGGGTCGTCGGCGAACAGCGTCCGCAGGTGGATCCGGGAGTCGCGCATCCACCGGGCATGCGTCTCCAGCGCGTTCCACGCCGGGCGTTTCGGGAGGGGCGTCACCGTCACGCTCATGGCGTCACTCCATTGCAGATGCGCAACCTGTCGAGGAACGCATGGGCGTCGTCCCCCGTCCGGCATCCCTTCGGCGGTCGCTTCAGCCTCCTGGCGTTGCCTGCGCCGATGGTGACCGGCGGGACCTTCCTTGCGGCTCTCATGCGAAATCTCTCCTCGGTGTTGTGCTGCGTACGCCATGCGTCGACGAGGTCTGCGCTTTCCGGCGAGTGCAGAAACATTCGACGTTCGGGCATTCGTCCCGCGAGCGCCGGTCAGACGATTCGCTGGTGCCATTCTGCCAAGGTTTGCCCGGATCGATGTGGCGCCGCTTCTCGGTCGGCTGCAGCTGCAGCTGCAGCTGTGCCCCGTCGCAAGCGCGTGATCCGCCCCGGGATCTAGCGCGGCACCGGCTGCGCCGTGCCTGAACGGGCCTGCCGGATCTGCTCGAACGCCTCCCGGCAGCCTGCCTTGCCGTCTTGCGTCTGGCCTTTGGCGGTCAGCCAGTCGAGCGGGGTTGCGGCCAGCGACTTCGCGAATCGCAGCGGTACGCTCACGATGTTCGCGGGCGCCACACTCAACTTCACATTGTCGACGGTACCGCCGAGCAGCATCGTCGGCGCAAAGTTCAGCAGCCTGGGGTCCTTGGATCGCGGTGAGATCCGCCCCGAGATCGCCCGGTTGGTCAGGTCGGCTTCCAACTCGCCGATGACGCGCACGCGCGTCGCGTCGACAAAGAACGCGATCGACTTCGCGACGCCGGCGTCGACATCGAAGCCCGCGACGGCGCAATCGACCGCCGAGTTCGAATCCGAATCGAGCTGCTGCAGCATCGCATGCACGAGCCCGGCCCCCCACAGGCTGAGCGCGGGCGAGTACAGGCCGCGCGGGTAGAGCGCGGCGTCGATGGTGCCGGTCAGCGCAGGCAACAGATGCTCCGGCGCCCCTTGCGCGGTGAGATCCGCCGCGAGCTCGAGCGTGCCGGCCATCGTCGAGGCAGGATCCACCGCGCGCACCAGCGGACCGTAGTCCAGGTCCGTGACCTTCAGTCGCAGGCCAAGCTTGCGCTGCGCGCCGCTCGCGTCGATGCTGACGTCCGCGTCGAGCCCTCCGCCCGCGGCGCGCACATCCCGCAGCCGCATCCGCAGGACGCCCGCCTTGTTGGTCGCGTGCACCCGACCGCTGGCGAACCGTTCGCCCGCACTGAGAAATGCATCGACGTCGACCGTTGCATCGAAGTCCGCGCCGCGAAGCAGAGCCACGCCACGTCCGATCTCACGCTCGATCTCGCCGCGTTGCGCGGCGCGGGCGTTCGCTGCCTCGCTCGCGTCGTTGCGCCCGCTACCGGCGATCCAGCGTGCCGCGTCGATGTCCTCGAGGTGCAGCGTCGGCACCTTCAGTTGCAGCTGCGTGGCGGACCTTGCATGGCCCGGGCCTGCGGGCTCGAAGCGAAGATCACCGACGGCGCGGCTGCGCCCGAAGCTCAGCGCGAGTTCAGTGGCACGAACGGTTTTTGCGGACACCACGACGTCGCCGCTGGCCGAATAGGGTTCCACTGCGGGCCACTGCAGGCCGAGGAGCTTGCCCAGGCGATCGAGCCGCCTGCCGGCGATCTGCAGCCGGCCTTCTCCGTCACCGTCGCGCGGAAGCTTGCCCTGTGCGTCGAGCCGCATGTCCCCGAGCGTCAATTGCAGGCTCAGCGGGGTCGATTCACCGGTGCGCTCGATGTCGACCAGGCGTGACGCGTTCACTGCCAGGCGCATCGGCTCCTCGCCCACGCTCCCGTGCGCCGCGAGTCTGGCGGGTTCTCCCGGCTGCACATCGAGCGTCGCCGAGAAAACGCTGTGGCCGGTGGGTCCGGGCGCGAGGCTTCGCGGGAGGTCGAGTCGTGCGTTGTCGATGGCGGCGCTCAGCGCCGCGCTCGCGAGCAACTCGCCAAGCCGCACGCCTTCGGCGTGCGCACGCAGCGAGATCCGGTCGGCGCGCAAGCTCGTGTCGGAGTGGCCGAAGCGGGCGAGCCAGCCGCGCAGGTCGGGATCGTTCGCGGTGCCGTCGAGCTGAATGCGCGGCACCGCACCGCTGAAGTCCGCGCCAAACTCGCCGCTCAACGGGACTCCTTCAAGCTCGAGTCGGAACTGCGCAGGCGGCATCTTCTGCGATCGGACGCCACCACTGAACTGCAGGCGGCGCAGGTCGACGTCCGCGACCGCGACACGGTCGGCGGCGATCTCGAAGTCCAGGTCCGGCAGGCTCACGCTGCGCGGGAGCACCTCGCGCTCGAGAGAATCGGCGGACGTCGGTCCGGGAGCCCCGCGCGCGTCGAACTGGGTCAGGTCCAGCGTCGTCAGCGCGAGCTGCACACGCAGTGCCTCTGTGGCGCCAATCGGGACCGCGAGTTCCCCCGATCCGGCGGTGCGACCGATCTGCAGCGCGTCCATCCGCACCTGCGCGCGCTTTTCGTCGAGCGCGAGCCTGCCGCGCGCCGCGAGCGGATGCGGCATGGTCGGCGGGACGCCGATTGCCCGGGCCGCGGGACCGATTCGATCGGCCGTCGCGTCGAAGCTCAGGTCGGCGACGACATGTCCGCGCGCCAGCGCGACGCTTCCGTTCGCGCGCAGACGCTCGCTCGGGCACGATCCGTCGAGCTTCATCGGCCACGGCTCGCCTTCGAGGAGCATCACCATCGGGCCCCCGGAGATCTTCAGGGTGCACGCGGCATCGCCCAGTCTTCCGGTCACCGTCGCGGACGAGGCGCTCGTGCCTCGCACGGCGACGCGCATGCGGTCGAATCTTCCTTCAATGCGTGACTGGCCGCTGCGCTCGAGCGCCCAGTGCAGATCGCGCGCTTCCAGATCTCCCTGCAGAGAATCGAGGATCGCGTGAGCGTCGTCACCCCGACCGTGCACTTGTCCATGCATGCCCGCCAGGCTGCCGGAGAACGTCTTTGATCGGACCTCGCGGGGCAACTGCGCGGTAGAAGCCTTGCCGCCGTCGAGTCGCACCGACAGGTTGCGCTGAGGATTGCGCGCGTCGTAGTCGATGCTGGTGCCCACGCGCACCCCCGAGACGACCGCTTCGATCGTCGTGCCCACGACGCGGTCGTGGCTTCCGACCGCGATTGCGAAGCCGCTTGCGGTGAGCGGCAACCCGGCGAGTTCACCCATCGCGAGCTTGACCTGCGCGTCGACACCTGTTGCTGTTCGCTCGAGCAGTGCCAGCAGGGCTTGCGGCACCGTCTCGTCCTTTCGCGGCGACTCTGTCGACAGAAACGGCCCTACGTCGAGGCGTTTGCCCGAGATGTCGGCCGCGATGCGCCAGCGGGGCGCCGCCCATGCGACGCTCGCGCTTCCCGACCCGGCGCTCCTGCCGATGGTCACCTCGAGATCGCGCGCGACCGCCTCCTTCGCGGTGACGCCGACGCGCATCCGGACCGCGAGGGGGCCGGGTTCCTTCGCCGCGATGCCGATGGCGGCGAGCGGCGGGCTCGCGTCGTCGGCGGAAGCCCGCACGTCCGCGTCGAACCTCGAGCCGTCGCTCGCCAGGGCGCCGTCGATCGTCGTGTGGACGCCGGACCATTGCAGGGTGCCCATCAGCGGAATCGCGGCGCCGGACCCCGCGAGGTCCGCGAGCGATGCGCTGCGCAACTCGAATGCGAGCGGCTGGCCGGCAACCATCACGCTTGCGCGTGCGGTCACCGGCTCGCGCAGCGGCAACGCGCCGTCGAGCGCCGTGACCTCGAATCGCAGGGGCGCGGCGCCTTGACCGAGATAGCTGCCCGTCACGCTGCCGATGCGCAGACGCGCGACCCCGTCGAACGAGACAGGCGCGTCGCCTGCGGCAGGGCTTGCGGCAAAAATCGGCGCCCAGTCCGCACCCCCTTCGCCACGCTGCATCAGTGTGAGCTCCAGCCGCTCGCCCGTCACTTCCTCGAGGGCGACCCTGCGTTTGAGGAGGGCGACGAGGTCGATCCGCGCGCCGATGCCAATGCCCCGCGCGAGCGTCGCGCCTTCGGGGCCGGACGGGTCGGCGAGGACCAGCGCGTCCGCCGAAACGGTCGCGGCGAGCCCGGTGTGCAGCTTCAGTGGTCCCTCGATCCGCGTCGGCACGCGAAATGCGGCGGTGAGCACACGCTCGAGGGGCGCGCGCAGGAGTTCGCCGGAAACCTCGAGCCCGGCCAGGAACGCGCCCGCCGCGGCCACGAGCACTCCGGCGAGGACCAGGCTCGCCACGAGCGTTATCCGAAGGCCTCTGCGCATCAGGTCTGCGCGCCGTAGGGGTGGAGAGGAAATCCGGGAACCATCGAGCGTGGAATCACGACCTTTCAGCCTACCATCAGCGCCTCGGCTACGAAAACGGCTCCGCGAAACGGGTAGAATGCTGCATCGCAGCATCCAACGTTGGAGTTCACATGGACCTTTCGAAGAGAGTCGCAGTCGTCACCGGCGGCGCGAGCGGTATCGGCCGTGCGGTGGCCGCGGCGATGGCGCGACGCGATGTCGGTGCGGTCGCGCTGGTCGACATGAGCGAGGCGGTCGAGGACGTCGCCGCGAAGCTCAATGCCGAGGCAGGCCGCACCTATGCGATCCCGTTCCAGGGCGACGTGACCGAGGACGGATTTCGCGCCTCGGTCTTCGATGCCATCAGCGGCAAGTACGGCAGGGTCTCGCTGTGCGTGCCCGCCGCAGGCATCACCCGCGACGATCTGGCGGTGCGCGTCGACAAGATCACCGGCAAGGCGCGCATCTACCCGGCCGAGACGTTCAGGCAGGTCGTCGACGTGAACCTCGTCGCCCCGGTGTACTGGGCGCTCGAAATGATCGGCCGCATCGCCGAGGATCGCGCGGCAAAGGGCCTGAAGCGCTGGGCCCCGGACGAGCACATCCAGGGTTCGGTGGTGTTCATCGGCTCGATCTCGTCGCAGGGCAACCGCGGTCAGATCTCCTATGCGAGCACCAAGGCCGGCCTCGAGGGCGCCGCGGCGACGATCATGAAGGAGGCGATGTTCTACGGCGTGCGCTGCAGCGTCATTCACCCCGGCTTCACGGACACGCCGATGGTGCGCGCGATGGGCGTGGATTACGTCGCGAGGAACATCCTGCCGTACACCCAGCTTGGCCGGCTGATCGCGCCGGAAGAGATCGCCGATGCGATCTGCTTCATGCTCGCGAATTCGGCGGTCAGCGGCGAGCTCTGGGTCGACGCCGGCTGGCATGCCCCGGCATAGCGCCGCATAGCGACCGGAACACCGGAGCACCCAGTCTTCGCATCGAGACTTCGCCATGGCCAGGAAGAACAGTCACCCCAGCACCACCGACTTCGATCGGGAGTTCCGCGCCCAGCTGGCGCAGATGACCGCCGGACTCGCACCGACGGCGTTCACCACGGCCTGGGCGGACTGGGCGATGCATCTGGCCCTGTCCCCGGCCAGGCAAGGCGAACTGCAGCGGCAGGCGCTGGCGCGCGCGCAGGACACCTGGACGTTCGCACTGGGCGCCCTGGCCGGCGCGCCCGTGTCGCCCTCCGAGGGCTTGGGCGAAGACACCGATCCGCGTTTCGGTGCGCAGGCGTGGTCGAAGTTCCCGTTCAACGTCTACGCCCGTGCGTACGAGAACAGCGCGGCGGTGATGAAGGAGGCGGTCAGCGACGTCGGCGGAGTCGATGAATATCATACCCAGCTGCTGAGTTTCGCGGTGCGAATGCTGCTCGATGCGACGTCGCCGACCAACTACCTCGCGTCGAATCCCGAGCTGCTGGCCCTGACCGAGGCGGAGAAGGGGCAGAACCTGGTGCGCGGACTCAAGCACCTGATCGAGGACATCGAGCGCACAGTCAAGGGCGGCGCACCGGCCGGCGCGGAGGACTACGAGGTCGGCAAGACCATCGCAGTCACGCCGGGCAAGGTGGTGTTCCGCAACGAGCTGCTCGAGCTGATCCAGTACGAGCCGGCGACGAAGAACGTCCACGCCGAGCCGGTGCTGATCGTGCCCGCCTGGATCATGAAGTACTACATCCTCGACCTGAGCCCGCGCAACTCGATGGTGAAGTACCTGGTGGACCAGGGCCACACCGTGTTCATGGTCTCGTGGAAGAACCCCGATGCGAGCGACCGTGACATCGGCATGGACGACTACGTCGAGAAGGGGTTTGGCGCCGCGGTCGATGCCGTCGCAGCGATCGTCCCCGGGCAGAAGATCCACGCGGTCGGCTATTGCATCGGCGGCACCCTGCTCGCGATCGGCGCGGCAACGCTCGCGCGCGACGGGGATCAGCGGCTGGGCTCGATCACGATGTTCGCCGCGCAGGCCGACTTCTCGGAGCCGGGCGAGCTGGCCTTCTTCATCAATCCGAGCCAGTTGGCGATGCTCGAAGCGATGATGCATCGCAAGGGCGTGCTCGACAGCAAGCAGATGGGCGGCGCGTTCGCGATGCTGCGTGCGCGCGATCTGCTGTGGCAGCCGATGATCGACCAGTACCTCAAAGGCGCGCGCGCCTCGATGGTCGACCTGATGGCCTGGAACGCGGACGGCACCCGCATGCCGTGGCGGATGCACACGGAATACCTGTATCGCCTCTACCTCGACAACGAACTCGCGACGAATCGTTTCCCGGTGGGCGGCAAGTTGATCCGGCTGTCGGACATCCGCGTGCCGATGTTCGTCGTCGGCACCGAGACCGATCACGTCGCGCCTTGGAAGTCGGTCTACAAGATCGACAATCTCGTGCGCTCGGACGACCTGACCTTCCTGCTCACTTCGGGCGGTCACAACGCGGGCATCGTGAGCGGCCCCGTCCACCCGAAGCGGCACTACCGCACCCGCACACGGCGGCTCTCCGACCCGCACCTGGCACCGGAGGACTGGATGGAGGCGGCCACCAGGAATGAGGGCTCGTGGTGGCCGGCGTGGCAGGCGTGGCTCGTGGCGCATTCCGGCAGCAAGCGCAAGCCGCCCGCGATCGGCGCGCCAGGCAAGGGCTACGAGATTCTCGAGGACGCGCCGGGACAGTACGTTCGGCAACGCTGACACGGCATCGCCGATGCGCCGGGACGGCGCCGGCGACCCGTTCGCATGACCGCGCCAGGACCGCAACCAAGGTCGGTTGGCGTTTCGGACTTGCAGTGGCCGCGTTGCGGGCATCAGCGGGCGATCCTGATATCTTCGAAGCTCACTTCCGGAGTCTTCGTCATGACCGCTCGCGCACTTCTCCTGGCGTTGTTCATCGCAGTCGGCGTCGGCGGATGCGCGACGCCGGTCCAGGTGGCGTCGACAGCCACCTCTGCCTCCGCCGCGGTCGCGGCCGACCCGTTGCCATCCTGGAACGCGGGGCCGATCAAGCAGCGCCTGATCGCATTCGTCAGCGCGGCCGGCGACAAAGGCAGTGCCGGCTACGTGCCGCCGGGGGAGCGCATCGCAGTGTTCGACAACGACGGCACGCTGTGGACCGAGCAGCCGCTGTACTTTCAGATCCTGTTCGCGCTCGACCGGGTCCGTGCGATGGCGCCAGCGCATCCTGAGTGGCGCACGCAGCAGCCGTTCAAGGCGGTCCTCGAGGGCGATGCCGAGGCGCTGACGGCCAGCGGCGAGAAGGGGCTGTTCGCGATCGTGCTGGCGACGCACTCCGGCATGACCACCGACGAGTTCAGTCGGACTGTCAAGGACTGGATGGCGACCGCGAAGCACCCGCGCACCGGGCGACTGTTGACCGACATGGTATTCGAGCCAATGCGCGAGTTGCTGATGTACATGCGCGCCAATGGGTTCAAGACCTACATCGTCTCGGGCGGAACGACGGATTTCATGCGTCCGTGGACCGAGCGCGTTTACGGAATTCCGCCGGAACAGGTGGTAGGCACGATGCTGGAGACCCGCTACGAGGTCCGTGACGGCAAGCCGGTCATCGAGATTCTTCCAAAAGTCATCCACAACAACGACAAGGCCGGCAAGCCTGTCGGGATACACCAGTACATCGGCCGCCGACCGGTGATCGCCTTCGGCAACTCCGATGGCGACCTCCAGATGCTGCAGTGGACCACCGCCGGTACCGCGCCGCGCCTTGGCGTGCTGATTCACCACACCGACGGCGAGCGCGAATTCGCCTACGATCGCCGGTCGGCAGTCGGCCATCTGGACAAGGCCTGGGACGAGGCGCTGCGAAGCGGCTGGGCGATCGTCGACATGAAGACGGACTGGAAGGTGGTTTATCCGGTCGAGAATCGCTGAAGCCAGGCCGACGAACGCCCGCCGCTTCCGTCGACCTCATCCGCCTGCAGCCCGGCCCGCCAGGGCGGGACGCAGTGGATCGCGCAACGCACGCACGCTCCTGAAGCACCGGAAGT
>Ga0316188_10000937_pt1 | contig 13556 bp, 9 predicted proteins | sample Phiworburrow1_MG_FD_204933 | JGI IMG/M metagenome (GOLD analysis project Ga0316188, IMG submission 204933) | Coastal sediment microbial communities from Maine, United States - Phippsburg worm burrow 1 | ecosystem: Environmental > Aquatic > Marine > Coastal > Sediment | place: USA: Maine...
CTACCGGGACAGAGTTGATGGGGCGAATCTATGACTCATACCAGGCCTACATGCAAATCGTAAGGCCCTGGACGGACATATCGGAGCGCGCCCTTTTGAACCTGCGCCCGGGCCGGTAAATTGCGCGTCACGGAGCCGGCCGGTTCATTAGCCGGAATAAAGTTCGGCGGGCAACCATGTCGCCAGCCCCGGCCACAGGGTCAACAGGCCGAGCATGACCAGCTGGATGGCGATGAACGGGATCACGCCTTTATAAATCGCCGAAGTCGGGATCTCCGGCGGCGCCACACCGCGCAGATAAAACAGGGAGAAACCAAAGGGTGGTGTCAGAAACGATGTCTGCAGGTTAATGGCGATCATGACACCCAGCCACACCGGGTCGATACCCATGGCCAGTAATACCGGTCCGACGATGGGCACCACCACGTAGGTGATCTCGATAAAATCCAGGATAAAGCCCAGCAGGAATAACACCAGCATGACAATCAGCAGGGCCCCGGTCTGTCCGCCCGGTAAGTTTGTCAACAGGGACTGTACGTGTTCGTCACCGCCATATCCGCGAAACACCAGGCTGAACAGCGAAGCACCTATCAGGATCATGAAAACCATCGCGCTCATCCTGGCAGACTGATATACAACAGCGCGCAGCGTTGCAAGTGACAGTTGCTTTTGTTTCAGGGCCAGTAACATGGCGCCGGTTGCACCCACGGCCGCCGCCTCGGTCGGTGTTGCCAGTCCCATCAGGATGGAGCCCAGCACGGCCACGATCAGCAACAGGGGCCCGGCCAGCAAGCTCAGTAGCCTGGACAGGGAGACATCTTCACCCTCCACCTGCTCCACCGCGGGCATGGACGACGGCCGGATAAATGCAAGCACCGTCAGGTACAGCATGTAGAGCCCTACCAGTACCAGCCCCGGCAACAGCGCTCCCGCGAACAGCTCACCGACCGATATCGTCTTCGGACTGAATATACCAATTTGCAGTTGCGCCTGTTGGTAAGCATTGGAAAGAACATCTGCAAGCAGAATCAGTACGATGGATGGCGGTATGATCTGGCCGAGCGTACCCGCCGCGCAGATGGCGCCGGTGGCAATAGACGGGGCGTAGTTATTTCGCAGCATGGTCGGCAGGGACAGCAAACCCATGGTGACCACCGTTGCACCGACGATACCCGTACTGGCTGCCATCAGGGTTCCCACCAGCATCACCGCCAGGCCAAGCCCCCCAGGTATCCTCCGCATCAGTTGCGCCAGGGCCTGCAGCAGTTGATCGGCAAGTTTTGAGCGCTCCAGCATGACCCCCATGAACACGAAAACAGGCACTGCGATCAGCGTTTCGTTACTCATGATGCCAAAGATACGACTGGGAAATGCGCTCAGGAACGCCGCATCAAAACTACCTGTCAAAACACCGATCAAGGCAAAAATCAGGGCAACGCCCGCCAGCGTGAACGCCACGGGGAAGCCTGCCAGCAAGGACAAGCCGGCAGCAAAAAACAGGCCCAGGGACATCAGGCCGGACATATGAGGGATGCTCCGCAGCGCGCCTGGAAACTGGCCGACGGGATATTTTCTGAAGCAAGGCAATGACTTGGGATTTTATGCTTTATAAACGCATGTTTTCCATGCATCACGCTCCATACTTGCTGCCACAGCTTATTTTTATGCACAGTTAAAGACGCCGAATGAAAAACAGGGGTTAAACGCACTTGTTGACATAAAACTCTAATAAACACACTCTATTTACTTGTTTTTTATTGTATTTCATTACTTCATTTGTGAAATCAGAATCGAGGCAATCTTAACACGCTCAACCAAAGGCATACCCCATTTGATTTTACTCACAGAGTTATCCACAGGCAGGTATACTGCAGCACACAATAAACCTTTAACGGACAACATCGCGACTGATATTGCAAATCATGTTCAATAAATTGCCCCTAACTGGCGTCAATCGTTTTCAGCGCTGATTCAAACGTTTACAATAACCCGCTTTCATGTTGCCTTTTGGCAGCTGCTCACAGGACTTTTTCTTGAAAGAACACATTGAAGAATTATTGATTCAGGCTCTTTTGCACCTGATACGTGATGGCGTAATAGGTGCAGATTGCGAAGTCACACCTCAATTGGAACGCACCCGTTCACCCGAGCATGGCGAGTTCGCATCCAATATTGCAATGGTGCTTGCCAAGCGCGCAGGTATGCCACCGCGGCAGCTGGCGCAATTCATCGTCGACAAAATGCCGCGTTCACGCCAACTTGATAACGCAGAAATCGCCGGACCTGGGTTCATAAATTTCCGTATGAACCAGGTTGCAATGACCACCGTCGTCAAGGACATCCTGTACCACGGAGACAACTACGGGCACGTGCCGCCGGATTCCCAGCACGGGCTCACCGTCGAGTTCGTATCTGCCAATCCGACCGGACCATTGCACGTCGGTCACGGGCGAGGCGCCGCCTATGGGGCCAGCCTGGCCAGTATTCTCCAGGCTTCAGGTTACCAGGTTCAGCGTGAATACTATGTCAATGACAATGGCAGGCAGATGGACATCCTTGCCGTCAGTGTCTGGCTACGCTACCTGGAGCTTTGTGGTGAACAGTTGCGCTTTCCGGAAAACGGTTACCGGGGTGACTATATCTACGATATTGCCCGCGAGGTTCGCAACGATGCCGGTGATAAATGGCGCTTCAAAGGGCACGAAGTTACCGACAACCTGCCACCCGATGAAGCCGGCGGCGGCAGCCGGGAATCCCATATCGACGGGCTCATTAACCGCGCCAGAAAATTGCTTGGCAACGAGGGTTACCGGGTATTTTTTGAAATATCAGTCGACAACATCCTCACCGACATACAAAAGGACCTGGCGGGTTTCGGGGTCAATTTTGACCACTGGTTCTCAGAGAAGGAGTTGGAAGACACCGGTGCGATCGCGCGCGCCATTGAACGGCTCGAGAAAAACGGACACCTTTACGTCAAGGATGGTGCAACGTGGTTCCGGGCATCCGACCTCGGTGACGAAAAAGACCGGGTCATTATCCGTGAAAATGGCCGAACCACTTACTTCGCATCCGACATTGCCTATTTTTTGAATAAAATGGAACGTGGCTTCGAGAAGGCCCTGTACATCTTTGGCGCCGATCATCACGGTTACATCGCCCGTTTGAGGGCAGCTGCGCTGGGGCTGGGTGAAGATCCCGACCGTCTCGAAATACTGCTGGTCCAGTTTGCCGTGCTTTACCGGGACGGTGAAAAGGTCTCGATGTCGACACGTTCCGGTCAGTTCATAACCCTGCGGGAGTTACGCGAAGAGGTCGGTAGTGACGCAGCCCGTTTCTTTTACGTGATGCGCTCTCACGAACAGCACCTGGATTTTGACCTGGACCTGGCCAAATCCCGGACCAATGAAAACCCGGTGTACTATATCCAGTACGCTCACGCCCGCATTTGCAGCGTTTTTCGCAACCTGGAGCAAATGGATGAAACACACAACCAGGCCATCGGCGAGGCCGCACTGAACCTGTTGACCACACCCAATGAGATCCGGTTGTTACGCGCCTTGAGCCAATACCCTGAAATCATTGAGTCTTCCGCCCGTCTGCGTGCACCACACCTGCTTGCCCATTATCTGCAGGCACTGTCTACCGAGTTCCACGCCTACTACAACTCAGAACAGTTTCTCGTCGATGATGAGAACTTGAGGAATGTGCGTCTGAACCTGATACTGGCCACGCGTATCGTGTTGGCCAACGGCCTGGGATTGCTCGGAATCTCAGCACCGGAAGCCATGTAATATGCCGGTCATACGCAAATCAGGCAGTTACCGCCGCGGGGCGAAAAGAAAAACTTCAGGCGGTATTCCGGCATGGTTCTGGTTGCTGGGTGGAATATTGATCGGCCTGGGTGCAGCGGTCTTTTTGATGTTCAAGGGATATCTGCCGGAGATTAAACAGCATTTACCCTCCCTCGACAGCCAATCATCGGGACCGGCCGAAACCGCGCTGGTTGAAGAAGAGATCGCCGAGCCAAAAAAACCACGCTATGACTTTTTCACGGTTTTACCGGAAATGGAGGTCGTGGTACCCGAGCAGGAATTAAGCCGCAAAGCCGATAAGGCTGAACCGGCAAGCAGCACGACAGCCGCCAAAAGTCAGGACAGTTACATCCTGCAGGCGGGTTCATTCCGCAATGCAACAGACGCCGAGCAGATGAAAGCGCAACTCGCATTACTGGGTTCAATGGCCACCGTCCAGAAGGTGACGGTCAACGGTCAAACCTGGCACCGGGTGCGAATCGGACCATTCCATGGAGCCCGCGAAGCCGACGAAATGCGCCGCATGTTATCCGACAACCAGATCGACACCCTGATCATGAAAGCCAACCCCTGATAAGCCTCCGGCAGGCTCCTGCCACTTCGTTTGGGGATTCTTAAGCGCAACTATGCTCACACCCGAGCGTGTGTAGTGATATCTATTAACGTGTGTAAAGGTCCGGTTTCTTGCCAACTTGGGTCGTTTTCGGTTTGCCTGCGCTGGCCTGCCAGCGTTTGAAAGCAAGCCATAAGGTTTCACCGCTCCAGGCACTGGTGCCATCGCCTGCAAATCCGCTTACATCGAGTTCTGCAATTGCCGTCTGCAATACAGCATCACCACAGGCTATGCCGAAGTCACGCATACTGCCGCGTTGCGCCTGCGGTGCATAATTCCTGATCCATTGCGCCAGGTCTTTCCGGGCCGAGGTGGCATCACCCTTTTTGCAGGCCTGCTGGAGGTTTTTCAATAGTTCTTTCTCAGAGTTCGATGCAAACCCGTTTGAGTCCGCCGCTGCCGCTACGACGGCGCCGCGTCGGAAATAGAAAACCAGGGTCAACAGCCACAGAAATGCGAAGGCTGTAGTGCTTATTTTCCACAGCATCGCATTGGCCGATAAAGCCGAACTTTCGGCTGATACACCCCGGGCAGCATCAGGCATGACAGGCGCTGTTACCGGCGGCAGACTTGCCGAAGGCCCCAGTTCGGATGGCAGAACATTGACCCGGTGACCCGGCAATACGGCGGTGCGCTGCTGATGGGTGACCGTGTCCCACCAGTCCAGCCGAATCTCCGGTAATACCAGTTCCCCCGGTTTTTCCGGGACGATGGCATAGCGGAATTCCTTGTGGCCCAGCACCCACTCTCCATCATCCCGGCTGATACCCTGTGGCTGATCCGGGTAAATACGGGTGTCGGCCAGTGCCGGCCACACGGGCTCTTCCAGCATGTTTTCTTCCAGGCCCACGGCGTCCACTATCACGGTGCGTGTAATCGGCTCACCAACATGCAGCTTGTCATTGTCTGAGATTTGCTGCGAGAGGGTGACACGGCGCGCGGGCAACCAGAAATCACCCGTGAAAGACGCAGGCCGTGGACTGATCTCCAGTACCACTGGCTCGCTTTCAACCTGCACCCGGCGACCGCGCACCGTCGGTTGCCACAGCCGGTCTGACGGTCTTTCAATCAGGCGTCCACTGAGTTGCATGGCCGGTATGGTCAGTGTGCCGGAACGCTCCGGAAAGATCGCATATCGCCGCTCCAGCACACGATAGCGCTCACCATTGCGATCTGACTGGTATGGAACTTCATCCAGCAAACGCACCGAGGCCTGGTCAGGCGCCGGTGGATTGATGGCCGCTTCAGTCAGGTTGGCCTGGTAGAAAATCCTGACCATCAGGCTGATTTGTGAAAGCACGTAATACGGTCCATCTTCAGGTTGCACCGTCACCTCGATAAAAACCGGCTCGGCATCGCCGGGCGCCAGCACCGGTGCCGCTGCAACCTTTAAAGTCAGCGGGTTTGAGCTGGCGCCGGGAAACTTCAATGCGGGTATCAGCAAATCACCCTCGCGCTTTGGCTCGAGCGTAATGACCAGGCGCACACTCGCCGACTGGGTTCCGTTGACAAATGACATCTGGGTCTCGGAACGCCGGTTCAGCACGTCGAAATCTGCCTGTAGCACCGAAAAATCAGCGTCGAGGCTCTGGTTGGTATCATCGGTCTCCAAAACCAGTGTGACCGTTTCACCAACGACCACGCTGTTACGATCCAGCCTGGCCGTGACGCCTGCTGCCTGGACACTTGAAAAGACCAGCAACAGGATCATGGTCATTACCAGTTTGCCGAACTGCCTGTGTGCTTGACTAAAAACCATTACTTACCATCCTTGACTACCACGTTTCAGATTCATCGACCGGTGCGCCCCGGCGTTCATGCTGATTGCGGAATTTGCGTCTTAACAGGCCACCCGGGTCATCCGGAATGCGCCGCAGCCATTGCTCCATGGCCTGCGCATCTTCTTCTGACCAGTTTTGCTCCATCTCGGATTCCGAAGGTTTCCCGGTTTCCTCGCCTTCATTCTGTTCATCAGATTGTTCGTCACCCTGCTCACCATCCTGTTGGTCTTCAGAGGACTGTTCGTCACCCTGCTCACCTTTTTCAGATTCATCGCCCGATTGTTCTTCATCGGACTCGCCCTCTGAATCCTGCTGCTCCTGTTGTTCCTGTTCTTGTTGCTGCTTCATCTGCTCAACCAGGTCACGGTTGAAGGCAGCATCCTCCATCCCGGGATCCAGGGCCAGGGCCGCATCATAGGCTGAAAGAGCCTCATCAAACGCACCGATTTGGGCCAAGGAATTTCCGCGGTTATAGTGACTGTCTGCCTGGTTCCGCCTTGACCACGACTGACCCGCGTTGACGAAATCACCACTCCGGTAGAAGGCTTCGCCCGCGATCGCCGGATCCTTTGCCAGCACCGCTGCATCCGCGGCACGATCCTGCTGGAGTGCAGCCTGGGCCTGTTGGTCCGGGGTGGACCACAGGTCTTCCCACAAACCCGCATTTGCATCGGCGCTTATCAACAATCCTGGCAACACAAACAACGGCAACACAAACAGCAGGCCACGGCGGAAACTGAACGCGATGATCGGCAACAGGAACAGTACCAGCCAGGGTCCGGCATCCTTCCAACGTTCTCCCAGTGCATCATCTTTGCGCGCAAACTCGCTGCCCTCGACCGCAGCCCAGGGTGAGTTTGCGTTGCTGCCTGCAGTCAATTCCGAATACTTGCCGCCACCGGCACTGGCGATGGCCTGCAAAGCGTCACGCTCAAGGCGCGCAACGACGATATTGCCATTGCTGTCGCTGATGAAACCCTCACCGCTGGGAATCGGCGCACCCTGCATCGTACCGACTGCCAGAACCGATGTGAAAATACCCTGTTTTGCGAGGCTTGCGGCAACATTGGCGGCCGCACGGCTGCCACTATCGGAAATCAACAGGATCTCACCCCGTGCCAAACCGGAACGCTTCAACAGTTCGGCCGCCAGTTCCAGCGCCCGGTCGGGGCGACTGCCCGAAACCGGGATCACGTCCGGTCGCAAGGCTGGCAACATGTTCCTGATCGTATTGGTATCGCTGGTCAGCGGCGACACCACGAACGCATCCCCGGCGTAGGACACCAGGCCTGTTTGACCCTCCGCGGTCGCCTCGAGCATATCCGACAACCTGAAGTGCGCCTGGGCAAGCCGGTTGGGTTTCAGGTCTTCAGCCAGCATGGACAGGGATAAATCCAGTACCAGCACACGCGCATCGCGGGAGGTGAACGAACTGTCAGGCAGTTTTTGCCAACTCGGACCGGCCAGCGCAACGGCCGCGATCAGCCACACCAGCCCGGCCAGCCAAGGCCCCAGCCTGGATGGCCTGGCAGCCGCATTATCGACGCTCAGCCAACGCAAGAGATGGTCATCGCAAACCTTGCCCCAGTCACCGGAAGGACGACGCATACGCCGCCACAGCAGCGGCAGAATCACGGCCAGCGGAACCATGGTCAACCACAGGGGACGTATGAAATGCAGCGGCAGCGCGTCCATCATGATGTCAGCACTCGCAGGTTTAATGGACGGATGGAAAACAGCGCGGCACCCAGCGCCAGGACATAAGCGAGGCCCAGCGGCCAGTAAAACAAATCATCGACGGGACGTATGCTTTCAACATCGCTCTCAACAGGCTCAAGCTCATCGAGGATTTCGTATATTTTTTCAAGACTCTCAGCGTCACGCGCCCTGAAGTAACGCCCGCCGGTCTGGTCTGCAATCGCGCGCAGCGTATCTTCATCAAGATCGGCAGACGGGTTGACCACACGGCTGCCAAAAAAATCCTGCACCATCATCTCGTCCGCACCCACACCCACGGTATAAACGGTTAAACCGTCACGCGCAGCGAAACCTGCGGCCTGCAGGGGCTGTACTTCACCGGACGTGTTCGCGCCATCGGTTAGCAACACGAGTACCCGGTCGGCTGCCGCATCATCCCGCAAGCGCTTGACCGCTAGCCCAATGGCATCGCCGATGGCCGTTTCCCGTCCGGCCAGACCGATTTCCGATTCCTCCAGCAATGTCGCCGTGGTCTCGGTATCAAAGGTTAACGGCGTCTGCAGGTAAGCACGGCTGCCAAACAGGATCAGCCCGACACGGTCACCGTGACGCCGCTGGATAAACTCACCCGCAACCTTTTTTACAACCTTGAGACGATTCACCGCAGACTTGTTCAGGATCATATCCTGTGTATCCATGCTGCCGGAAATATCAACGGCCAACAGCAAATCCCGCCCGGTCACCGGCAAATTCTCAATTTCGCCAATCCATTGTGGCCGTGATGCAGCGATCACCAGCAACAACCAGACCAATGCGGCGAGCAGGGCCAACCAGGGGCGCCGCATCCAGCCAGCCTGGCCGCCAACCACCGCCGAGAACCAGGGTACACGCAGGGCCTGCGAGTCATCCGAGTGCGATGCGGGAAGTAATAAACGCAACAACCAGGGGATCGGCGCCAACAGCAAAAGCCAGGGCCACGCGATGGCAAAGCCGCTTGTGAGTACGTCTTCAGCCATACCGCCTGATCCAGTAGCCGGCCAGTTTGCTCATCTGCTCAGGGTCGAACCCGGGTGCAGGGTCATACGGACCCGAAGCGAGCACACCAAGCAACTCCGCCGATGGTGTCTTTTGCATTTTTTCAATCAGGAAATCTGACCATTCCTGACCATTCATCGCGGCGCAATGCTGATCGGGAAATGCCCTCAAGGCAACCAGCTTGAATATACGGTTCAGGGTTGATAGGTAAGCCTGCGGATCACGTCGGGGATCGATATTGACATTCAAATGGTCAATCCAGCCAAGCATCTGTTGACGCCGCTGATGAACCCTGTAACGCGCCAGCGCACGCCGGCCCAACCAGCCCAGCAAAACCAGCACCAACCCGGCCAGCACCCACCAACCGGGCGCCGGTGGCCACCACGGAACCGGCGCCGCCGCGTGAATATCGCGTAATTGTGATAACAGGTCCGGGTTCATGCGCCACGCCCGACCAGCAGACGTAATTCGCGACCGAGCACTTCCACCGGGTCGTCGGTTGTTTTCAATACCATCCAACCACACTTGTGGCGCTGAAACATGCGCCGGGGTATCTCGCCATGCTCGTTACTCATCCGGTCAAATTGCCGGCGTGACTGATCCTGGTGCGTATCCAGCATGGCGCTGCTTTCACCATCCGAAATTGGAAATCTGCCCGCGGGCAGAAATTCTTCCGCAGGATCCATTACCTGGCAACCGATCACGTCATTGTGTTGCCGCAAGCGTGACAGGTGGCGATGACACTGCTCGTCCAGGTTAAAGAAATCGCTGATGATAATGATCAGGCTACCGGGGCGCACGGCATGGCGGACACGTTCCAGCGATAACGAAAGTGGTTTATGACCCGGGTGGGCATTTTCAGGATTCAACCAATCCACCAGGCCCTGTATGACCCGCATGGCGCCCCTGCGACCACCGGTCGGGCGCAGTTCACGGTGAGCATCCGAGTTAAACAGGAACGCACCAATACGATCACCCCGCCGCACCGAAGCCCACGCCACGGCGGCCGCCATTTGTCCGGCGGCAACCGACTTAAGCCGTGTGCGGGTACCGAAATAAAGGCTCGGACTGGCATCCACGACAACCAGCACCGGTCGCTCTCTTTCCTCCTGGAAAATCTTGGTATGCGGCCTGCCGGTCCGGGCCGTGACACGCCAATCCATGTTGCGGATATCGTCACCGGGCAGGTAGTGACGTGACTCGACGAAATCCACACCGCGGCCACGGAAACGGGACCGGTAAGCACCCGCCAGCGAAGACGCTGCAGGACGGTGCATCGGCAGGCTCAGCGCGTTGCAGCGGGGTTTTAATGCAATTAATCCGGGGGCGCTTAAATGAATGCCATCCCCTTGAATATCCTTCATGGAACAGGAACCAGATCCAGTAACCGGTTGACCAGTTCATCCACGGTGACGCCATCGGCTTCCGCCTCATACGATAGCAGCACACGGTGTCGCAGGACCTCGTGTATCACCGCGTGAATATCATCCGGCGAAACAAAATCACGGCCGTCAAGCCAGGCGCGCGCCCGGGCGCAGCGATCCAGACCAATCGTGGCGCGTGGACTTGCGCCATAGCTGACCAGCCGGCCCAGTTCTTCTTCCCACTTGCCGGCATCACGTGTTGCCAGCACCAGCTGCACGATATATTCCTGCAGCGCCGGCGCCATGTGCAGATCCAGCACCTGTCTTTGCGCGGAAAAAACCTGTTGCTGGGTCACCACGGTCCTGGTTTCAGGTTTGATACCCAGTTCATCGCGTGCCTGGCCGCGGGCCAGCTCGAGTATGGCTTGCTCCGCTTTTGCATCCGGGTAGCCAATCGATACGTGCATCAGGAAACGGTCAAGCTGCGCCTCTGGCAGCGGGTAGGTACCTTCCTGCTCGATCGGGTTCTGCGTGGCCATCACCAAAAACAGCGGTGGCATCTTGTACGTGACCCTGCCAACCGTGACCTGGTGCTCACCCATCGCCTCGAGCATGGCGGATTGAACCTTGGCCGGCGCCCGGTTAACTTCATCGGCGAGAATCATGTTGTGGAAAATCGGACCCTGCTGGAACTCGAAAGTGCCTTGCTGTGGTCGGTATATTTCGGTTCCTGTCAGGTCAGCCGGCAACAGGTCGGGGGTAAACTGGATGCGGTGAAAATCACCTTCGATGCGTTCGGCCAACACCTTGATGGCCGTGGTCTTGGCAAGACCAGGCGCACCCTCCACCAACAGGTGACCATTGCAGAGCAGCGCCATGACAAGGCGTTCCATCAGCCTTTTCTGACCAATGATGAGCTCGTTGGCTTCCTTGCTGAGGGCCTTGAACGCCGCGCGCTCCGGATGCTGTTGTTTATTTGTTTGTGGACTGTCCTGGGTAGATTCCATGTGCTAAACCTGCAGTTAAGACTTCATCGATGAAGCTGTGTGTTTTATAGGTACGATGCGGCGCTTTTTCAACCACTCATAGTCGCTTATATACCTGACGTTATATCAGTGTCATTGGTCACGAACTTGATCTGCGCAACCGGTCATTTGTATTAAAAATCAATAGTCCTGCGGGTCAACATCGACCGACCAGCGCACCTTGCGTGCAGAAGGCAGCTTTTGAAGCTTCAACACCCATTCATCGAGTTGCCGATGCAAGCCGGAACGTTTATTGGCCTGCACCAGCAAATACCACCGGGTACGTCCGCTCCTGCGCTCCATCATAGCCGGAAAAGGCCCGTAAATGACGGCTTCCCCGGCAGGAAAACACTGTTTAGCCTGGCCCAGGAAGTGCCTGACCTCATCTTTCAGGTGGGCATCTGAACGCAGCAGGGCCTGGTAACTGAAAGGCGGCAGGCAGGCCGTCCTTCGATCCGAGCAGATTTCGGCGGCAAACGCTTCATAACCCGATGTCAGCAGGGTCAGCAGGGATTCGTGCTGCGGATAATGTGTTTGCAATATAACCTCGCCGGGTAGCTGGTCACGGCCCGCGCGGCCGGCAACCTGCACCATCAGTTGACCCATACGCTCCAATGCCCGGAAGTCAGCACTGTACAGGGCCTGATCAAGGTTCACAATCACCACCAGCGTAACCTTCGGGAAGTGATGACCCTTGGCCAGCATCTGGGTTCCCACCAGCAAACAGGACTCACCGGACTCGACCTGTGTTGCAAGCCGTTCGAATTCCCCCTTTCTGCTAACACTGTCGCGGTCAAAGCGTAGCAACGGGATATCCGGAAAGGCCTTGCCCAGGACCTGTTCCAGTTGTTCTGTGCCCTGACCGGCCCCCTGCAAAGCATCGGCGCCGCATTCCGGGCACATCACCGGCACCCGCAGGACACTGTCGCAGTGATGACACAACAGGCGGCGGCTGGCTTTGTGCCAGGTCAGGTTGGCATCACAACGCTGACATGCCGCATGCCATCCACACTCGTGGCAAAGCATGACCGGTGCATATCCCCGCCGGTTCAGAAAAATCAGCGCCTGCTCACCCTTTTCCAGGGTCTCACCAATCGCACGCATGGCCGTAGCTGAAATACCACCACTCATGTTTTGCTGAATCAGATCCAGCACGCGCCAGCGTGGTTCCGCCGCGCCGGTCGCGCGCTGCCTGAGACGATGCCAGCTGTAGCGCTTGCCCTGGGCGTTGCTGAATGTTTCCAGTGAGGGTGTCGCGGTTCCGAGCACCACCGGTATCGCCCGTCCGGCAGCCCGCTTGACCGCAACATCACGGCTGGAATAACGAAAACCATCCTGTTGTTTGAATGAGGCATCGTGTTCTTCATCAAGGATGATCATTTGCAAATCGGGCATGGGCAGAAACAATGCGGATCTTGTACCGATCACCAGTCTGGCATGACCGCTCCGGGCCATCGCCCAGGCCTGCAAACGCTGCCCGTCACTGAGGCCCGAATGCGTCACCACCGGCTCAAAACCGAGGCGCTCCCTGAAGCGGTTGACCAGTTGTGGTGTCAGACCGATTTCCGGCACCAGCAGCAGGGCCTGGCCGCCATTGCCGAGGACCTGCTCGAGCACTTGCAGGTATACCTCGGTTTTACCGCTACCGGTTATGCCATCAAGCAAATGGCAATGATACCCACCCTGGCTGAGATTGATCGCATCCACGGCAAGTCTTTGCTCAGGCAGCAATTGCGGCCCCGGAACCGGGTTCAAGCCTGCCGGTTGCTGGATTTCAGGTTTCACCCATTGCTGCTCGATCAAGCGCGACAAGGTTTTACGCCACGCCGGTGTAATAGACCGCAATTGGGCCTCTGTAAGCGCCCCTTTATGTGTTTTCTGCAACAGGCTGATCTGGGCCTTAATCCGCCCTACAGGCTCCAGCAAACGCGCTTCACCGGCAGAGGTCAGGCGGTATTGCACGGGTTCTGGCGGAATCATCCCACCGATCTTCCTGAGCATCGTTGGCAAGGCATTGAATACCACTTCACCGGGTGCGTGTTTGTAGTAGCGCCAGCACCACTTGAGCAGGTCCAGGATCTCGCGGGTCAAAACCGTTTGCTCACCATCAGGACAATCAAGCACGGCCGCCAGCTTATCGAGTGGTAATTCACTCTGTTGCGCGATCTCCACGATCACACCCACCAACTTGCGGTGACCGAATGGCACCACCACGCGTTGGCCCA
>Ga0316188_10000938_pt1 | contig 13542 bp, 11 predicted proteins | sample Phiworburrow1_MG_FD_204933 | JGI IMG/M metagenome (GOLD analysis project Ga0316188, IMG submission 204933) | Coastal sediment microbial communities from Maine, United States - Phippsburg worm burrow 1 | ecosystem: Environmental > Aquatic > Marine > Coastal > Sediment | place: USA: Maine...
GGCACGCCGAGCTCGATCACGTCTGCGCCGGCGGCAACCATCGCGTGCATCACCGGCACGGTGGAGTCTGAGGCAGGGAAACCGCTGGTGACGTAGGGGATCAGCGCCTTGCGGCCCGAGGCGGACAGTCTGGCGAAAGTCTTCGCGATCCGCGACATCAGAACTGCAGCCCCGCGCGTTGCGCGACCGTGTGCATGTCCTTGTCGCCGCGGCCGGAGAGGTTGACCAGGATCGCGGTATCGGGCGACAGCGTCGGCGCGAGCTTGGCCGCGTAGGCGAGCGCGTGACTGGACTCGAGCGCGGGAATGATGCCCTCGATCCGGCAGCAGGTGTGGAAGGCCTTCAGCGATTCCTCGTCGTCGATCGCCACGTAGCTTGCGCGGCCCGAGTCCTTCAGCCACGCGTGCTCCGGTCCGACACCCGGGTAATCCAGCCCGGCCGACACCGAATGCGTCTCGATGATCTGCCCGTCCTCGTCCTGCAGCAGATAGGTGCGGTTTCCGTGGAGCACCCCGGGCGTGCCCGCGGACAGCGACGCCGCGTGCCGCCCGGTGTCCAGGCCCTCGCCCGCCGCCTCGACGCCGACCAGACGCACGCCGGGTACGTCGATGTACGGATAGAAGATGCCGATCGCGTTGGAACCGCCGCCCACGCAGGCCACGATGTAGTCTGGCTGGCGCCCGATCATCTCGGGCATCTGCTGCTTGCACTCTTCACCGATGATCGACTGGAAATCGCGCACCATCATCGGATACGGATGCGGCCCTGCGACGGTGCCGATGATGTAGAAGGTGTTCTCGACGTTGGTCACCCAGTCGCGCATTGCCTCGTTGAGCGCATCCTTCAGCGTCTTGGAGCCTGACTCGACCGGCACCACTTCCGCGCCGAGCAGCTTCATCCGATAGACATTCTGCGCCTGCCGCTTGACGTCCTCCGAACCCATGTACACCACGCACTGCATGCCGTAGCGCGCCGCCACGGTGGCAGACGCGACGCCGTGCTGGCCGGCTCCGGTCTCCGCAATCACCCGAGGCTTGCCCATGCGCCTGGCGAGCAGCGCCTGTCCGATCGTGTTGTTGATCTTGTGCGCGCCGGTGTGGTTGAGATCCTCGCGCTTGAAGTAGATCTGCGCGCCGCCGAGCATCTGCGACCAGCGCTTCGCGTGGTACACGGGGCTGGGCCGCCCGACGAAATGCTTGAGCTCGTCGTTGAACTCGGCGATGAACTCCGGGTCCTTGCGGTAGTGATCGTATGCGGCGCGCAATTCTTCGAGCGCGTGCACCAGCGTCTCGGCGACGAAGATGCCGCCGTAGGGCCCGAAGTGGCCCTTGGCGTCGGGAAGGTCGTATGGCTTCATGTGTCGGAGGGGGCCTAGGCGGTGAGTCCAGCATCTGCGCAGACGACCGCGGCCACGAACCGCTCCATCTTCGCATGGTCTTTCATTCTTGCGTCGGAGCCCTGGATTCCGCTGGAAACGTCGACCGCCATCGGCCGGACCCTGGCGATCGCCTCGCCCACGCTGGCCGCGTCCAGCCCGCCGGACATCACCAGCGGTCTGCCGCGCTGCTGCGGAATCCACGACCAGTCGAAACGCTGTCCGCTGCCTCCGAAACCTTCGCTGAACGAATCCAGCAGCAAGGCCTCCGCAGCTCCGAAACGCGCGAGCGATTCTAGCAAATCGGCCGGTCCGCGCATTCGAACAGCCTTCCAGTATGCAAGGTGATCCGATGCGGCGAGCGCGCAGTCCTCGGGCGTCTCGTCCCCGTGCAACTGCAGCACGTCCAGGCCGACCGTTCCGGCGACCTCCCGCACGCGCGCCACCGGCTCGTTGACGAACAGCCCGACGGAACAGACGTAGGACGGCAGGCGCCTGCGCAGCAGCGCGGCCTGCGACGGATCCAGGCAGCGCGGACTCTTCGGATAGAAGACGAACCCGACGGCGTCCACCCCCAGCGCGACCGCCGTGTCGACGTCTTCGGCTCTGGTCAGACCGCAAAACTTGATGCGCGTTCTCATGCTTCAGACACCCGCGAGCGGCGGGCGCGCAGGTGGCCACGACCCGATATCGTACTGCGCCGGGTACTCGACACCGGTCAGGTAGAGGCCCTGAGGCGCGAAGGTGGGTGCCCCGCGGCGGCGGTCGCGCTCCGCGAGCAGTTCGCCCAGCCATTGCTGCGAGCGTCGCCCCATGCCGATCCAGACGAGCGCGCCGACGATGTTGCGCACCATGTGGTGCAGAAAGGCGTTGGCCTGCAGTTCCACCGCAACCAGCGAGCCGTGTTCCCGTACCTCGATGCTCTCCATCGTGCGCACCGGCGTGGACGCCTGGCACTGCGAGGAGCGAAACGACGAGAAGTCGTGCGTTCCGACGAGGTCACGCGCCGCAGCGGCCATCCGCGCGACATCCAGTTCCCGGAAGCTCCAGCCCGCGCGCGCCGCGTACAGCGGGTGCCGATGCTCGCCGCGATAGATCAGGTAGCTGTAGGAACGGCGAAGCGCGCTGTAGCGCGCGTTGAACCCGTCGTCGACGCGTCGGCAGGCCTGGACCGCCACGCCCGCCGGAAGGTGCGCGTTGACGCCGCGCACCCAGGCGCTGTCCGGCCGGTCGGCCGTCGTGTCGAAGTGCAGCACCTGCGCCAGCGCGTGAACCCCCGCGTCGGTGCGGCCGGCGCAGACGGTGGCCGCCGGGTGGCCCGCGATCCGCGCGAGCGCGGACTGCACCGAGTCCTGGACCGCAGTGCCCGCAGGCTGCGTCTGCCAGCCGGAGAAATCACCGCCCTCGTAGGCGAGTCTGAGTACCACGCGCATCCGGTTCGCAAACAAAAACGGGGAAGCTGCGCTTCCCCGTGGGTTCTCGCCGACGGCGAATCAGACGATCTTCTGCAGCATCGAGCGCGCCTTCTGCTGCTGCTCGCCATCGCCACCCTTGACCACTTCCTCGAGCAGCTCGCGGGCACCCTCCTTGTCGCCGATTTCCTCGTAGGCGGACGCCAGGTCGAGCTTGGTCGACATTTCCTGCCACTTGACGCCTTCGGCACTGGTCGCCGCCGGCGCCGGCTCGAGATCGAGGCCGATCGACGCGAGGTCGGTGTCGTGCTCGGCCGCCTCGGACTGCACGCCGCCGCCACGCGACGCCCCTGTCCGGCTGAGTCCTTCGAGCGCCGGGAGGTCGATGTTCAGATGGTCTTCCGGCTCCGCATTCTCGTCGACCTGGCGACGCGCTTCGACTTCGGCAGGAGAAAGATCGAGCGACGGCAGATCGAATTTGCCCTCGACGGCACGCTCGAGTTCGCTGGCGTCTTCACCCTGCGTCGCCTCGCGGGACGACGCGAGCATGCCCCCTGCCTTGCCGATCGTCGTGTCCAGGTCCAGGTCGAAGTCCAGCGACGGAACCTCGTCGTGTGCGGAATCGTGGCGCTTCGGCTCGTCCTCGGCGAGCGGACGGGTCTCGGCGAACGACACCGCCGCTTGCTCGAGCACGCCGAAGTCGACCGCGGACTCCTCGTCCTGTTCGGGCGCCGCGGCGACCGCCTCGACGTCGGCCGTGTCGGCATGCGTCGGCTCGTCCGTCGCCCGGTGCTTCTCGGCCTGTTCGGTCCCGACGCTCTCGTCCGGGGCGGGAGCCAGTCCGGTGTAAAGCGCGTTCTCCGGATCGAGCGCCAGGCCCATCGTGACGACCTTCGGCCACTCCTCGTTCTGCCCGCCGGTCATCCGGTGCATTTCACCAGCGACCTGATTGAAGCCGTCCGTGTCCTTGCGGCCGGACAGGATCTCGAGCAGTTTGGCGCGAATCGCCTGGCGATCCGGCTGGCGACGAAGCGCCTCCTTGAGGATCTCCTCGGCCTGCGCCTCCCGACCGTAGGCGATGTAGACCTCCGCCTCGGCGATCGGATCGACTTCGGTCGAATGCACGTCCACGCCGCTGTCTTTGGTGCTCGAGCTGAACACGCTGCTGCTGGTGTCGACGTTCTGCCCACCCGTCGAGCCGAACAGCGAGTTGGTCGAGAAGCCTTCGGCCGCAATCAGGCTGTCCTCGAACTTCTCGACCTTGCGGCGGCGGCGCATCGCGTACCAGCCGTAGCCGGCGCCGAGCGCCAGGATCGCGCCGAGCCCCGGGAGCATCAGCGGGTTGGACATCAGATCGTCGACGAAACTCTGTTCGGGAACCGGCCTGGGCGCCGCGACGGGCGCCGGCTTGGGCGCTTCGGCCGGAGCAGCCTTGGGCGCTTCGGACGGTGCAGGCGCTGTCGCGTCGGACTTGGCGGCGGCCGGCGTCGCCGGGGTCGCGTCCGCGGTCACCGGAGCGGCCGGCACGGGTGCCGCCGCGGGCGCAACTGCCGGAGCCTGTGACACCGGCGCGGCAGAATCGGCCTTTGCGATGGTGCCGGCGGCGGCTTTGCCCGTCGCCGTGCCTGCCTCGACCTGCAATTGCAGATCCGCCAGCTGGCGATTCTTCAGCTCCAGCAGCCGTTGCAGATCGCCGACATTCTTCTCGAGCTCGGCGACCCTCGATTCGGATTCGCGAAGCGCGGCATCGCGCGCCACGCTTTGCTCGGCGCCCGCACCGGACTTCGATGTCGCGGTACCGGTCGCACCCGCGCCGGTGCCTGCGGCGGCGACGGGCGTTTCGGATTTCGACAGGCGCAACTGATCGCTGCTCGCCGTGGGCGCGCCCTTGTCTTCGACGCGGGCGGTGACGCTGCCGGCGACCGACTGACCGGCCTTGCCCGCCGGCACGGAACGCGCGCTCTCGGCGAGACGCGAGCGGTATTCGTTGAAGTCGCGCGTCTGCACGCGGACCTGTTCACGGGCCTGCGCCGCATCGATCGAAGCCATCGCCTGCCGATCCGGCACCGACAGCGAAGCGCCGGCCTTGAGCTGATGGATGCTGCCGAAGAATGCGTCGGGGTTCGCCTGGTACAGCGAGATCAGTACCTGGTCGAGCGACACGCCCTCGGGCCTGACCCTGGTGGCGATCCCGCTGAGCGTATCTCCGCGACTCACTTCGAGCGCCCCCGGCGCCTGAACCGGGCGCGGTGCGGGCGCAGCGGCCTGCGAAGGCGTCGGGCGCGGCGCCGCGGGCGCCGCCGGCGGGACCGGCTTCGCCTGCGCAGCGGGCGCCGGAGCAGCAGGCGCGGCAGCGGCGGGCGCGGTGGCCGACGCAGGCGGTACCGCCGCCGTCACCAGTTGTCCCTGCCCACCCTCGACCACCTCGCGACCGGCGATTCGGAGCTCAGGCGGATCGAGAAGGAAGGTGTACTCGCGGACGAACTTTCCGGCGGCCCAGTTCAGCTCGACCAGCAGGTCGACGAAGGGCTCATTGAGCGGCTGCGTCGAGGTGATCACCACCACAGGGCGGCCGCCCTGCCGACGTTCGACCGCGAATCGCAGTCCCCGCAGCGACGGGTTGAACTCGAGCCCGGCCTGACGGAACGCGGACGCCTCAGGGAGCCTCGCGCTCAGCGAACTGGCTTCCTCGCGCGACACGGCGGTGATCTCGACCTCTGCCCGAAGCGGCTGTCCCAACGCGGACTGCACCGTGAGGCGGCCGAGACCGGCTGCCCACGCCGAGCCGCTGCCGGCCGCCAGGGCCAGCGCGACCGCGGCTGCAATTCGTTTCGGATTGAGGTGAGGCGGATTCAAAACAATGGGTTTTTTCCCAGCAGCCACGCTTATCCCCGGGGAGACTGTTGAGTGATTTGAGCCTAGCATCAGTAACTTACCGAAGCAAGCTCAGACGGTTCCTAACATTTGCTGCAACCTGCCCCCTTCAGACAAGCGCCGCGCGATGGGCGGTGCGAGAGACCCGCCGGGAGGCCGCTCAGTCGAGCAGGATCCGGAGCATCCGCCTCAGCGGCTCTGCCGCGCCCCACAACAACTGGTCACCGACAGTGAAGGCGCTGAGGTACTCCGGGCCCATCGACAACTTGCGCAGCCGACCGACCGGAACCCGCATCGTACCCGTGACCGCGGTCGGCGTCAGCCCGCGAATGCTCGACTCCCGATCGTTGGGCACCAGCGACACCCAGGGGTTGGCGCCCCCGATCAGCGCCTCGACGTCCGCAAGCGGCACGTCGCGGGTCAGCTTGATCGTCAGCGCCTGGCTGTGGCAGCGCATCGCGCCGATACGCACGCAGATGCTCTCGACCGGAACGTGCCCGGGACCCGAGGCGGGCAGGCCGAGGATCTTGTTGCATTCGGCGTCACCCTTCCACTCCTCGCGCGACGTGCCGTCGCCCAGGTCCTTGTCGATCCAGGGAATGAGGCTGCCCGCGAGTGGCACGCCGAAATTCTCCGTGGGAAAGGCACCCGAACGCATCGTCTCGGCGACACGGCGGTCGATCTCGAGGATCGCCGACGAGGGGTCGGCGAGCAGCGGCGCCACCGGGCCGTGGATCGCACCCATCTGACCGATCAGCTCGCGCATGTTCTGCGCGCCGGCGCCAGACGCCGCCTGGTAGGTCATCGCGGTGATCCATTCGACCAGCCCCTCCCGGAACAGCCCGTTCAGGCCCATCATCATCAGGCTGACCGTGCAGTTGCCGCCGATGAAATCCCTGACGCCCCTGGCGAGCGCGTCCTTGATCACCCCGAGGTTCACCGGGTCGAGGATGATGACCGCGGACTCCTTCATGCGCAGCGTCGACGCGGCGTCGATCCAGTAACCGTTCCAGCCGGCCGAGCGCAGCTTGCCGAAGACCTCGGTCGTGTAGTCGCCGCCCTGGCAGGTGACGATCGTGTCCATCTTCTTCAGCGTGTCGATCGACATCGCGTCCTGAAGCGGCTCCCCGCCCATCGGCGCCGGTCCGCCCACATTGGACGTGCTGAAGAAGACAGGCTCGATCAGCGCGAAGTCGCCTTCGTCGCTCATCCGCTGCATCAGCACCGAGCCGACCATTCCCCGCCAGCCCACCATCCCGACCTTCATCATCGCTCGCTCCCGCTTGGCCCCGCGCTCATGCGCTTCGTCGCGCCAACGCACAGCCTATCTCTGCACCGCGCGTCTGCGCGCATCGTCCCCGCGCCCGGCGCCCCACCGCTCGAAGCCTGTCTCCTGTCTACAACAGCGCGAGCACCGCGTCGCCCATCTCGCGCGTGCCGACGGTCCGCTTGCCCGGCTCGGCGATGTCGGCGGTGCGCAGCCCCTGCGCCAGCACGCCTCGCACCGCCTTCTCGACGCGCAGCGCCGCCTCTTCCTGGTTCAGCGAGTAGCGCAGCAGCATCGCTGCCGACAGGATCGTGGCCAGCGGATTGGCCACGCCCTTGCCGGCGATGTCGGGCGCGGAGCCGTGAATCGGCTCGTACAGGCCGAAGTTCTTGGCGTTCAGCGACGCCGACGGCAGCATGCCGATCGACCCGGTGAGCATCGATGCCTCGTCCGAGAGGATGTCGCCGAACATGTTGCCGGTCACGATCACGTCGAACTGTTTCGGGTTGCGGACCAGCTGCATCGCAGCGTTGTCCACGTACATGTGGGTCAGTTCGACGTCACCGTATTCCTTGTGCACGTCGGTGACCACGTCGCGCCAGAACTGCGTGGTCTCCAGGACGTTGGCCTTGTCCACCGAGCACACGCGGCGGGCGCGCTTGCGCGCCGCCAGGAACGCGCTGTGCGCGATCCGCCGGATCTCGGGCTCGGTGTAGCGCATCGTGTCGAAGCCCTCGCGCTCGCCCGCCTCGTTGACCCGCACCCCGCGCGGCTGGCCGAAGTAGATGTCGCCGGTCAGCTCGCGCAGGATCAGCAGATCCAGCCCGGCGACCACTTCGGGCTTGAGCGTGGAGGCGTGCGCGAGTTCCTCGTAGACGATCGCGGGGCGCAGGTTCGCGAACAGATCGAAGTGCTTGCGCAGGCGCAGCAGGCCCTGCTCCGGACGCTGCGCACGCGCAAGCGTGTCGTACTTCGGGCCGCCGACCGCGCCGAACAGGATCGCGTCCGACTGTTCGGCCAGGCGCACGGTGCCCTCCGGCAGCGGGTCGCCCGCCGCGTCGACCCCCGCTCCGCCCACCAGCGCCGCTTCCATCTCGATGCGCAGGCCATCGGTGGCGAGCGCCTTGAGTACGCGCACCGCCTGTTCCGTGATCTCCGGCCCGATGCCGTCCCCCGCCAGCACTGCGATCTTCATGTCGAATATCCTGATTTCTCGTTCATGTCCGAGGCGCAAGGCGCCGGTACCTGCCGCGCGCGCAGCCTCTGTATTCCGGCGCAGCACCGCCCGCCAGTCCCGCCGGGGCCCGGCCGGACTGCGCGCGACTCACCGGGTCCGGGTTCAGCCCACCAGGGTCTTGGTGAGCCACGGCTGATCCGTCAGCCGCCTGTTCTCGTATTCGCGAATCTTGTCGGCGTGTCGAAGCGTGAGGCCGATCTCGTCGAGCCCGTTCAGCAGGCAATACTTGCGAAACGCGTCGATCTCGAACGGGTAGCTCTGCGAACCGTCCACGGTGCGCACCAATTGCGACTCCAGGTCGATCACGAGTTCGAACCCCGGGAACGCCGCGACCTCGTGGAAGAGCCGGTCGACCGCAGACTCGGGCAACACGATCGGCAGCAGCCCGTTCTTGAAGCAGTTGTTGAAGAAGATGTCGGCGAACGACGGTGCGATGACCGCGCGAAAACCGTAGTCTTCGAGCGCCCACGGCGCGTGCTCCCGGGACGATCCGCAGCCGAAGTTCTTGCGGGCGATCAGGATCGACGCGCCCTTGAAGCGCGCCTGGTTCAGCGAGAAGTTCGGGTTCAGCGGACGCCGCGAGTTGTCCATGCCGGGCTCGCCGCGGTCCGTGTAGCGCCACTCGTCGAACAGGTTCGGCCCGAAGCCCGTGCGCTTGACGGACTTGAGGAACTGCTTCGGGATGATCGCGTCGGTGTCGACGTTGGCGCGATCGAGCGGCGCCACCAGCCCGCGATGAACGTTGAACTTTTCCATGCTGTGCCCGTTTGGTGCGCGGCCCTACTTCCTGGCCGCGTTCTGCACCGATTCCCCGGCGCGCTCCATGTCCTTGCCCATTCCGGCGATGGTGTTGCACCCGGCCAGCATGGCTCCGAGCAGCAGCACCGCCGCAGCAACCGACAGATTCCTTGCCATTGTCTTCTCTCCTTCGATTCAGATCCGCCGCACGTCGACGAAATGTCCGGCAATGGCAGCGGCGGCAGCCATCGCGGGCGAGACCAGGTGGGTGCGCCCGCCAGCGCCCTGGCGTCCCTCGAAATTGCGGTTCGACGTGGACGCGCAGCGCTCGCCCGGTTCGAGCTTGTCGGCGTTCATTGCCAGGCACATCGAGCATCCCGGTTCGCGCCATTCGAAGCCTGCGTCTCGGAACACCTTGTCCAGCCCCTCGGCCTCGGCCTGCAGCTTCACCTGGCCCGAACCGGGAACCACCATCGCGAGTTTCACGCTGGCCGCCTTGCGCCGTCCGCGCGCCACGGCTGCGGCGGCCCGCAGATCCTCGATGCGCGAATTGGTGCACGAACCGATGAACACCTTGTCGATCCGGATGTCGGAGATCGGGGTATTGGGCTGCAGGCCCATGTACAACAGCGCCCGCTCCATGCCTTCCCGCCGCACCGCGTCCTTTTCCTTGTCGGGGTCGGGCACGCGCTCGTCGATGGCGACCACCATTTCCGGGGAGGTGCCCCAGGTGACGTGAGGACGCAGCTGCGTGGCGTCGATGCGCACGACGTGGTCGAAACGGGCTCCCGGATCGGAGCGCAGCGTGCGCCAGCGCGCCACCGCGCGATCCCAGTCGGGGCCGGTCGGCGCCATCGGGCGGCCCTTGAGGTACGCGATGGTCGTGTCGTCGACGGCGACCATTCCCGCGCGCGCCCCGGCCTCGATCGCCATGTTGCAGACCGTCATCCTGCCTTCCATGGACAGGCCGCGGATCGCCGAACCGCCGAACTCGATCGCGAAGCCCGTGCCCCCCGCGGTGCCGATGCGGCCGATGATCGCGAGCACGACGTCCTTGGCGGTGACGCCGCGCGGCAGCACGCCCTCGACCTCGACCAGCATGCTCTTCATCTTCTTGGCGAGCAGGCACTGGGTGGCGAGCACGTGCTCGACCTCCGAGGTGCCGATGCCGAAGGCCAGGCAGGCGAACGCGCCGTGCGTGCTGGTGTGGGAGTCGCCGCAGACCACGGTCATGCCGGGCAGCGTCGCGCCCTGCTCCGGACCGATCACGTGGACGATCCCCTGGCGCTTGTCCAGGAACGGGAAATAGGTGGGAACCGCGAACTCGCGGATGTTGCGGTCCAGCGTCACCACCTGCTCGCGCGACGTCAGATCCTCGATGCCGTCGATGCCGCGCTCCCAGCCGGTGGTGGGCGTGTTGTGGTCCGCGGTGGCGACCACCGACGACGTGCGCCACGGCTTGCGGCCGGCGATCCGCAGCCCCTCGAAGGCCTGCGGGCTGGTGACTTCGTGCACCAGGTGGCGGTCGATGTAGATCAGGCTGGTGCCGCCTTCCTCGCTGTGCACGAGGTGGTCGTCCCAGAGTTTGTCGTAAAGCGTGCGTGCGAGAAGCGACATGACTCATCCTGCGGGCGACGAAACGCCCACGATCGGGCCGATCAGAGCCCTTGAAAAAGGAACCTTTAATTATGCCACGAGGGTCAGCGCCAGCGGCGCGCCTGCTCGTACAGCGGCATGCCCCGCGCGGAGTACATCCCCAGTTCGCGGATCCTCGAGCCGTCCGACGGATGCATTTTCGACCATTCCGGCTCCCGGTCGCCGCCGGCACCGGCCATCTTCTGCCAAAGGCGGATCGAGGCCCGCGGGTCGTAGCCGGCGCGGGCCGCGAGCTCGACCCCCATCCGATCGGCCTCGCTCTCGTAGACCCGTCCGTAGGGCAGGCTCAGGGTGACCTGGTTGACCAGCCGGGCCATGTCGATCGTCCCCTGCCCGGCACCGGGCGCCGCGACCGCGGGCTCGACGAACGCCCCGGAGTCGAGCAGTTCGGAGGCACGCTCGCGGGCGTGCTCGCGCAACGCGTGCGCGATCAGGTGAGCGAGCACGGCGGCGATCTCGTCGTCCGTCAGTTCGAATTTCGTGATCAGGCCCGAGTAGACCGCGATCTTGCCGCCCGGCATGCACCATGCGTTCTCCCGATCGGACCGGATCAGGTGGACTTCCCATTCCCAGCCGGGCGCGTCGGGGCGAAAGGCGTCGGTCACCGCGATCAGCCGATCGGCGATCGTTCTCACCCTGCCGGTCATCACCGCGTCGGCGTCGAGCGCCCCATTGCCGCGCTCGATGGCGAGATCCTCGGCGTAGGCCTGCACCGCCCCGGCGCGAATCTGGGCCTGGGTCACGCGCGTCAACGCGCTCTGCTGCCGGTCCGCGCCGACGCCGCCGCCCTTCGCGGTCTCCGCCGACCGGCAGCCCACCACCGCGACCGCGACCGACAGCGTCGTCGCGACCAGGACCGCCCTGAACTTCGTCCGCACCCAGTTTCTCCCTGTCGACGCGAGATCCATGCCGCCCGAACCGCTCCGCCGTCCTACCGTGGCGCGACCGTGCCGCCTGCTCACCGGCCGCGGGAAGCGTAATCGAAGCGCCCGGCCAGCGCCACCGCCCCGCAGCCCAGCGCCGCGGCGACCGCCGCGCCGAGGAACGCCGCATTCGCTCCGATGCCCGCCCAGAGCCAACCCGCGACGATGCCGCCGGAAGCGCCGCCCAACCCGTAGCCCAGCGTCACGTACATCGCCTGCGCCCGACCCTGCTCGCGCTCACCGAACCAGCGGTGCAGGAGCGCCATCACCGCACTGTGGTGCAGGCCGAAGGTGATCGCGTGCATCAGCTGCGTGACGATGACGATGACGGGTTGCGCTCCCGCCAGGCCGATGAGCGCGAAGCGCAGCGCCGCCACCGCGAGACTCGTCCCCAGCAGCGGCAGCGGTCCGAAGCGCTCGAACAGCGGGCGCTGGACCCTGAAAAGCACGATCTCCGCGAGCACCCCGACTGTCCAGGCCAGACCGATCAGCGTTTTCGAGTATCCGGCGCGCTCCAGATACAGCGAATAGAAGGCGTAGAGCGCCGCATGCGCGAACAGCATCAGGAAGCAGGACACGAAGAACGCGGCGATCGCCGGTTCCCGCAACCGCCGCCAGACCGGCGGTCCCCGGTCGGCAGCGCGCGCCGGCGGTTCGGGCACCCGCCAGGTCACCGCCAGCAGCAGCGCGCACAGCAGCACCATCACCCAGGTCAGCCGCTGCACCCCCAGCGCATCGAGCAGCGGGCCGGTGAGCGTCACCGCCGCGATGAAGCCGATCGAGCCCCACAGGCGCATCCGTCCGTAGCGGCCGGAATCGCCCGCAGCGGTGGCGAGCGCCATCGTCTCGGCGAGCGGCCCCTGCGCGGAGCTGGCGAAGTGATAGAACGCGAGAACGACGGCGAGCCAGAGATAGTTCCCGCCGGCGAACCCCAGCAGCGACACCCCGGCCAGCGCAGCCCCCGCACTGATCCTTAGCAGCAGCACGCGATGGCCGAGCCGGTCGGCGAGCGCCCCCCAGAACGGCGGCCCGATGACACGCATCAGCTGTGGGAGCGCCATGAGCACGCCGATCTGCGCGACCGACATTCCGACGGCCGCGAAGTACAGCGACAGATACGGCGCGAAGGCGCCGACGATCGCGAAGTACGCGAAGAACAGCGCCTTGACGGCGTGCTCCGGGCGATCGGACCTCACGGGACTCGGGCGAGCGTCTCGCTCACGACGAACGCCGGCGCTTGCCGCCGAAGCCCTGGCGCGCCGCGCGACTCAGGGCGCGGTGCCGGGAATCGCCGGGGTGTCGACCCGCACGTCCGCGTTCTGCGCCCGGTGGCGCAGCGCGTGGTCCATCAGGACCAGCGCGAGCATCGCCTCGGCGATCGGCGTCGCGCGGATGCCCACGCAAGGATCGTGGCGGCCGAAGGTTTCCACGACGACGGGATTCCCGTCGATGTCGATCGAGCGCCGCGGCGTGCGAATGCTGGAGGTCGGCTTGATCGCGATCGACACGGTGACCGGCTGGCCGGTGGAGATGCCGCCGAGCACCCCGCCCGCATTGTTCGACAGGAAACCCTGCGGCGTCAGCTCGTCGCCGTGCTCGGATCCCTTTTGCGCCACGCTGCGAAAACCCGCCCCGATCTCGACGCCCTTGACCGCATTGATCCCCATCATCGCGTAGGCGATGTCGGCGTCGAGCTTGTCGTAGAGCGGTGCTCCGAGGCCGACCGGAACACCGCTCGCCGCGACGCGCAGCCGCGCGCCGACCGAGTCGCCGCTCCTGCGCAGCGCGTCCATGTAGGCCTCGAGTTCGGCGACCGAGCCGGCATCCGGCGCGAAGAACGGGTTGCCTTCGACGTCTTCCCAGTTCATGAAGGGAATGACGACCTCGCCGATCTGCTCCATGCAGCCGCGGACCAGCGTGCCGTGCGTGTCCCGGAGCCACTTCTTCGCCACCGCGCCCGCCGCCACCATCGGCGCGGTCAGTCGCGCCGAGGAGCGACCGCCGCCGCGTGGATCGCGCAGGCCGTACTTGCGCCAGTACGTGTAGTCGGCATGACCTGG
>Ga0316188_10000941_pt1 | contig 13515 bp, 10 predicted proteins | sample Phiworburrow1_MG_FD_204933 | JGI IMG/M metagenome (GOLD analysis project Ga0316188, IMG submission 204933) | Coastal sediment microbial communities from Maine, United States - Phippsburg worm burrow 1 | ecosystem: Environmental > Aquatic > Marine > Coastal > Sediment | place: USA: Maine...
AAAATAAGCAATATCTTTTTTCTGATGGTCAGTATTTTCAAAACTCTACTGACGGAAGAAATAATAAATATACTTTCACATTAGCATCTCAATACAAAGACAATATTTATATTGGAGCGTCTTTAATAAACTATAATATAGATTATTATCAATATATTTTACTTGAAGAAGATAATTATTCTTTAAATGGAGATTTTTTAGAAGCTTCAATGATTCAAGAATTATTAACATACGGTAATGGATTTTCATTCAATTTAGGAATTATTGGAAAACCGACTAAAGATATACGCTTAGGATTTGCTTACCAATCACCTGTTTGGTACAATTTAGGTGAAACTTTTTTAGAATATGATACCGAAGTTTATTACAGTAATGTTAATGAAGTATACTCAGATTATTCGGGTGTTAGCAATTATAGCTACAATTTAAGAACACCAAGTAAATACACAGGAAGTTTTGCTTATATTTTTGATAAATTTGGTTTAATTAGTGTAGATTATATATACAAAAATTACAGCAATATTAAATTAAGTAACGGCAACTGGAACTCCGAAAATCAAACTTTTAATACTGAACTAAATGGTGTTAGTGAATTGCGTGTAGGTACAGAATGGCGTGTTGATAAGGTATCTATTAGAGGAGGTTACCATTTTGAACAAAGTCCTTATAAAAATGCTCTTTCATCAGACAATAAAGATGGTTATTCATTGGGCTTGGGTTATAATTTTGGACCAGCAAAATTCGACATCTCATACCAACACGACTCATATACGGCACCATATAATTTTTATCCGGAATATCCTGAAGTTAATTCGGCAGAATTGGAATATGAAATTTCAAAAGTTACTGCAACTTTAGTGTTCAATATGTAAATAAATTTATAATATTTTCAAAAAACGTCTCATTTTTGAGACGTTTTTTCGTTTCACACAAAATACCTAAATATGTTTTTAGTACTTTTGCACAAATACTTAAAAAAATGGAAAATATTTCTTTAAAAATAGAAAAAACAACTTCTGATACTATCATAAAATATACTGCTAATAGCATTTTAACAAGTGGAAGCCATCAGTTTAACAATATAGATGAAGCTAAAAATTCACCTTTAGCACAGCAATTATTTCATTTACCTTTTGTGAAAAGGGTTTTGTTTTCTGCAAATTTTATTGCTTTAGAACGTTTTTCAATAATTGAATGGAGCGATGTACAGGAAGAAGTTAAAGAACAAATTGAAAGTTTTTTAAACAACGGTGGCGTTTTAATTTCTCAAGAAAATACACAAAAAAAAGTACCAGTTGAAATATATTCCGAAGTAACACCAAACCCTGCGGTATTAAAGTTTGTTGCCAATAAAAAGTTAGTAGCAACCGATTTTGAGTTTAAAAATATTGAAGAAGCCAAAGATTCACCTTTAGCAACTGAGCTTTATAATTTTCCGTTTGTTAAAGAGATTTTTATTTCTGAAAATTATGTTTCAATTACAAAATTTGACATTGTTGAATGGAGTGATGTTACTATTGAAATTAGAAGTTTTATTAAACAATACATTGCAGATGGAAAAACTGTTGCAGTACAAACCGAAGCTACAAAAGCAACGCAAAACGTATTAAATACCAATGAAAATTTAGACGATGTCTCAAAACAAATTATAAGTATTTTAGATGAATACATAAAACCTGCTGTTGCTGCCGATGGTGGAAATATATTATTTCAATCGTATGAAGAAGATAATCAAATAGTTAATGTAATTTTACAAGGTGCTTGCAGTGGATGCCCATCATCAACTATTACCTTAAAAAATGGAATTGAAAATATGTTGAAACAACTAATTCCTGGAAAAATTGAAGGTGTTGTAGCCGTTAATTACTAAAATTTATGTCTGAAAAAGTAACACCTTACAAAAGTTCCAACGAAAGAAAAAAAGAACAGGTTACAAAAATGTTCGACACAATTTCAAAAGAATACGACAGTTTAAATCGTGTAATTTCTTTTGGAATAGACATAAAATGGCGGAATAAAGTAGTAGAAATTATTGGAAAAACCAACCCTGAAACTATTTTAGACATTGCAACCGGCACCGGTGATTTAGCCATAAGCTTAACTAAGACATCAGCTAAAAAAATAATAGGTTTAGACATTTCTAAAGGAATGCTTTCTGTTGGAAGAAAAAAAATTGAAAAGTTAAACTTAAGCAACCAGATAGAAATGGTTTTAGCAGATTCAGAAGAAATTCCTTTTGAAGATGCTTCATTTGACGCCATTACTGTTGCCTTTGGTGTTCGCAATTTTGAAAATCTAGAAAAAGGTTTGAGTGAAATTTATAGAGTTTTAAAAACAGGCGGCATATTTGTTGTTTTAGAAACATCAATCCCAACAAAAACACCTTACAAACAGGGGTATAAATTTTATTCAACTAAAATTTTGCCAGCTATTGGTCGTGTTTTTTCAAAAGACAAAGTTGCTTATAAATATTTATCTGATTCTGCAGCCGCTTTTCCATATGGTGAATCCTTCAACAATATTTTGAGAAAAACTGGGTTTATAGCTATTGAAAACAAACCACAAACATTTGGTGTTGCTTCTATTTATTTGGCAAAAAAGTAATTTATGAAAAAAATATTTATTGGTTTTATTTTAATCATTTTTTCAGTTAACAATATCAATGCTCAAAAGAAAGATATTGTTGAGTACCATCAAAATTGGGATAAACAAAAAATATTTTGGGGGTATTATTTAGGGGTTAATATGAAAGATTATAAAATTACATATTTAACTGATGACAATACATTTATTAATGTAACACCTTCAATGGGTTTTAATGTTGGACTTATTGGTGACTTTAGACTTCATAATAATATCAGTTTAAGGTTAGAGCCTGGACTTTCAAGTAACACAAAAGAATTAGATTTCACTTATATCTCAGGTGGACCTCAAGACAGCATAAGGAAAGTGAATGCTACTTATTTAAGAGTTCCTTTATTATTAAAATTCAACACAAATCGATACAATAATATTCGCCCTTATACCATTGGAGGCGTATCATACGATTATAATTTCTCGAGCAACCAAGACAACCCTGAAGACAATTCTAATGGAGAATTTAGGATGAAAAAGAGTAATTTTTCATATGAACTCGGAATAGGCATAGATATTTATCTACCTTATTTTATTTTTTCACCATCAATAAGGGGTGTTTTTGCAATTACTGATGAACTGGTAAGAGATAACGACCCTAATAGTCAATGGACAAGAAATGTTGACTTTTTTGGAACACGTGGTGTATTTTTAAAATTGGCTTTCCATTAGGTTAAGCGCTTAAATTCGCTTAATAATATTGCCGTAGCTGTGGCAACATTTAAGCTTTCTGTTTGTTGAAAATTTCCAAATCTAGGTATAGAAATTGTTTTGTCTAGTTCGTTCAATATTGTTTCACTTATTCCATTAGCTTCATTTCCCATTACTAAAACAGCTTCTTTTGTCAACTTGGTTTTATATAAATTTTCACCATTCATTAAGGTTGCATATTTAGGTAAAGCTGAATTTTTTAAATAAGTTAATAAATCGGTGTAAATTATTGAAACTCTGGTTAAAGAGCCCATAGATGCCTGAATAACTTTTGTATTATAACAATCAACTGTATTATTTGAACAAATTAGTTGGTCAACACCAAACCAGTCACACAACCTAATAATTGTTCCTAAATTGCCTGGATCATTAATTTCATCCAATGCTACTATTAAACCTTCATTAATTATAGGTTTTTCTGAAGGAATTTTAAATAATGCCAAAACATTGTTTGGGGTTTTAAGAGTGCTAATTTTTTTTAATTCAATTTCTGAAATTTGAGTAACATTATTCAATCGTTCATATTCAAATTTTTCAACATAAAATAAGTGTTCCAATTCAAATTTTGAATTTAAAAACTCATCCACAACTTTAGTTCCTTCAGCAATAAATAAACTAAATTTAGTTCGGTATTTTTTTTGTTTTAAACTTGTTATTAATTTTAATTGATTTTTACTTATACTCATGAATATATTTTAAAAAATTGTAATTGGGTAATAGCCTGAAAAGTTTTACATTTGAAACAAATTTAAACTCTTATTTATTGAAAACCAATTTTATAATATTAATAATTTCATTCGTTATTGCTATTGGTTTTTCATCGTGTAATGCCGTAAAGTATGTTCCTGAAAATGAACATTTACTTACTGCAAGCACTATATTTGTAAATAATAAGAAAAATGTTAAAACTGAGATAACAGATTATATTGTACAACGACCTAACGAGCTAGTTTTAGGAATTCCTTTACAACTATACCTTTACAATAGAGCAGACGAAAATTTTGAAACTGATTTTGACCAATGGAAAGAAGATAACCCTAAGCAATATAACTTTATTACAAAAGTTTTTTCCGAAAAACAAACCAGAGGTTTCCGAAATTTTAAATACAAGGCCAATCAAAATAGCATAAAAAATGGCGAAGCTCCAGTTATTTTAGACTATACTAAAACAAAGCAAACTATTGCTAATTTAACGCAACATTATTTTAATCAAGGTTATTTTAATGCAGAAGTTACTTCTCAAGATGTTTTTTTGAAAAATAAAAAAGCTAAAGTCAATTATTTAATTGAAACCGGCAAACCCTACATTATAGATAGCATAAACACCAAAATTGAGTCGGAAGTATTAGATTCAATTTATATTAGCTCAAAAAGTAAATCAGTTTTAAAATTAAATGAGCCCTTCAGACTAAATTCGTTTATAGAAGAACAAAATCGTTTAACGGAATTGTTTAGAAATTCTGGGGTTTACCGTTTTAATAAAAATGCCATTACATTTGAAGCTGATTCTATAAATTACAAGTCTAATATTGAATTACTTATTAATGATAGGATTGCTGAATTCCCTTTCGAGATTCAAAAAATTAAAAGAATTAACATCTATACTGATTACTCATTTGCAACTAAAAACGAACCTATAAAAGACAGTGTAAATTATAAAGGCTACACCTTTTTAGCGCAAAAAAAATTAAAATACAATCCAAAACATTTATTGAACTCAGTTTTTATTGAACCCAATAGTTTATACCAAGATGAAGCAAGAGAATTAACCAGAAAAAGTTTTAGAAACTTAAGCAACTTTAGAGCTGTTGACATTAAATATTCCGAGTTAGAAAATAACGATTTAGAAGCTTCCATTTTTTTAACTCCACTTAAAAAATATGGTTTGGGATTTAATACCGAACTCACACATTCAAACGTTAAACAATTAGGAATTACAGGAAAAATTTCGTTTTTAAACAGAAATATTTTTAAAGGTGCCGAAATATTTAAGTTATCTGTTCTTGGTTCATTTTTAGATTCAAAAGATGCTGCAGATGACAACGGCAAGCTATTAAATGCTTGGGAAATAGGAGCTGATGCTTCATTGGAATTCCCGCGATTTATAACTCCATTTAATCAAGAAAAAATAATTTCAAAAAGTAAATCTCCAAAAACAATCTATACACTTGGTACCAGTTTGCAAAAAAACATAGGTTTAGATAAACAAAAATTCACTACAATTTTAAATTATAATTGGGATCATTCAAAAAGTGTAAAACACAGTATTGACGTTTTAAATGCACAATTTATAAAAAACTTAAACCCTAATCAATATTTTTATGTTTACAGCTATGATTATGGAGAATTAGTTGCTATACAAGAAGATTTTTTTCCGGATTATCCTCTAACAGAAGACAATGCCATTGAGTTTATTAATGATGAAATTACCCCTGATTTTAAAATAACTAACCCAGGTGAATATGAAACAGCAAAAAATGTTGAATCACGCTATTATATTATAACTGAAGATAATTTTATACCATTACTAGCATATACTTTTACATACAATAACAGAGAAAGCTTCAAAGACAATAGTTTTTCATTTTTTAAAGCTCGTATTGCTTTGGCTGGAAATGTTTTTACAGCAATTTCAAAACAAGTAGATTCAAATAATGTTAAAACATTTTTTAACACACCAATTGCACAATATTCTCGTTTAGATTTAGAATATAAAAAGTTCTGGAGTATTTCTTTGGCAAACACCTTGGCGTTTAGAGCTTTTGCTGGTATTGCAATTCCTTATGGAAACTCATCAACTATTCCTTTCACTAGAAGCTATTTTATTGGTGGTCCAAACGATTTACGTGCATGGAAAATTTACGATTTAGGACCAGGTTCAACAAATACAGGTTTGGAATACAATGTTGGCAATTTGAAATTATTAAGCAGTTTAGAATATAGATTTGAAATACTTAACAGTATAAAAGGAGCTCTTTTTGTTGATACAGGAAACATTTGGGACATTACCAATTCAGACTTAACACCCGAAGGAGGTAAATTTACAGGATTTGAATCCTTTAAAGACATTGCAGTGGGTTCAGGTTTTGGGGTTAGGTACGATTTAAGCTTTATTTTAATTAGATTAGATATTGGTTTTAAAACCTACGAAGCCTATTTAGATGAAGGCGATAAATGGTTTAAAAATTACAACTTTGGAAATGCCGTTTATAATTTCGGAATTAGTTATCCTTTTTAACTTTATAATGGCAAAAAACTATTACGATTTCGCATTTTTTAACCCTTTAAATTTAATTTTATCTTTTAAATTTAGTAATTTTGTTACCAACTTAATCTTTAAATTAATACCAATAAAATATTATGAGTCATACTATTAAACCAGGAGTCGCAACAGGAACAATGGTTCAAGAAATCTTTAAACTTGCAAAATCTAAAAAATTCGCATTGCCAGCTGTTAATGTAATTGGCTCAAATACTATTAACACTGTTCTTGAAACTGCAAAAGAATTAAATTCACCAGTTATTATTCAATTTTCAAATGGAGGAGCGCTTTTTAATGCAGGTAAAGGACTTTCAAACGAAGGTCAAAAGGCAGCAATTGCTGGAGGTGTTGCAGGTGCAAAACATGTTCACGTATTAGCAGAAGCTTATGGTATTCCGGTAATTTTACATACAGACCATTGTGCTAAAAAACTATTACCTTGGATTGATGGATTATTAGATGCCGGAGAACAATTCTACAAAGAAAATGGAAAACCGTTATTCAGTTCTCATATGATTGATTTGTCTGAAGAACCTTTGGTTGAAAACATTGAAATTTGTAAAACTTATTTAACTCGTATGAGTAAAATGGGAATGACTTTAGAAATTGAGTTAGGAATTACTGGTGGTGAAGAAGATGGTGTAGATAATTCTGATGTTGATGCTTCAAAATTATACACACAACCTGAAGAAGTTGCTTATGCGTATGATGAACTTAAAAAAGTAAGTGATAATTTTACAATTGCTGCCTCATTTGGAAATGTTCACGGTGTTTACAAACCAGGAAATGTAAAATTAACACCAAAAATTTTAGACAATTCACAAAAATATATTGAAGAAAAAAATGGAACTGTTAAAAACCCTGTAGATTTTGTTTTTCATGGTGGTTCAGGCTCTTCTTTAGAAGAAATTAGAGAAGCAATTGGTTATGGTGTTATTAAAATGAACATTGATACTGATTTACAATTTGCTTTCACTGAAGGAATTAGAGATTATATGAATGATAAAATTGACTATTTAAGAACTCAAATAGGAAATCCAGACGGTGCAGATGTTCCAAATAAAAAATATTACGATCCACGTGGTTGGTTACGTAAAGGTGAAGAAACTTTTAAAGCACGTTTAATTGAAGCTTTTAAAGATTTAAACTGTGTAAACACACTATAATTATACCTATTAAATACTAAATTGATAAAGAGAATATATTTTTATATGTTCTCTTTATTTTTTTTAGTAATTTGCGAACCTATTTTCAACTAAAATAAAATATTATGTCATCTTGGTTTAAAAGAAAAGATAAAGGTATTCAAACCCCAACGGAAGATAAAAAAGATGTACCAAAAGGCTTATGGTATAAAACACCAAGCGGTAAAATTGTAGATACTGACGAATTAAAAGTAAATTACTATGTAAGCCCTGAAGATGGTTACCACGTAAAAATAGGAAGTGCCGAATATTTTGAAATTCTTTTCGATAAAAATGAATTTATTGAACTTGATGAAGGTATGGTTTCTAAAGATCCTTTAAAATTTACAGATACTAAAAAATATACCGAGCGATTAAAACAGGCTTATGCAAAAACAAATTTAAAAGATGCTGTGAGAACTGGTGTTGGAAAATCTTACGGGAAAGATTTAGTGATTGCTGCTATGGATTTTGCTTTTATTGGTGGTTCTATGGGTAGCGTTGTTGGAGAAAAAATTGCTCGCGCTATTGATTATGCAATAAAACATAAATTACCTTTTGTAATGATTTCAAAATCTGGAGGAGCTCGAATGATGGAAGCTTCTTATTCTTTGATGCAATTGGTAAAAACATCCGTAAAACTGGCACAGCTAGCTGAAGCCAAATTACCTTACATTTCTTTATGTACCGATCCAACAACTGGTGGAACAACAGCTTCTTATGCAATGCTTGGCGATGTTAACTTTGCTGAACCAGATGCTTTAGTTGCTTTTGCAGGCCCTAGAGTTGTAAAAGACACTACAGGTAAAGAGTTGCCTCCAGGATTTCAACGTTCAGAATTTGTGTTAGAGCATGGATTTTTGGATAAAATTATTGAACGTAAAAACCTAAAAAAACAAATTAATTTATACATAGATTTAATTCAAAACTTACCTATTAGAAAATAAAAAGAGTGAGCTAAATTTAGCTCACTCTTTTTATAACCAAACCTAAACAAACTATTTATTAATTCTTTTTCTTAAGGTAATTTCTTTAACTACACCTTCACTGTTTGTAAAAGTTGCAATGTTATCGCAAGTCCCATCCCCAAAATCTATTGTACCAGTTCTATTTGCTCTAACAATTTCAATAGTCCCGCTTACAAAAAATCTACAAGACATTTCTCTTCTTAAACTATTTGTGATTTTTGATGTAAAAACTGCGCCATCTTTAAAAGTATGAGCCCAATTACCAGAAATTAGAAAAACATTATCACCCCAAGTTTTAGTGTCATATCCTTCAATAAATTCACGGGTTTTAGTGCCCATTTTTACAACACTTTCATCATCTGGCCAAGTTAATGTTATATTGATGTTTTTTACAGATTGAGGATTTCCATTTTCATTTTCCTTAGTTCTTACAATTGTATTCTCTCCTTCAACAACTATTGAATTAAACATAAAACCATCAAAAGTTTGCGTAACAGCGGTTGTTTTTGATTCTTTATCAAAAAGAAAGTTCATTATAATTTTCCCAGCCAATATATGTCCGTTTGGCAACTCACATTCTTCACCAAAATCTAAGGTAATCATTTTTGAAGCACCATCAATAACGATAGTTTTTGTTACACATCCTGGTCTTCCTCCTATACTTGAGTTATCACTTTTTGAAGCTTCATCTTTACTGGCTAAGTTAAATTCTTCATTTAAAAAATCATCAACAATATTATCAACTTCATCTGAAATATCATCCGATTCAACCAAAGCAATCGTTTGATCTTCACTAATTGCTTTAAAAGAACCATCAATAGCGTTTGAATCTTCACAACTTGTAAAGACAAAACTAGTTACTAAAAAAACTAATAAAAGCTTAAATTTAAAATTGTACAATTTCATTTTGTGAGTTTTTTAAATTATTGAAAATTGTTTATATCTTCTTTGACCTATAAAATTAAAAAAAGTTTAATCAAACTAAAAAAATACTTCATATTCAATTAATTGCAATTCAAAATAATAGTCGTATATTTGCCGACTGTTAGCAGCAATAGCGCTAACTATACATAAAAATTATTAAATAAATTAATGTTAGCATGTACTTAACAAAAGAAAAAAAAGCAGAAATTTTTGCTAAACACGGTGAATCAGCTACGAATACTGGTTCTTCAGAAGGACAAATTGCCTTATTTACTTTCAGAATTAACCACTTAACTGAACATTTAAAAAGAAATCGTAAAGATTTTAATACAGAACGTTCACTAGTAATGTTGGTAGGTAAAAGAAGAAATTTACTTGATTATCTTATTAAAACTGATATCGTAAGATATCGTGAGATTATTCAAGAATTAGGAATAAGAAAATAATTTCAAGAATTAAGAGGCAAATTATTGCCTCTTTTTTTTTATTTTTTTCAAATTCAAAGAAAGCATACATTAAACTTTTCATTGGTAAACACAACACAACAACAACCAATTGTTTAATTAAATTTTAAAAAATTATTTATGATACCGAAGGTACATACACAAATTATTGATTTAGGAGATGGAAGAACCATTTCTTTAGAAACAGGAAAATTAGCAAAACAAGCGCACGGTTCGGTTGTTGTACAAATGGGGAATGCCATGTTATTATGTACAGTAGTCTCTAATTACTCTGCAAGTCCTGGAATTGACTTTTTACCTTTAACTGTAGACTACAGAGAAAAATTTGCAGCAGCAGGTAAATATCCTGGAGGTTTCTTTAAAAGAGAAGCAAGACCAAGTGATGGTGAAGTTTTAACAATGCGTTTAGTTGATCGTGTTTTAAGACCATTATTTCCGAAAGATTACCACGCAGAAACACAAGTTATGATTCAATTAATGTCTCATGATGAAAATGTAATGCCTGATGCATTAGCTGGTTTAGCAGCTTCAGCAGCTATTCAATTAAGTGACCTTCCTTTTGAAACTCCGATTTCTGAAGTACGAGTTGCAAGAATAAATGGTGAATTTGTAATCAACCCAAGTAGAACACAATTACTAGAAGCAGATATTGACATGATGGTTGGTGCTTCTGCAGATTCTGTTATGATGGTTGAAGGTGAAATGGATGAATGCAGCGAAGAAGAAATGGCAGAGGCTATTAAATTTGCACATGAAGCTATTAAAATTCAATGTGCTGCTCAAGTTGCATTGGCTGAGTCTTTTGGAAAAAAAGAAACTCGTGAATACGAATTAGCCTTAAAAGATGAAGCTATTGAGAAAAAGGCACACGATTTCTCTTATCAAAAAGTATATGATATTGCAAAAGCAGGAAGTGCTAAACATGAACGTAGTGCTGCATTTGCAGAAATTAAAGAAGCTTTTAAAGCTACTTTTACAGATGAAGAATTGGCTGAAAAAGGATCTTTAATTTCACAATATTATTCAAAAGCTGAAAAAAGCGCAATTCGTAATTTAACACTTGAAGAAGGTTTGCGTTTAGACGGTAGAAAAACTACTGATATTCGTCCAATTTGGTGTGAAATTGATTATTTACCATCAACACATGGTTCTGCAATTTTCACAAGAGGTGAAACTCAAGCTTTGGCAACAGTTACTTTAGGGACTTCAAGAGAGTCCAATCAAATTGACATGCCAACATTTTCTGGTGAAGAATCTTTTTACTTACATTATAACTTCCCTCCTTTTTCAACTGGTGAAGCTCGTCCATTAAGAGGAACTTCACGAAGAGAAGTAGGTCACGGAAATTTAGCTCAACGCGCTTTAAAAGGAATGATTCCTACCGATTGCCCTTATACAGTAAGAGTTGTATCTGAAGTATTAGAATCTAATGGTTCATCTTCAATGGCAACTGTTTGTGCTGGTACAATGGCATTAATGGATGCTGGGGTTCAAATGAAAAAACCTGTTTCTGGTATAGCAATGGGATTGATTTCTGACGGAGATCGTTATGCTGTTTTATCTGATATTTTAGGTGATGAAGATCATTTAGGAGATATGGACTTTAAAGTTACAGGAACTGCAGACGGAATTACAGCTTGCCAAATGGATATTAAAATCAAAGGATTATCTTATGAGATTTTAGTAAATGCATTGAAACAAGCTCGTGAAGGTCGTTTGCATATTTTAGGAAAAATTACAGAAGCAATTGCACAACCAAATGCAGATGTAAAAGCACATGCACCTAAAATGATTACAAGAACGATTCCTAACGATTTTATTGGAGCTTTAATTGGACCTGGTGGAAAAGTAATTCAAGAATTACAAAAAACAACTGGTTGTACCATAGTAATTAATGAAGACCCAATCACAACAGAAGGAATTGTTGAGATTTTAGGAACCAACCAAGCTGGAATTGATGCTGTATTAGCTAAAATTGACTCTTTAATGTTCAAACCAGAAGTTGGAAGCGTTTACGAAGTTAAAGTAATTAAATTACTAGATTTTGGTGCTGTTGTAGAATATAATGACGCTCCAGGAAATGAAGTGTTGTTACATATTTCTGAATTGGCTTGGGAACGTACAGATAACGTGACTGATGTTGTTAAAATGGGCGATGTTTTTGATGTTAAATACTTTGGAAAAGATCCTAAAACCCGTAAAGACAAAGTTTCTAAAAAAGCACTTCTACCAAAACCTGAAGGTTTTGTAGAAAGACCTCCAAGAGATGACAGGGGTGGACGTGATAATCGCGGAAGAGACAATCGTGGTGGAGACAGAGACAGAGATAGAAAACCAAGATCAAGAGATTAATCAAAATTATATATTTTCAAAAAGGCTACTCAGAAATGAGTAGCCTTTTTTTATTAGAAAAAATTTAAAATAACACTCATTATAGTGAATATTTTTCTTCAAAAAAGAGCATTTATGTTAAAAAATGTTAATTATTCACATTTATTAAACTTATTTGTAACATTTCTAAAAATACTACGTATACTATCATGTACACTTATTACGTAACTAAATAAACATTAGCTTTTAAATGAGACAACTTAAAATTACCAAGCAGGTTACCAACAGAGAAACTGCATCATTAGACAAGTATTTACAAGAAATAGGAAAGGTTGATTTAATTACTGCCGAAATGGAAGTAGAATTAGCTCAACGCATAAGATTGGGTGACCAAGTCGCTTTAGAAAGATTAACAAAAGCTAACTTACGTTTTGTTGTATCTGTAGCAAAACAATACCAAAATCAAGGATTAACATTACCCGATTTAATTAATGAAGGAAATTTAGGATTAATTAAAGCTGCCAAACGTTTTGATGAAACTCGTGGTTTCAAATTTATATCATATGCAGTTTGGTGGATTCGTCAGTCAATATTACAAGCACTAGCTGAACAATCACGTATTGTACGTTTACCTTTGAACAAGATTGGATCTATCAATAAAATCAATAAAATGTATGCTTTTTTAGAGCAAGAGAACGAAAGACCTCCTTCTGCTGAAGAAATTGCAAAAAAATTAGACATGACTGTGAACGATGTAAAAGAGTCTATGAAAAACTCTGGTCGTCACGTATCAATGGATGCACCATTAATTGAAGGTGAAGATTCAAACTTGTACGATGTATTAAATACAGGTGAATCTCCAAATCCAGACAGGGCTTTATTACACGAATCATTAAAAGTTGAAATTGAACGCGCTTTGGAAACCTTAACTCCTAGAGAAGCTGATGTTGTACAATTATACTTTGGTTTAGGTGACACACACCCCATGACTTTGGAAGAAATTGGTGAGACTTTTGATTTAACTCGCGAACGTGTTC
>Ga0316188_10000942_pt1 | contig 13502 bp, 15 predicted proteins | sample Phiworburrow1_MG_FD_204933 | JGI IMG/M metagenome (GOLD analysis project Ga0316188, IMG submission 204933) | Coastal sediment microbial communities from Maine, United States - Phippsburg worm burrow 1 | ecosystem: Environmental > Aquatic > Marine > Coastal > Sediment | place: USA: Maine...
ATTGGCTCGCCTTCCCCTGGATGTGCGTAGCGAATTGGAGACCGAGGTTAAATACGCCGGTTACATCCGTCGCCAGCAGGAACAGGTCGAGCGTTTCCGACGATTGGAAGGGTTGGTGATCCCGGCCGGGTTTGATTATGCAACCGTTCACGGTCTCTCTGCAGAAGTACGCGAAAAGCTCAAACAGGTGGCGCCACGAACCCTCGGACAAGCTGGGCGTATCCCCGGTGTCACCCCTGCCGCGACGGCCATTTTGGCGGTTATTTTAAGACGCTGAGGGGTTTTATGGGTTTGCCGGAGTTACTGGCCAAGCTTGGCCTGGACGTCGTTCCTGAAGCGATTGTGCGCCTCGAGAGACTTGCCGATGAACTGCTGCGCTGGAGTCGCCGCCGCAACCTGACGGCAATTACCGGGCGGGATGAAGTCCTGGAAAAGCATCTGGTCGACTCCCTGACCCTTTTGCCCTTCATCAACCGCTCTGGGCGTCTGCTTGATATCGGCTCCGGCGCCGGGTTTCCGGCGTTACCATTGAAGATAGCCTGTCCCGATCTCGAGGTCGTCTCTGTCGAGGCGGTCGGTAAAAAGGTCGATTTCCAGCGCCACATTGCCAGGCTTTTCGATCTCGACGGGTTCAGCGTGCGGCATGAGCGGATCGAGTCTCTGAGCGATCACGCCGATTATTGTCAGGGGTTTGATACTGTTACCGCGCGAGCCCTTTGCTCTCTCGAAGAGCTGCTGGCTATGGCTGGGCCTTTTCTGGCCCCAGGGGCCCGCCTGCTGGCCATGAAGGGACCCGAGGGTGACAAGGAAGTTGCCGTGCTTGATGAGCAACTAAAAGGGACTGGCTGGTCGGTTACCGTGCACCGTTTAAGGCTTCCCGTATCGGGTGCAGCCCGATGCCTGATCGAGATAGGTTGTTCGTAGTATTTCTACCATATATTGTGCTTTGTAAAAACACGATATCTATATCTGGTGTTTACCTCGGTCCGGGCAAATTTTCTTTGCGGATCCAGGTGCTTATGTTAGTCTGAGCGACTTGAAAAACTCACCCCAAGGAGACATGCAGGCATGGCCCAGGTAATCGCCATCGCCAATCAAAAGGGCGGCGTCGGCAAGACCACTACAGCAGTCAATCTTGCCGCATCACTGGCCGTTGCCGAGAAGCGCACCCTGCTGGTTGATCTCGACCCTCAGGCCAACTCCACCAGTGGAGTCGGGGTCGATCCGAACAGCATGGAGAAGACAATCTACCATGCCCTGATCGGCGAGGTTTCGGCAGACCAGGTGCTCCAGACCACCGGCCTCGACCTGCTTCGTCTGCTCCCTGCAAACCCTGACCTGATCGGTGCTGAAGTTGAGTTGATTTCGGCTCTGGCTCGGGAGAACAAGCTCAAGCAGGCCCTTGCCGGGGTGACAGACCAATATGATTACATTCTGATCGACTGTCCGCCCTCGCTTGGGCTGTTAACGATCAACGCCCTGACCGCTGCGAACAGTGTCCTGATCCCTCTGCAGTGCGAGTATTACGCTATGGAGGGTTTGAGTCAGTTGATCAACACGGTGCGTCTGATTCAGCGTGAACTGAATCCTTCCCTGACGATTCATGGTATCCTGCTGACGATGTTCGATGCGCGCAACAATCTGTCACATCAGGTCAGCGAGGAGATCCGCAAGCATTTTTCCGCACAGGTCTTCGAAACAATGATACCGCGCAACGTGCGCCTTTCTGAAGCGCCCAGCCACGGGTTGCCCGCCCTGCTCTACGATATTTCCTCGCGGGGTGCGACCGCTTATCTGGAACTGGCGCGCGAAATTATCCGCATGGAGTAGCAACCAGCATGGCCAAACGACCCGCACTCGGCAAAGGAATCGGCGCCCTCCTCACATCAGCATCCCAGGACGGTCGCCACAAGTATTTCGTCTGCCCTGTCGAAGAACTGAAACCACATCACCAGCAGCCTCGCAAGACCTTTAACGATGCCAAAATGGCCGAACTGGTCGCTTCGATCCGCGAAAAGGGTGTCATCCAGCCACTGGTGGTTCGTCATACCGATGATCATTATCAGATCATAGCAGGTGAACGGCGCTGGCGGGCGGCACAAAAAGCCGGTCTCAAGGAAGTTCCGGTCGTTATCCAGGATGTTTCGGAAGACTGGGCCCTGGAAATGGCCCTGATCGAAAATATTCAGCGAGAGGACCTCAACCCGATCGAAGAGGCCGAAGCCTACCGCCACCTGATGAGCAATTTTGACCTCTCCCAGGAGGAAGTTGCCAAGCGAGTCGGTCGGGAACGGCCAACGGTGGCCAATGCGTTGCGACTGCTACGTCTGCCCAGAGAGATCCAGCAGGATGTGATCGGTGGGCAGTTGAGCATGGGCCACGCCCGGGCGCTCCTGTCTCTGGATGGTGTGGCCCGCATTAAGGAGGCCCGCGACCAGGTCGTCAGGAAGCAGTTTTCCGTACGCCAGACCGAAGCGCTGGTTAAAAAACTCAAGCTGGGAGAGGACAAGCCGTCGCCGCAAAAGGCCAAGGTTGATCATGAACTGGTCGACCTCGCCGCACGACTGCAGCGCTGCCTGGGCACCAAGGTCAATATCCTGCCACAGGCGCGCGGTGGTAAAGGCGGCAAGATCGAAATCAGATATTATTCCGCTGAAGAGTTCGAGCGGTTATTGGAGCTTTTTGAAAGAAGATAAACCCTTAATATCAATAGTTTAGGTGAGTAATCCCAGGAAACAGAACTGATGTTTAACAAGAAGGAAAATCAACCGATGCGTAAAGAGACCCCGATAGAAAAGAGTGAAATCAAGGCCTTTCTTGGACCCGGCAGCCAGTTTGAAGGTAAGCTGGTCTTCAACGAAATCGTGCGCCTGGATGGTGCTTTCCGCGGTGAAGTGACCTCCCACGACACCCTGATCGTTGGTGAAAGTGCTGACATCCAGGCTGATGTCCAGGTTGGCACGCTGATACTGAGCGGGAAATTCAAGGGCAACGTCAAGGCGAAGAGTCGTGTGGAACTCCGTGCTCCTGCCAACGTGGAGGGTTCGATCGAAACACCGGCCCTCTCCGTGGAGGATGGCGTTGTTCTGAATGGGACGATTACCATGACGACCGGTGAAATCGCCCCCGTTGTAAAGCCTGCCGAGGACGTAACCAAGAAATAATTTAATCTGCGGACGTAAGAGAGTTTTTGGTGCGGGGTTTTTACGAAAAGTCCCTTGACATGAACAGGGCGCTATGGTAGTTGTCTTCTGCTTTGGCCCTGGGGGTCAGGGCCTTTTTTAACCGTTCCCAAAGGTTGTATACAGTATACCGACGCGTCAACCTGGCGCTAACACAAATGAGGTAAAACGGTGATCAAGCTAGACTGGACACTGTTCCTGCAGTTTGTCAATTTCATGATTCTGATGGCTGTGCTGAACGCACTTCTCTTCAAACCATTGCGTGCCGCTCTTCAGGCGCGCAGGGAGGCGATAGAGGGTTCCAAGGCCAAGGTCCATGACATTGACGAACAGGTGCAGGCACAAATTGCCCGCTACGAAGCTCAGCTTCAGGAGGCCCGTCAGCAGGGTGCCCAGGCAAGAGCGGCTCTTCGTAAGACGGCTCAGGAAGAAGAGGGCCGTATCCTTGGCGAAGCAAACCAGACGTCTGCCGTGAAGCTGCAGTCGATCAAGGCTCAGATTCAGGAAGAAGCTGCGGTTGCCCGCCAAACTTTGCGCAATGAAACCGAGGCTCTCGCCAAGGACATTGCCGGCAAGGTGCTCGGGAGGGCCGTCTGATGAAACGCAACACACACATTAATAGAGCCCTTCTCCTTTCCATACTGATCATGGCCCCTGTTGCTGCCTTTGCTGCCGGTGGCGGCGGTCACGCTGACAGCGGCGTAGTCTTCAAGGACTTTCTCTATCGCTGCTTCAACTTTGCGCTGATGGCGGGTTTGCTCGCCTACTTTGTGACAAAGCCGATCCGCAAGGGCCTCAAGGGGCGCACGGAAGAGATTGCAAAAACGCTTGCTGATGCTGAGGCAGCCCAGGCCGCAGCAGAAGCAAAACATGAAGAATACAGCAAGAAACTGGCCAAAGCGACCGAAGAGATTGCCGGAATCACCGAGGCCATTCGGCGTGAAGGCGAGTTGGAGCGCGACAGGATTGTCGCTGCAGCCAAAGAGATGGCGGTCAAGATAGAGCAGGAAGCAGAAAATAAGGCTTCCAGCGTGGTTGCCAAAGCCCGCACTGACTTACGTGAAGAGGCGGCTCGCCTGGCTGTGGAACTTGCAGAAGACTTGCTGAAGAAGCAGGTCTCTGCCGAAGACCAGAAACGTTTGGTCGATGAATACATGCAGAAAGTAGGAGAACTCCATTGAGCGTCAGTGCCCTCAGCAAACGGTACGCCAAGGCGTTGGTCGAACTCGGCGTGGAACAAAAAGCCGTAGAGTCTTACGGTGACGAGCTGGCCACGGTCAAGGATGTCCTGTTACAGGAAGAGTTGTTGCGCCAATTGCTTGACAGCCCTACCCTGGAACTCAAGAAGAAGCAAGCCCTGCTGGCGGATCTCTGCAAGATTCTCGAGCTGTCAGAGGGAATGGCCAAATTTCTCGGCCTGCTTCTGAGTAAAGGGCGGATTGGCTTCCTTGGTCAGATTGAAGAAAAGTATCGCAGTCAGGCCGATGAAATGTCTGGAATCCTGGCCGCTAAAATTACAGCTGCCTGCGAGTTGGATGACGTTCAGCAACAGGCGATCGCTACCAGCCTGGGACGACAAACCGGTAAGCAGATAGCCTTAACAGTTGAAGTCAATGCCGATCTGATCGGCGGCTTAAAGGCTGAAATTGGTGGCCGTCTCTTTGATGGCAGTGTCAAAACTCAATTGAAACGAATTGAAGAATCCTTGAAGAATCCTTAACGAACAGGGTGATGAGGTCGTAATAATGCAAATAAGAGCAGAAGAAATCAGCGCAATTATCAAGAAGCAGATCGAAAACTTCGGACGTGAAGTCGAGGTCAGCGAAACTGGAACCGTCATTTCCGCGAGTGATGGCATTGCCCGTATCCATGGCCTGGACAACGCCATGGCTGGTGAGTTGCTGGAGTTTCCCGGCAACACCATGGGAATGGTCCTCAACCTCGAGGAAGACAACGTTGGTGCCGCGATCCTCGGTGATGCCGAGCATATCAAGGAAGGCGACACGGTCAAGCGAACCGAGCGGATCGTTCAGGTTCCGGTCGGCGAAGCGCTGATTGGCCGCGTGGTCAACGGTATCGGCGTCCCGATCGATGGTCAGGGCCCGATTGAAACCGACACCTTTAGCCAGGTTGAACTCAAGGCTCCCGGCATCGTCGCACGCAAGTCTGTCCACGAGCCAATGCAAACCGGTCTCAAGGCAATCGACTCGATGGTTCCCATCGGTCGCGGCCAGCGTGAGCTGATTATCGGTGACCGTCAGACCGGCAAGACCGCGGTTGCGATTGATGCGATCATCAACCAAAAAGGTCAGAACATGATCTGCATCTATGTCGCCATAGGCCAGAAACGCTCGACGGTGGCACAGGTGGTTGATAGGCTCAAGAAGACCGGCGCCATGGATTACACGATTGTCGTTTCCGCGTCTGCTTCCGAGCCTGCCCCATTGCAGTTCATCTCCCCGTACACAGGGGTAACCATGGGTGAGTTTTTCCGTGACAGCGGCAAGCACGCCCTGATCATCTATGATGACCTCTCCAAGCAGGCTGTTGCTTATCGCCAGCTCTCCTTGTTGCTGCGTCGTCCGCCGGGCCGTGAAGCTTATCCTGGCGACGTTTTCTACCTCCATAGCCGTTTGCTCGAGCGTGCCTGTAAGCTCAACGATGCTGAAGGTGCCGGTTCTTTGACCGCCCTGCCGATTATCGAGACCCAGGCCGGCGACGTTTCCGCCTATATCCCGACCAACGTTATCTCGATTACCGACGGTCAGATCTTCCTCGAAACAGACCTCTTCTTCTCGGGTGTGCGTCCGGCAATCAACGTCGGCCTCTCGGTTTCCCGCGTTGGTGGCTCTGCTCAGGTTAAAGCGATGAAGCAGGTTGCAGGTACCTTGCGACTGGCTCTGGCCTCATATCGTGAGATGGCGGCCTTTGCCCAGTTCGGCTCCGATCTTGATGCTGCAACCCAGGGTCAGTTGAACCGTGGTGCTCGCCTGGTTGAGATTCTCAAGCAGGGCCAATACGTGCCTCTGCCAGTTGAGAAGCAGGTCATCGCGATCTTTGCGGTTAACCATGGCTACGTTGACGGGTATGCCACGACGGATGTCCAGCGTTACGAAAGCGAGATGATTGCTTTCATGGAAAGCAACTACTCCGATGTGCTGACGACTCTTGCTGAAAAGAAAGCCATCGACGATGAGCTGGAAGGCAAGATCAAAGCTGCTCTAGAAGAGTTTAAGGGCCAGTTTGTCGCATAATCACGCAACGATCGGGTAATAAGAGATGGCAAGTCTTAAAGATATTAAAAAACGAATAAGCACGGTCAAGAACACGCAGCAGATCACCAAGGCCATGAAGATGGTCTCGGCGGCCAAACTGCGACGTGCCCAGGACGCAGTGACGGCTGCCCGTCCCTACGCGGACAAGATGGCGGACGTCCTCTCCAGTCTGGCTTTGCGTGAAGACGCTGACAGTCATGCCTTGCTCGCTGAGCGCGGCAAGAGCAAGGCTCTGATTGTGTTAATTACCGGCGACCGTGGTTTGTGTGGCGGTTTCAACACCAACATCTCCAAGGCCGCAGAACGGTTCATCCGTGAAAAAAGCGAGGACTTTGAGAGCTACGAGTTATTCATCGTCGGCCGTAAGGGCAACGATTATCTCAAACGCCGTGCCGGCATGGAAATCGCCAAAGTTCACGAAAACCTGATTGGTACAGGGCAGGTTTCCTATCCTGTTGGGGCCTTGCTTGGTCGGGAAGTTGTTGAGCTTTATCGCAGCGGTGAGTACGATGGGGTTTTCCTGGTTTACAACGCATTCCAGAGCGCCATGACCCAAATCCAGACAGTAACCCAACTGTTGCCGATCGTGCCCAAGCAGGTCGACGAAAACGTGCAGGTGACTGATTATATCTATGAACCGAACGCAACAGAGGTACTGAATGAAATCCTGCCCAAGCACATCGAAGTGCAGATCTTTCGCTCCTTGCTCGAGTCTGCTGCTTCGGAGCATGGTGCGCGGATGACGGCCATGGATAGCGCGAGCAAGAATGCATCAGAAATGATTGGCAAGCTGACTTTGCAGTACAACCGTGCGCGTCAGGCTGCTATCACCAAGGAACTGCTGGAGATTATCTCCGGCGCTGAATCAATAAAAGCTTAATTTTTTACGAATTATATAAGCACAAACACCCCACCCGAAACCGCGTGGGCTGAATGGAGGAACGGTTCATCATGAATAAAGGACGCATCACACAGGTCATCGGCCCGGTTGTCGACGTCGAATTCGAAGCCGGCAAGCTTCCCGAGATCTACCACGCACTCAAGGTCACCAACCCTTCGATTGATGATCGCGAGTGGAACCTGGTTCTGGAAGTTGCCCAGCATCTTGGTGAAAATACAGTACGTACAATCGCGATGGACGCTACCGATGGTCTGGTTCGTGGTCAGGATGCGCTTGATACTGGCAATCAGATCCTTATGCCGGTCGGTCCCAAGACCCTTGGTCGGATTATGAACGTGATTGGAGAGCCGGTTGATGAAGCTGGCCCGATCGGTAACGAGCTGGACTGGGCCATTCATCGTCCTGCACCTGAGTTTATTGAACAATCGACCAAGGTTGAAGCCTTTGAAACAGGAATCAAGGTCGTTGACTTGCTCGCCCCCTATGCGCGTGGCGGTAAAATAGGCCTGTTCGGCGGCGCTGGTGTCGGTAAAACAGTTCTGATCATGGAACTGATCAACAACATCGCCAAGCAGCACGGCGGTTACTCGGTCTTCGCCGGTGTCGGTGAGCGTACCCGTGAAGGGAACGACCTCTGGCACGAGATGAAAGACTCCGGCGTTCTTGATAAGGCTGCTTTGGTCTACGGCCAGATGAATGAGCCTCCGGGTGCCCGTGCCCGAGTTGCCCTCTCGGCTCTGACCGTTGCCGAATACTTCCGTGACGAAGAAGGTCAGGACGTTTTGCTCTTTGTTGATAACATCTTCCGTTTTACCCAGGCCGGTTCCGAGGTTTCGGCGCTGCTCGGTCGTATCCCTTCAGCGGTTGGCTACCAGCCTACCCTGGCAACCGAGATGGGTGAGCTGCAGGAACGTATTACCACCACCAGTAAAGGTTCGATCACTTCGGTCCAGGCGATCTACGTCCCTGCCGATGACTTGACCGACCCGGCTCCGGCCACCGCTTTTGCCCACCTTGATGCGACCACGGTGCTTTCTCGCCAGATCGCCGAGCTGGGTATCTATCCTGCGGTTGACCCGCTCGACTCCACCAGCCGGATCCTCGATCCGCAGGTTATCGGTGACGAGCATTACAAGTGTGCCCGTGACGTTCAGTATGTCCTGCAGCGCTACAAGGATCTCCAGGACATCATCGCGATTCTCGGTATGGACGAGCTTTCCGAAGATGATAAACTGACCGTTTCACGTGCCCGCAAGATCCAGAAGTTCCTCTCTCAGCCATTCTTTGTTGCTGAGACCTTTACCGGTTCTCCGGGTAAATACGTGGAACTGAAGGACACCATTAAGGGTTTCCGCGATCTGGTTGATGGCAAGTACGACGATATCCCGGAGCAGGCTTTCTACCTGGTTGGCACCATCGAAGAAGCCCTGGAAAAAGCCAAGCAACTGGCTGCTTAATCAGTAGATTCGGGCGTAAAGGAATAAATAGGCATGGCAGAAAAGCTCAAACTGGAACTGGTTACACCCTACAAGCGCGTGTTATCGGAAGAGGTTGACGAAGTGACCGCTCCCGGTAGCATTGGTGAATTCGGCGTGCTCCCCGACCATACCTCACTGCTGACAACGCTCAAAATTGGTGAGCTGACATACAAGCAAGGCAGCGAGACGTTTCGTGTTGCCGTGAACTGGGGTTATGTCGAAGTAGAAGACAACGTTATGACGGTACTGGTTGAAACGGCTGAACCCGCCGACCAGATCGATGTGGAACGTGCCAAGGCTGCCTTGGGGCGGGCTGAAGAAGCTCTTAAGAAGCTCTCCAGCGAGGACAAGGAGTTCAAGATCATGGCAGCCGCTCTTGAGAGGGCGCTGATCCGCGTCCAGGTAGCAGGCAAAAAAGGCCGCTGATTGACGATACAAAGATAAACACGCTGAAGGGCGGCTCATTTGAGCCGCCCTTTTTCATTTGTCAAAAGCCTGAACAGGTCTGATATTGGTCAACCCGTCATATTATAGAAGCTTTTACGCAAAGCTTGTTTTGCGAAACAGACAAAAGAAACTATAATGTTTCAAAGAAAAACCGAAGGAGATGCAATGCTCGATACTTTTATGCAATTAAACCCGGTCATGCAGGCCTTTCTGGCAACGCTGTTTACCTGGGCGATGACCGCTGCCGGTGCCGCCCTGGTCTTCATGAAGAAGAACGTTGATGCCAAGATCCTCGATATGATGCTTGGCTTTGCGGCCGGGGTCATGATCGCGGCGAGCTTCTGGTCGCTGCTCAATCCCGGTATTGAGATGGCGGAGCAGATGGGTCAGATCCCCTGGCTCACGGCCGTGATCGGCTTTATGAGCGGCGGTATATTCATGCGCTTGACCGATAAATTTTTGCCGCATCTGCACCCTGGCTTGAAGATGAGTCAGAGTGAGGGAGTCAAAACCTCCTGGCAACGAAGCACTTTGCTGGTGTTGGCCATTACGATGCACAATATCCCGGAAGGCCTGGCTGTTGGTGTTGCTTTTGGCGCGGTCGCTGCGGGATTGCCCTCGGCGACGATCGGTGGGGCCGTTGCCCTGGCTATTGGTATCGGGATTCAAAACTTTCCAGAAGGAACGGCCGTTTCCATGCCGTTACGTAGGGAAGGGATGAGCCAGCGGAAAAGCTTTTTTATGGGGCAGGCCTCTGGGATCGTGGAACCCATCGCGGGTGTCTGCGGCGCGTATTTTGTCCTGAGCATGCAATCGATTTTACCTTATGCCCTCTGTTTTGCCGCAGGAGCGATGATCTTCGTGGTCGTTGAAGAACTGATTCCGGAATCACAACGGGTCACAGCGAATATCGACATGGTAACCATGGCGACAATGGTCGGTTTCTCCGTGATGATGTTGCTGGATGTGGCCCTGGGATGAGGCCGGTCACGGCTCAGGCAGAGATTTTGTTTTGGTCGAATCGAAGAAACTCCGCAGCGTTGCATACATGGCTTTAAATCCCCGCCAGAGGACCGGTAGCCACCAGACCATCAAGCCCAGAAACCCGGCCAGAAAGACCAGGAAGACCAGGGGGAAATAGACCGCTGTCCATAACCCGGCAACGACCATGGTGTCTTCGACCAGGGACGCACCGATATTGCTGAAAGGCTCCGGCGAGCTGCTTACGAGAAGTCGCGTACCGGCCTTGGTCAGGTGTGCTCCGGCAGCGAGAGTCCCGCCGACCAATGCGGCGGCAAGAGAGAGGGAAGGCTCAACCTCGGCAACCGCCGAGGCGGCCAGAATGGCACCGGCCGGAATCCGAATAAATGTGTGCAGGGCGTCCCAGGCATTATCCACTCCCGGAAACTTGTCGGCAAAGAACTCGACGCAATACATCAGCGCGGCCGCACCGAGCACCAGGGGGTTCTGCAGAACCTGCAGGGTTTCAGGGAGAGACATGTTCCCTGTCGCACCGAGTAGCCCCAGAACCAGTATCGATGCATAGAGGTTGAGCCCGCTTGCCCAGGCAACTCCCATTGAGAGAGCGATGTAGGTTATTATCTCCTGCATGTTTGAGAGCCCTTTCTTTTGACGATTCCTGTCCGCCCATCGACCAGATTATACCCTTCCCGCCGAACCCGCTGGCTCGTCGGCATCTTCAGGAGGTTTTTTCGCACCGTGGGCCGTTGTTTGCTCGAGGGCATTGTTAATCACCTGTCTGGCCATATCTCTGCGCTTGAGGGTGTTCGCTATGCCGAACCCGAACAGCATAAACAGGCTTGACAAGGTCACGACCAGGGCCCGGTTTTGCACGCCGGGAGCGACAACGCCGCCGAGCAGCACGAAACCGATCAGTGACGGAAGAATGCCGATAAAGGTGCCGACCGCATAGTCGCGATGTCGGACGGCGGTCAAGCCGCAGGCAAAATTGACTGCATCGAATGGCAGCATGATCAGGCGCATCGACAAGACAGCGACGAGACCATTTTCTTGCAGACGTGCATCCCAATTGCTTAAGGGTTCGGACAGGCGGCTTGCCACCGCTTTTCGGCCCAACCAGCGGGACAGGGCAAAGCCGAAGTTGGCGCTGGCGTTTTCGCCGATGATCGTGAAGAGCGTGCCGAGCCAAGGGCCAAAAATCAGCCCCGACGCGACGGTCAACAATGTTGCGGGAAACAGGACCATCGGGCGCACGGCATAAAAGACAATGTAAACCAGGGCCGCGTTGAAAAGGCCAACATTGTCCAGCCAGTTCCCAAGCAGGATCGGGGTCTCGGTCAGGGCGACGCCGGAACGCCACCAGAGCGTCAGGGCCAGGAGAAGCAGGCCGAGCCAGAGGCTGCTGAAAAACAGCTTTAAAGGTTTGATATGGCGTTTTGACATGAGTTACAGAAATCTTGATTGAATCCTGTGGGCCAGAAGAGTCTCATGCGAACAGGCGCTTGACCTGTTGCAGAGAGCGCTGCAAATGCTCCAGGCTGTGCGCTTCGAGAGTCATGCTCGGCGAGACCGGCATCCGCCTGAGATGTTTCTGCAGAGGGCTGAAATCGATCGTTCCGTCGCCGACCGGCAGATGCTCATCAGCCCGGCCATGATTGTCATGCAAGTGCAGATGAAAAAGCCTGGAACTGACCGACTTGAGCCACTCGTCCATGGGCCTCCTGCCAAACAGGTGCCAGTGCCCGGCATCGAAACAATGCCCGAAAAAATTCGAATCTATACCGTCTACCAACTGTACCAGCGTGTCCGGTGATTCCTCATAAATGTTTTCGATGGCCAGGCGACAATCAATCTTCTCCGCCTGTTCAACAAGAGAGGGAAAGAAATCCCGCGCCAGGGCCAGCCAGGCGTGCTCGAGTCGCGGATAACGCCATTTGTCGACCCCCGGGTGCACAATCATCAGGTCGGCTTGCAGTTGACCGGCAACCCGGAGGGTCTGTTCCAGCCGCTGTCGGGTTGCCTGCCGGATCAGAGGGTCGAGGGCCCCGGGGTTGAGATCAAAGAATGGTGCGTGAACTCTGGGCCGGAGACCCACATCCTCCAGGGCCTTTGCCGTGCGCAGGACAAGTTGTTCGTCGATGGCATCCAGTTCCGGGCCCTTGATGGCGATTTCCGGTGCCAGGCCGAGGTCGAGGACTGGTGCAAGGCCGGTGTCGATCTGTGCCCAGGGAATATGAGCTCCCAGGTCTGGACCCGTCATGATTGGCTTCCTCTGGCGATTTTTTCCAGCCGGTTGATTGCCGGGCGTTCACCGAGAATAATCAGCACCGCGTTTGGCTCGATATTTTTTTCGGGGGGAGGGTTGAAAGTCATTTTCCCGTCCGATTCCTTGATACCGACAATAATAATCCCCATGCTCTGGCGGATGCCGGAGTTGACCAGGTTTTTCCCGGCGAGGACCGAATCTGCAGCAATGCGGATTTCCTCGATCTGTAGTGCGAGATGTTCGCTGGCTGTGGCCAGCTCAATGAAATCAACGACTGAAGGACGCAGGATTGCCTGGGCCATGCGGCTGGCGCCGATCGTGTAAGGCGAAATCACCTTGCTGGCCCCGGCACGCATCAGCTTCTTCTCTGCACCCTCTTCTCCTGCGCGGGCCAGGATGAAAAGCTTGGGATTGAGACCACGGGCTGTGAGGGTGATGTAGACGTTGTCAGTGTCGGAAGTGACCGCCGTGATCAGGCCCTTGGCATGCTCGATACCGGCCGCTTGCAAGGTTTCATCATCTGTCGCATCGCCTTCAACATACATATGGCCCTCCCGTTCCAGCCGCTCAATATGAAGCGGATTCTTTTCCACGACCACGAAGAGAGTCGGCCGCGACTGGAATTCACGGCAGATCAGGTGGCCGATTCGGCCATAACCGCAGATGATGTAATGGTTCCTGAGTTTACTGATGCGGCTTTCCAATTTTTTCCTCCCAAGGATTTTGCGCAACTGCCCTTCGAGTGTGAATTGTATCAGACTGCTGAGGGTGTAGGCGATAATACCCGTCCCGCTGATGATCAGAACGATGGTAAAGATCTTGCCTTCGGGGCTGAGCTCGTGGACTTCCCTGAAGCCAACGGTGGCCAGGGTAATGATGGTCATATACAGGGCATCAAAGGTTTGCCAGTCTTCGATCATGGCATAGCCGAACGTGCCGAAGGCTATAATCATGGCGAGGGCAGCAATCGAG
>Ga0316188_10000944_pt1 | contig 13486 bp, 10 predicted proteins | sample Phiworburrow1_MG_FD_204933 | JGI IMG/M metagenome (GOLD analysis project Ga0316188, IMG submission 204933) | Coastal sediment microbial communities from Maine, United States - Phippsburg worm burrow 1 | ecosystem: Environmental > Aquatic > Marine > Coastal > Sediment | place: USA: Maine...
TTGCTTCTTTCTGGCTAAGGCCGGTTTGCCGGCAGCGCACAATGTTCTCGAGTGTCACGATGGCGGCGTCCATAACCAGGCCTACCGAGAAGGCGAGTCCGGCGAGGGAGATTACGTTGAGCGATTTATCGAACAGCCGTAGCGCAACGAACGCGACGAGTACTGACAGTGGTACGGTAGCTGTCACCAGGAATGTTGCACGTCGGCTGCGCATCAGAAAATACAGGATGCCAACGGCGAGCAGCAGGCCCAGTCCCAGGTTGCTGCGCACCAGCGAGATAGCACGTCGAATGTGGACGGATGCATCGAAGCTGAGGTCCATCTCGAGGCCCGCAGCATGCAGAACGTTTTCATTTAACTCGACGATGGCCTTGTTGACCTCATCGAGAATCGTCACCGTGTTGGCGTCGTAGTCGCGTTGCACCGTGATGTAGTAAGCCGGGTAGCCGTTACGCAGCGTGAAGCCATCCTGCTTACGCGGCACGATCTCTACGTCGGCAACTTCGCTCAGGTAGACAGGCCTTTCGTTACTCCAGCCGACGATGAGCTCATTCAGTTGTTCCGGTTCGAACTGGCCAACGAAGCGGACCGTGTACTGACGGCGTCCGACATCGGCGAATCCGCCGGATGAGTCTGTAGCCCGCGAAACAGTGGCGACAATGTCGTTGATTTGCACGCCAAGTGCGGCCGCGCGATAGGAGTCGAACGTGATGTGCAGCTCGCGTGGCTGTTCGCCCTGCAGGTCAACCTGCGAGACACCCGGAATCCTTGCGAGGCGCGGTTGAACCGAATCCTCGATAAGTTTCTGGTAGTCGGATAACTCACGGTTCGGATTATCCGGCAATACGCGGATCAACAGCGATGCGGCGCCCGGAGTCTGTCCGCCGCCGCCGACATTGACCTGCGGTTCAAGCGCATCGCCGGGACGTGGTGGCGCCTGTGTAAGGTTGTTGATGACGTCGAGCTTGGCTGTCTGGATATCGGTACCGACTGCGAATGTCAGGTTTACGAATCCGGCGCCGCGCCCGATAAAGGAATTGAGGTTGGTGACGCCAGGCGTGTTGCGCAGGACGTTTTCCTGCGGCTCGACGATATTGGCTTCCATCTCCTCGGGCGCAGCCGCACGCCAGAAGTTGGCTACCGTGATCTGGGGTTCCTCGATCGTTGGCAGTAGCTGAATGGGCAGCGACGCGATGGACGTCAGTCCAAACAACGCAACCAGTGCGACGGCGGCAGCAACGGAGGGCCACTGCCGGGTGCTCAGATCTGTGAGATTCATAGATTATTAGATGCTGAGCGCCACATTTTCGTTGCGTAAAAAAACGGGCATAACGTCGAAGCGTTATGCCCGTTTGGAATATGATCCTGGCGTTACTCGCCGCGGCGCGGGATTTCTTCGTCGAGCATCAGGGCGCGTACGAAGCGCACGGGCGGCGACCCGTACGACAATGCCTGGTCGTGGTAGCGCCGCAGCGTGAACTCGTCTCCCCACAGCTTCTCCACAGCCGCACGCATCTCCATGTGCTCCTGGTAACCCACGAAATACGTCGACAGTTGCGCCGACGTCAACTGGGCGCGCACCCACTTGCCGGCGGCCTCGCGTTCTTCCTGGAAGCCACCTTCGACCATAAGCTTCATGGCTGCCTCACGGGTCATGCCATCGACGTGAATCGCGGAGTCGATAATGGCATTGGTGACGGCGCGCAGGTACCACTTGAGGGTAATCAGCCGCTGCAGCGGGTCGTTATCCTGGTAGCCCGCCTCAATCATCATGCCTTCGGCGTAGACTGCCCAGCCTTCAACGAAGGGTCCCGAATACAATACGGCACGCAGCACCGAGGGATAACGATTGCTCAGGGCGATCTGCAGGTAATGCCCGGGAACGCCTTCGTGAATCGTGAGGTCCTGCAGCGAATAGAGGTTGTACTCGCGCAGGAACGACTCGACCTGCTCCTCTGTCCAGTCGGCCGGTAGCGGTGCGACCGCATAGAAAGCCGGCTGGTCGCGATCGAGCGGCCCGGGCGGATCCAGGTAGGCAAGCGACACGCCGCGCTGGAACTCGGGCATGATGATGACCTCTACGGGCTCCTCGGGCATCGTCACGAGATTGCGCTCAATCACGAAGTCGGTCGCTTCCTGCAGCTGGCTTTTTGCTACTTCCACGATACCGTCCCGTGGCGGCAGCTCACGATATGCCTCTTCGAGCGCAGCACGAATGATTGCCTGCTTGTAAGCTTCGTCCGGGTTGTCAGGGAAGGCCGTCATCGGATGCGCCTTCAGGTAGACCTCCCTGGCAACGTCATACATCTGTTTGCGGACGTTTTCGTATTCCTGCTCGGCTCGAGCCGTGATTTCCTTACGCGACAGGGGTGAGTTAAGTGCGAAAGCGAGTTTCTTGTCGTAGAGTTCGGCGCCGATGCGAAAATCACCGGCCGCCTTGGGCAGGAGTTCTTCCTCCAGCCAGGCCTGGTGGGTGGCCAGCGCATTCTTCGCTGTTTCAATCGCAGCATTGAGCTGCTCCTGCTGCTCGCTCGAGAGAACACTCATTTGCGGCACGATCATGTTTTCAATAATCGAATTGAGCCCCGCGTTTTGGGCGATGGCTGTTTCCGCATGAATTTTCGGAACTCGACTGGCGACCAGTTCGCCCCGCGCCTGCTCGAGAAATCGGGGAAGCTGCCCGAGCCTGGATGCTGCCGACATCAGGCGCTCTTCGAGCGGTGCAAAGTCACGTGACAGGAGGCTGTAAATCGAGCCGCCAGAAATATTGATGTAGTAGAGTGGATTCCAGGCCCACTCCTGCAGGACTTCGGTGGACCAGATGCTGGACTCAATTTCGTTTCGCAGCAGCTCTGCGTCGACCTGGTTCGCGCGTGACAGGTCGTCACGGTCAATGGCCTCGAGCGCGGACTGGTACCTGCGCAGCAGTTTCAGCGATTTAGCCCTGCCCGCAGCATCGACCTGGTCGAGCTCGCCGTCGGCACTGTGATCGCCGATTGCTGTCGCATACACAGGGGAGAAGTTGGTCAGGTCACTGATATATTCATCGGCGAGGTTCTGAAATGCTATGTCGGTCGGTGTGTCCGCGTGCGCACTTGCAGCCAGCAGGCCGAAAAGAACAACGCTAATTATTCGTTTCACGGGAGATCCTTGGTGTGCAAATATGCGGCTGACCTTAGCACGGTCGCAGCAGCCCTGTACTATCAGGGAATGCCGAAGATCCTCGTTTTCCTGGCACTCCTGCTTGCCGCAAGCGCGCTGTGGGCCGACCCGGTGCCCGCATGGCTGCTGCGGCTGCCTGAATCGACGCCGACAGTGTTTGTTGCCGAAACATCGTCGTCAGCTTTTCATCGCTTCGATCGAACGGAAAGCGGGGTGGCGCAAATTCGTCAGGACTATATGTCCATCGGTCAGGCCGGCATCGGCAAGGAACGCTCCGGCGATCGCCGCACACCGCTTGGTATTTACTTCGTCACGGAACAACTCGATACCAGTCGACTGCACGAGAAATACGGCGTGACGGCGTTCCCGCTCGATTACCCAAATGCCTGGGACCGGCGCCTGGGACGGACGGGCGATGGGATATGGGTGCACGGAGTCGATCGACGCGGTGGCGTCAGGCCGGCGCTCGATACCGACGGCTGCATCGCCCTGCCAAACGAACGACTGCGCGAGCTGGTGCAGAACTTCGAACCGAACATTACGCCCGTGCTCATCGGTGCCGAGATGGCCTGGACCGAAGCGGAAGCGCTCGCCGAAATTCGCGAGGCCCTGGAGAGCGCAGTCGCCGATTGGGCGGGAAGTCTCCAGAAGGGCGATATGTTTACCTGGCTCGAGCTCTACGACGAGAGCTTCGAACACTGGGGTATGAACAAGGCACAGTGGTCGGCGTTCAGCGTGGAAACGCTGGGCAAACGAGCGATCAGCGACGTCACGGTGAGCCATTTGTTGTTGCTGGGAGATCCTGCGGAGGAGGGACTCTACCTGAGTCGTTTCCGACTCGAAATTAGCGAGGGAGAATCGCGCAAGGTGATTTCCATGCGCCGAATGTACTGGCGCCGCTCAGAGAGCGGCGCCTTTAGAATCGTTGCTGAGGATAGCGGCTAGCGCAGGCCTTCGCGTACCGTGAGCTCGTCGATGAGCTCGATCAATTCATCGTAGCCGCCTGCATCGGCCGCACTGGTGCGGTACTTGCCATTAACGACCACGGTTGGCACAGACGTAATTCCGTAGCGGCGACTCAGATCGCCGCCAAGACGCATCCGCGTGTTGACTTCAAACGAGTTCCACGTCTTGTTGAAATCGTCTTCAGAGACGCCAAAACGAGCGAAGAGTCGCTGGATAGCTTCTACTGATGTCAGGCGATTGCCACGCTGATGGAATTCCGTGAACACGGCCTGGTGGAAAGCGTCGGCATCCTTAAGGGTACCGTTACGTCCGAGAATATCCTGCGTGTAGTAAATCTGTGCATGTAACACAGCGGCCTGGTTCCAGCTTGCGGGAATGCGCACGAAACGAATTGCGGGATCTTTCCCGGCAAGCCATTTGACCATGTACGGCTCCAGCGTGAAGCAGTGCGGGCAGCTGTACATGAAAGATTCGGCGACTTCGATCTTGTCGGCACCACCAACCGTCGGCTGGGTTGGGACCAGGCGGAAGTAATGCTTGCCTTCTTTGTATTTCCACTCGCGAGGCGTTGCATCGGCGTCTTCGGCTACCGCAAGAACGATAGGCTCATCCTCGGATTCCTCGACAGCTGCAGATTCCTCGACGACTTCAAGCGTCTCGGTTTCCGTTTCAATCGCAGCCGCTTCTTCTGTTACAGCCTCAGGCGCGGTTGTCTCGACAACTGCGGTTTCTTCAACTGCCGGGGCCGCCTGTTCTTCCTTGCTGCATGCTCCGAGTGTAAGGAGCAGCGCGGCAATCCAGATGAGATGTTTCGTCATAGTGTCGTCCTGAACTCGATGAGATGCTTATCTCAGACCCTGTATGTACGAAGAAAGTGCCGCTATTTCTTCTTTGCTCAGGCGTCCGGCGATATCGCGCATGATGCTGGTCTTGCCATCGGTCGTGCGCGTGCCCGACGCGTAGTCATTAAGCTGTTTGGCTGTGTAAACAGAATGTTGCCCATGCAGCGCCGGGTATTTGGCGGCCGGGTTGCCACTGCCCGTGGGTCCGTGGCACGCCATGCAGGCTGACACGCCCGTGGCCGTGTTACCGCCGCGATACAGCGCTTCGCCACGAGCAACCGAATTTACATCGGCAACCGACTGGGCGGCGGCGGGCAGGCTTTCAAAATAGACAGCGAGGTCGGCAATGTCTTCGTCGCTCAGCAGCATGGCCTGGCTGGACATGACCGGATCCATGCGTGAACCGTCTTTGAAGGCGGTCAGCTGTGCCTGGAGGTACGGCGCGTTCTGGCCGGCGATATTTGGCCACATGACGTTGGCGCTGTTTCCTTCCGGACCATGGCATGCCGTGCAGGTGATGGCCTTTGCCTTACCGGCCTCAGCCGACCCATCGACCAGGCTTTCTGCCTGAACCTGGGTTGCTACAAGTGCCAGACCGACCGTTGCGAATAGCGGAGCGAGCTTGATTTTCATAGTGTCTAACCGTTACTTTCCTGCGCCGGCCGAGGCCGTCGCTGCAAAAACATCCAAATAGCCAGATTCGTCGCTTGAGTCGCACCGGGTGCGGTGCCGGGTTGGAAGGCGGCGGGCCGCCTTGCTGCGTGACCCCGGACCGGTCAAACTGCTTGCCCGGCCCCATACTCAGCAACCGCGAATTATACACACAATCCACTGGGCGTACCCATGTCGCAATACCCACAAGCCACCTTCATAAAGAGCGCCAATGCACCGTCGCAGTTCGTTCCGGACGAGGGTGCCGAGGTCGCTTTTGCTGGCCGATCCAATGCCGGCAAGTCGAGCGCGATCAATGTGATCGTGAATCGCCGCCAGTTCGCTCGTACCAGCAAGACACCCGGTCGCACGCAGCTGGTGAACTTCTTCACTCTGCGGGACGACAAGCGCCTCGTAGACCTCCCGGGCTACGGATTCGCCAAGGTTGCCGACAAGATGCGGCATCACTGGGCGGACCTGATGGCCGACTATTTCGAGGGTCGCAAGAGCCTGGCGGGGATGTTCCTGATCGTGGATATCCGCCGGCAGCTGACCGATTTTGACCGCCGGATGCTGGCCTTCGGCGATTCGGTTGGCCTTCCTGTGCATGTGCTGCTGACCAAGGCCGATAAGCTCAAGCGCGGGCAGGCGGCCAAGGCCCTGCTCGAAGTGCGGCGGGATCTTGGAGACAGGGCCACGGTGCAGCACTTCTCGGCCCTCAACCGGATGGGGGAGGAGGAAGCCCGCAGCAAACTCGAAGAGCTCCTGAACCGCGATCGAGAGAGCCAGGGCGAGGCGCAATAAAAAGCCCCGAAGCACTTTCGTGCCCCGGGGCCAGAAGAAGCAACAGGCTTGGGGTCGCCGTGTTGCGTGCCTGCCTAGGGAGGTAAACAGGCAAGTGACTTACGCACTCAGAAAATTAGAGGGCGATGGCCCAAAAGAGTTCCCGGAATACCCTAAGGTATTGAAAGATAGGTAAATTGCAGTTGGAGTCAGTCTGAGCCCACACACCCGTCGCGCCGATCCGGGAAGCATCACCTCACACGCCTCGCGTGTTCAGTTTCAAGTACGTAGTTCAGTCGCTGTGCCAGCTCGGCTATGGATTCGGTAATGCTTCCCGGATCGTCGCGAAAGTGCGCCCGACCTCAATTTCACCACCCATCATTCATAGAGAGGGTGGCGGTGGAAGCTGCTGACGCGCATCAGAATGATGCCGTGGCGTCGGGGAAAGTACTCCCGAATCCATAGCGGAGCGACTGAGGCGATAAAGCTACGTGCGAGCGTGGACGCGATGCGTGTGAGGGAGTGCTTTCCCCGACGACGCAAGAACCTACTAGTGCGCCTCATCCCAGTTCGCACCCACACCCACATCCACCTTCAACGCCACAGCCAGTTCCGCCGCCCCGTTCATCAGCGTCGTCACGTGCCCGGTTACCGCCTCGACCTTGTCCTTTTCAACCTCGAAGACGAGCTCATCGTGCACCTGCATGATCATCCGCGCGCCCGGCTGTTCTTCCCGCAACCACGCATGCACCGAAATCATGGCGCGTTTGATGATGTCCGCCGCCGTGCCCTGCATCGGCGCGTTAATGGCGCTGCGTTCCGCATACTGGCGGCGTTGCGCATTGCGGGCGTTGATTTCGGGCAGGTACAGTCGTCGGCCGAAGACGGTTTCGACATAGCCTTTCTCGCTTGCTTTCGCGCGAATGTCATCCATGTACTGCTTTACGCCCGGGTAGCGATCGAAGTACAGGTCGGTGTATTCCTGGGCTTCGCCGCGGCTGATGCCGAGCTGCTTGGCGAGCCCGAATGCGGACATGCCGTACATGAGCCCAAAGTTGATGGCCTTGGCTGAGCGCCGCTGGTCGTCGGTTACATCGTCGAGTGCCATTCCGAAAACCTCGGCAGCGGTGGCGCGGTGCACGTCCTGTTCCTTCTTGAAGGCCGTGAGTAACCCTTTGTCGGCCGACAGGTGCGCCATGATGCGCAGCTCGATCTGCGAATAGTCCGCTGCCAGAAGAACATGGCCTTTCGGTGCAATGAAGGCCTGGCGAATACGGCGGCCTTCTTCGGTGCGGATCGGGATGTTCTGCAGGTTCGGGTCGGTTGACGAGAGGCGCCCGGTTGCCGTGACGGCCTGGTGATACGACGTGTGAATCCGCCCCGTGCGCTCGTTGATCTGCAACGGCAGCTTGTCGGTGTAAGTGCTCTTCAGTTTGCTGACGCTGCGGTAGTCGATAATGACCGCCGGCAACGCATAGTCGTTGGCGAGTTCGACGAGCACATCCTCGGCTGTCGACGGCTGGCCTTTCGGGGTCTTGCGTATGACGGGCAGCTTCTGCTGCTCGAACAGGATTTGCTGCAGCTGTTTCGGCGATCCCAGGTTGAACGGGCCGCCAGCCAGTTCATGGGCCTTTGCTTCAAGCTCAGCCATTTTCTTTGCAAGTTCGCCGCTCTGCGTTTGCAGCATCTTGCGGTCGACGAGCACGCCCGTTTCTTCCATGTCGAGCAGGACCGGAACGAGCGGCTGCTCGATGTCTTCGTAAACCTTTTTCAACGCCGGCACGTCGCTCAGCTGATTCCAGAGCGTTTCGTGGAGCTGCATTGTAATGTCGGCATCTTCAGCAGCGTAGGGAGCGGCGGTCTCGAGATCGATCTGATTGAATGTCAGCTGTTTGGCGCCCTTGCCGGCAACGTCCTCGTAGTGGATCGTCTCCTTGCCGAGGTACTGGCGCGCCACCGAGTCCATATCGTGTCGTGTTGCGACGCTGTTGAGGACATAGGACTCGAGCATTGAGTCAAATGCCATCCCAGCCAGTCCGATATCGTAACGCGCGAGAATGTGGGCGTCGTACTTGAGATGGTGGCCGACTTTCTTCTGCATGTCGTCCTCCAGCCATGGCTTGAGTTTCTGCAGAACCTCGTCGCGAGGCAGCTGGTCCGGTGCGCCCGGAAAGTCGTGTGCGACAGGTACGTAACAGGCTTCGCCCGGCCTGACACACAATGAGAAACCGACGATCTCTGCATTCATATAGTCGAGGCTGTTGGTTTCTGTGTCGAATGCAGTGAGCTTCGCCTTGTCGAGTTTCTTCAACCACGCGTCGAATGCGCTCCACGTCAGGACCGTTTCGTATTCGGTCGGTTCGTCGTCGCGCGGCGCCTCGATCGGCGTGTCGTCGGCCTCATCGAGCTGGCGCAACAACGAGCGCAGGTCATAGTGGCTATAGAGTTTGCGCAGCGCCTCGGTGTCGGCAGTGCCTGCCTTGAGGTCTTCGATGTCGACATCAAGCTCTACATCTCGCTTGATGGTTGCAAGTTCGCGAGACAGATGCAGCTGCTCGACATTGTCGCGCAGGCTTTCGCCAACCTTGCCCTTGATTTCCTCAACGTGCTCGACGATGTCGTCGGCACTGTCGTACAGATTGAGCCACTTGGCCGCGGTCTTAGCGCCGACTTTGGGCACACCCGGGATGTTGTCCGAGGAATCGCCGACGAGGCCAAGGAAGTCGATAATCTGTTCGGGATACACATCGAACTTGGCTTTAACCGCGTCGCGGTCCAGCCGTGTGTCGTTCATCGTATTGATCAGCGTTACTTTGTCAGTGACAAGCTGAGCCAGGTCCTTGTCGCCGGTCGAGACAAGGACGCTGAGCCCGGCTTGTTCACCGTGCGCGCACAATGTGCCGATGACGTCGTCTGCCTCCACACCAGGTACACGCAGCAGCGGCAGGCCCATCGCCTCGACGGCATCCAGGATGGGTTGTATCTGCGAGCGCAGCTCGTCCGGCATCGGCGGACGAGTCGCCTTGTACTCAGCGAAAATCTCATCACGAAATGTCTTGCCGGGTGCGTCGAATACCACGGCGATATGCGCGGGCTGCTCTTCGCGCAGCAGCTTGAGGATCATCGTCAATACGCCATGCAGCGCGCCCGTCGGTTCACCCTGCGAGTTGGTCAGGGAGGGCAGCGCATGGAAGGCGCGATAGAGATACGATGACCCGTCGATAAGGACGAGGTCAGTCATTGAAGCATTCCGTATTATTGCTTGTCGGCGTCGCTTTCAGTTTCGCTGTCTTCTTCTTCGCCTTCCTCTTCGGCCGTTGATTCGGCGACGGGCGGCGGATTCGAAATCTTGCTCGGATTACCCGGAATGTACAGGGGACCACTCTGGCCACAGCCAGAGGCAAGGAAGACAAACGAGAGTGCGGCAAGCGCGAGGATCAGGCGTTTCATAGTTTTTCGGCCATCAGCGAGGACCTCCTGATTATAGAGGTCGGTCGCCGCTTGTGGATATCATTTTGCGTAGCGCTCGGCGACTTTCCGGTAAGCCTCGCGAAATGGCATGCCTTCCTCGGTGACCAGCCGGTACGCCTCGGCCGTCGCAAAAATGCCCTCGTCCATGGTGATGTTCTCAGGCAGGAACGCCAGACCCTCAAGCACATAGGCCATGATGTCCACGCTGTCGATCGCGAGATCGATGGAGCGAAACACGGGCGACTTGAGGCGCTGCAGGTCGCGGTGATACCCGGATGGCAGCTTGGCGGTAATCATGAGGGCCTCATCAAGACAGGCCTGGGTGGTTGCCGACGATGCGCGCAGTAATTCGAGCACATCGGGGTTGCGCTTCTGCGGCATGATTGACGAGCCTGTCGTAACCTCGGGCGCCAGCGAGATGTATGCAAACTCCTGCGTATAGAACATCAGCAGGTCACTCGCCATACGCGAGAGGTCCTGCATCATGAGTGTGATCTCGAAAAGCAGGGCACTCTCCGCCTTACCTCGGGACAGCTGCGCCGCGGTAACGGGTGACTGGGTTGTGTCGAATTCGAGCTTCGCCGTCGTCAGTTCGCGATCGAGTGGCAGTCCCGGCGTCCCATAGCCCGCAGCGCTGCCCAGCGGGTTCTTGTTGATGCGCTTGTGCACGGCCCTGAGACCTGCCACAGCGTCGGCAAAGCCCTCGTCAAAGCCTCCACACCAGAGGTCCACAGACGAGGGCATCGCGTGCTGCATGTGCGTGTAGCCGGGGATCTCGACATCGCCTTGCCGTTCGGCGAGATCAGCGATCGAGGCGCGCAGTCCTTCCACGCGCTGCGCCAGATCGAGCGCCGTCTCCCGCAGATACAGGCGCAGCGCTGTCAGCACCTGGTCATTTCTCGAACGCCCGAGGTGGAGACGTCCGCCTGCGGCACCGATGTTCTCCGTCAGGCGTGATTCGAGTGCGGTGTGTACATCCTCGTCTTCGAGGCTGATGTGCCAGTCGCCATTCTCAAAGCCCTGTTCGAGCGCCCTGAGTCCGTCGCAAATAGCCGTGCAGTCCTCACCGCTGATGAGATTCGTGGCGGCCAGCATTTCTGCGTGTGCGATCGAACCGCGGACATCGTAGGGCACGAGTCGTGCATCGAGCAGGTGATCCTCGCCGGCCGTATAGCGAAGAACCCGTTGATCGAGCGGCAGGCCTTTTTCCCAGAGCCTGCTCATGCTTCGCTGCCCTGTTCTTCCGGCGTGAGTGCGGTAATGTCATCGACGACGAGCGTGCCGGTGCCTTCGTTGGTAAAGACTTCAAGCAGGATACTGTCGGGCAATTTGTACGAGATAACGTGGACTCGTTGAACGCCATTCCTGATGGCCGCATCGATAGCCGCTGCTTTGGGCAGCATACCGTCGGCGAGGATGCCATCGTCCTTGAGCTGCTGGAGGCGCTTGCGGTCGATGTAGCTGATCAGCGAGCCCGGATCGTTAATGTCTTCGAGGATCCCCGTCGCTCCTGTGACGAGAATCAGTTTCTCGGCATCCAGTTCGGCGGCGATCGCGGCCGCGACGGTGTCGGCATTGATGTTAAGCAGGGTGCCTGATTCGTCGCACGACAGCGGGCTCACAACCGGCATGAGGCCATTGTCGAGTTGCTTCCTGAGGATGTCTGCATCGACAGAGTCGATATCGCCAACGAAACCATAGTCAATCGACGCTTCACCCTCGCGTTCGACGGGAGGACGTTTGTGAGCACGAATCAGTCCTGCGTCGACGCCACTGATGCCGACGGCGGGGATCTGCAGGTCGCGGCAGCGGGCGAGGATGCGAGTATTGATCTGGCCGTTGAGAATCATCGTCGCGACGTCGAGTGAGTCGCTGTCAGTAACGCGCCGCCCCTCCACGAACTGGGTGCTGAAGCCGAGTTCCGCGGCAAGCTTGGTCGACTGCGGTCCGCCGCCGTGAATCAGCACCGTTCTAATACCAACCTGGTGGAGAATGCCCACCTGTTCGATCAGCGCGGTCGCCAGCGTCTGGTTGGCAAACACCTCGCCGCCCACCTTGATGACGAACACCTTGCCTTTGAAAAGGCGGATGTAGGGTGCGGCATGCTTGAGTGCCGATACGACAATCGCGCGATCTCTGTTCGTGGTCATTTCTGCCCTCCGAGCATCTGGTGAAGAACCGCCATCTGCGCAAGCATGCGGTTGCGTGCTTCGGCGATCACCACGCTGCGTGGCCCGTCGAGAATTCCGTCCGCGACAACGACGCCACGGCGCACAGGCAGGCAATGCATGAAGCGGCAGTCGTCTTTTGCGTTTTCAAACCAGGGTTCATCGACGCACCAGTCAAGATGCTGCTCCCGCAACTTCTGGTCGGCGAGCCGATCGCCGTAGTGTCGGGTGGACGACCAGGACTTCGCATAGATAACGTGGGCACCTTCCATTGCTTCCCTGCGATCGCTGGTTTCGACGACGGAGCCACCGGCCTCCTCTGCGGCGAAGATGGCTTTCTGCATAACCGGCGCCGGGAGCTCAAAGCCCTCGGGTCGCAGGACGGTCACATCCATGCCGCGCATGGCGGCCATATGCAAAGTCGACGACGGTACGGCCAGCGGTAGTGCCCGCGGGTGGTAGGCCCAGCTGAGGACAAACTTGCCGCCGTTCGCAGGCATCTGCAGGTCATCCATCGTCTTCCAGTCCGCGAGGCTCTGGCAGGGATGGTTCATTGCCGATTCCATGTTGATGTACGGCGTATCGATCAGGTCGGTCAGGGCCGTGAAGCGAGTCTCGGCGAGGTCCTCTTCAATTTTTTTACGATCGGCGAATGCACGGATGCCAATAGCGTCACCGTAGGAGGCGATCACCGGCACCGCCTCGCGGATATGTTCGGCCGCAACACCATCCATGACGATACCGTCGCGAACCTCAAGCCCGTGAATCGACATGTCGGGAGAGATGACGAACGACCCGCCGCCAAGGCGAATCATCGCTGCCTGGAAGGATGCGAGCGTGCGCAGTGACGGGCTCAGGAACAGCAGGGACAACACCTTGCCCTTGAGTGCTTCCGGCTCCGGCTGCGCATCGAGACGCCCGGCCAGTTCGACGAGAGCCTTGATCTCCTCAATGGAAAAATCGGCCAGATCATTAAATGCTTTCATTCCTGTTTCCTTCCCTTCCTTTAATCGGTACCGGACACCTTTAGACTGGTTATATGGTGTCCGGTACCAGTCTGGTGAGTGCCTGTGCGAGGTGGTGCACGTGATTTTCCTGGAGTACGAGTGGTGCGAGGATTCTGAGTACATTCGGGTCGGCGCTGGTGCCGGTAAGAATGTCATGTTCGAGCAGCGCGTCCCGCACCTCGGTGGCCGGGCGATCGCAGACCAGGCCGAGCAGCAGGCCCATGCCCTGGATCCTGAGTACCGGGCCCACAACGCACTCTTCGCGGATCTGCGCCTCGCGGGCACGCACGTTGGCGAGCAGGTGCTCGGCCAGGATGCCTTGTATGGTCGCAGTTATGGCAGCGGCAGCGATTGGACCGCCGCCGAAGGTTGATCCCAGGTCGCCCACACCGAAATTCGTGGCGATTGACTCGGTGCATATCACGGCGCCACAGGG
>Ga0316188_10000945_pt1 | contig 13485 bp, 24 predicted proteins | sample Phiworburrow1_MG_FD_204933 | JGI IMG/M metagenome (GOLD analysis project Ga0316188, IMG submission 204933) | Coastal sediment microbial communities from Maine, United States - Phippsburg worm burrow 1 | ecosystem: Environmental > Aquatic > Marine > Coastal > Sediment | place: USA: Maine...
AGGTTCTACAATCGTGTGCTGACCCCAGCCGAAATCCAGACTATCTACCAAGCGCGCGGTGGCGACGACATCGTGTACGGTATGACGAGCAGATGGCCGATGTTCGAGGGAGCGCCGGGCGCGACAATTTCCGGTACTGGCGTCGTCAAGGACATCGGCGCTGACAAGAACAACTTTTCATCCGCGACCGGTGCGCCGTCGTACGTGTACGACGCGGCGCTGATACCTCGAAGAAGGAGCGTATGATGGCAGCAGTGCTAAACCGGACAACGAAACAGTACATCCCGAGCGCCAACACGCCGGACTACCCGGTAGTGGACTGGATCATCAATCCAGACTTGTCTGCCGTGGTGGACGTGCCGAACAAATACTGGGTTATCACCGGGGACGTCGTGTCCGAGATGACGCAAGAAGAGAAGGACGCGTACGAAGACGCGCAGCCACGTCGGACGTTCCAATTCTGGGAAACGGGCTCGGCACCGGATACCACGTCGACCACGTATCAGGAAGGAATGAGCCAGACGGCGAAGCCGATGAATGCCGGTGAGTATCGTCTGACGTGGTCCTGCGAGCTGAAGCTCACGGCGACTGATGCGCTCGACTCCAAAGCGTTTGCGCAGTTTTCCATCGACTCCGACGTCAAGGTACAGGTCTCGCACGACCAGGACGATTGGACTGCGTACTCTGGGTGGGACCGATACAACGCGACAGAGGGCGAGACGCCGGTGTTAGCGATACACTATCGTAGGTCTGGTGGCGACGACACCGTGTCAATCCGCCGGATGAAGATAGGCATCGAGTACATGGGGTGAGCCGATGAAGACGGCAGACGTGACCAAGGCAGTGCTTGCAGCCACGGTACTGCTACTGGTCGCGTATGATATCTCGGTTGCCACGAACACGGTCACCGGCGACACGATAAGCGAAGTCATCGCCGGGTGGTCCTGGCGCTGCCAGACAGTCCCCTTCGCCGCCGGGGTGCTTGTGGGCCACCTGTTCTGGCCGGCGGGCTACGCCAGGAAGGCCGCCGCGAGTAGTCGCCGGCTGCCCTGGCTGCTGTTCCTGACCGCCGACGTTGCAATCGCCGATTGGTTCTGGGTGGGCAGCATGCTGCCAATGTGGCCTCTCGTTGTCGGGTTCATCACTGGGCACTTGCTCTGGGCACAGCCACCGCGCCGATGAACGACGTTCAGATATCAGACTTCACTTCTTGTTGCGTCGGAGCTCGGCCGAGGCCGTCTCGTCTGCAATCGCTGGTCTGGATCCATCGCATCGGCAAGGATGCCGGCGTCAACGCCAAGGAAATCGCTCACTTCTTCATTCATGGTGAAGGCTCTGCTGTCACTGGCGGCAACATGGCCTACCACTACATCGTGACCCTCGAGAGGGTCGAACAGGCCCTCCCCTTGACTCAGCAGGGGGCGCATGCGCGCCGGTGGGGGAACGCGCATGGCATCGGTATCGCGGTGTCCGGTGACTTCAGGTTCAGGCCAGCCACGCCCAAGCAATGGGCCCTGACGGTCAGCCTCTGCGCGGACCTAGTCCCGTTTATGGGTAGGCATTCGGCAACGATGTTCGCCATGCTGCCGTCGGCTCTGCGACACGGGGTGCCCGTTGTGGGCCATGGCGAAGTGCCTGGCGCGTATGGTGCGACGTCGCAGCGAGAGCAACCGATGGGTGCCTACGCTTGTCCTGGGCGCCATTGGCCAATGCATTCATTCCGCGCCGATGTTTCACGTGAACTAGCTCGCCGAGCTATCGACCGGTGCGCATCGCTGGGACATCGGTTCTAGAGGCGGAGGCCCCCGAGCAACCGGCGGGGACCCCCGCCCGTCAGCCCACGCGAACAGGGGACGCGCCGCGTAGGCTGCCGAGCAGGCATATTCGCAGATTGTCTAGGCCGCCTCAATCCATGAACGGATCTGGACCGCACCGCGAGTCGCGTCTTGCAGGCGGATAGCCACCTCAAGGCTGGCGCGCCGCCGGCCGTTAATGAGGTGGTAGACTTGCATCGACGTGAGGCCCGCTAGTCGCGCCAGTTCAAACCCGCGGAGCTCCGACCTCCGCATGAACGCCTTGAGCTGCTTGTGCCCTCGTGTCTCCATACCTGACGTATACTCTCACCGCATCACACCCGCAAGCGTTCTGGTGCCCAGAAATCCACGCGTACCGTGAATACTGGGCGCATCTTTTTGCAAAAATCGACCCTGGAAGGGTAGCAACATACGGTCCGTATGCTACTCTATAAATAGGAGGCAGACACATGAAAAGGGAAACGCAGAAAACGGGAATCGAGGCGCATGGGGTACGCGGGCTGAAAAGCACGCCTTGGCGACCCTCGCAATACGCGCGCTATCCGCAGCTGGTATCTGCAGCAGGTGCGTCGTGGCCGTGTCGAAGGTTGGAAGCGATAGACACCCTGCCCTGACAGGAGACACCATGAACCTGACACTCGACCGGCTACGCGCCGCATACCGGGACCTAGCAGCGATGCAGTCCGCCGCCGACCGACAGGCCATGCACGAACACTTCAAGACCATGATGGCGTCGCATGGCGCGACTCTGGACGATATCCTAGAGCTCCTCGTCGCCGCCGCCGGCACAGTCCTGTCTACCCAGGAGACTTGGAACGTAAGCCAGGAAACCCTGGATTCCGGCGGCTTCCTGCAAGGCGAGATCCGGTGGGACCACACGGCCAGGGATGAATGGTTGGCGAAGTGGGACCTGGTGTGGACCTGCCCGAAGTGCGGCTGTCACGATATCTGGTCCGCGCGCGCCCAACGGTGCCATGGCGACTGCCGTGCTATGCGCGCCGATGAAATGCAAGACCGCGAGCTCGCCGCTGGCTGGGACCCTTCGCCGTAGGAGCGCAGCATACAGCCGGGTAGAACCACTCTATCTCAAGAAATCGACACCGGAAGGGTAGCAGCATACGGTCCGTATGCTACTCTATAAATAGGAGGCAGACATCATGAAAGCACTACTCGCTATGGACACCACAACTGACCACCGATGCCCCTGCTGTCTCGAGCTCGCATCCGAGGCCCCCGGCGGACTCTGCCGCGACTGCGAGCGGGCCGTCGCCGCCGCGCAGCCGCAGCATGAGTGCCTATGCTGCGGCGCGCTATATCGCGGCCAACCGAACGAGTTCTGCCGCGACTGCAGGCCCCATATCCGATAGCCACCGATACCCGATAGCAACCAATAAGGAGCCTACACCGACACACACACGACAGGGGACAGACATGAACCGAAGCCTCACCATCACAGACCTCGCACCCCTCGCCCGGTACAAGACAGCCCGCGGCGCATCGAAGAGATTTCACGCTATCGTAGAAAGTCTGGGTTTCAAGGCGGACCTGCTCTCGCCGAAAGAGTCGATGGGGCTCGGCTACCACTTCGGATGGTCTGTCCGGGTACGGGATACCGACGGTCAGCCGGTATTTCTCGGAGCGGCTGCGCTTGTTCTCACCGGCTCCGACCGGTGGCATGTCGAGGAGACACACCCAGGGATGCTGACTTTTAACGAGGGCGAGCCATCGACATTCGCTCACCCTCCGGCCGTCGACACGGGCGAGCCTGCGCGCGAGGTATTCACCCCGCCGGCACCCGTCGCCGCTCCGGCACCCGTCGCCGCTCCGGCACCCGTCGCCGCTCCGGCACCCGTGGACCCTGCCGAGCTCGCTCGGACGCAATGCAACCAGTTCGAGGAGTTCTACACCACCCATGGCGTGGCTAAGTACATCGGCGTGATGCTGGCGCGCCACTTCGGGGCGAAGGTGGACGACATCCACATACTCAACCCTAAGGCGGCGAAGGAAGCCAAGCTCGGTGATGATTGGTGCGCGGTCTGGGACGCCGGCGCGGAGGGATGGGCCGAGCGCATGGCCGCCGGCGAGTGGGGTACAAGTGCCAGGATGGCCACTGAGCGCTGGACGTCGTTCGCGGTGGGAGCTCGCGCCCTGGCGTTCGCGTACAGACCCGGGTGGTCAGCGCGTGGCTACACCGCCGCCGGCGGGGGGGACCACGTCGTGACCGCCCACACCCCACCAGCGTGTCCAGACGCCCATCCGAAGCAACCAGTTGACGCTGAGACGCCGGTGGTCGACGCTAGCGCCCTGACCTGAGACCACAGCCCACATCGAGAGGGAACCATGACATTGACGGGAGCCATCGACCTCGTGACGTTGCTGCGCCAAATGACAGACGACGACAGCCTGCCCGGTGCCGAAGCAATAGCCGGCTGGCGTGTGCATGCAGCGGAGCACGGCGACGCCGCGCTGGTTGATGAAATCGACACCTACGACGCCGAGCTGCTAGTGCGGCTCTGGGATGATGGAGGAAGCAATGGATGAGGCAGTTTGCGATGCGTGTGGCGTAGTCGAGCCGCTGAACACCATCGGTAAGGGAGACGACATTGAAGAGCTCTGCGCTCTGTGCACCTGCGAGCGCTCCATACAGCTGGCGCGGGTCAACCTATTCGCAGCCGGTCACCAACTCTCACCGGCGCAGATTGGGGGCCTCGAGGCCCTCCGGCGTGCGTTCGAGCGCGCCATGGAGTCGGGGGCGCGCGTGTCCGCCCTGCACTACGGCGAGTGCCTGTTGTCGACGCTGGCAATCATGAAGCTGACGGAGGGACCCCATGCCTGAGCGCATCGTCCGCTGGTTGTCTCGTGTGTTCGCGCCACGTCCAGGCAGACCAGCCATCAAGACAGTTGTCGCCGTCTGCAGCCGGTGCGGTGGTTCCAAGCTGGTGTATCGTGGTCCTATCGAAGACTTCGACGCCGCCGCCGCGATACTTGACGACCGCGATCACGTGGTCTGCTACGAATGCAGAGACGGCGTCAAGATAGCCTGACCACCCCCTATCGACACTAACCCCACCCCTATCGTACGCTGCCGCGTGACCTACTTGACCGCAACGCTGGCGTTCACCCTAGGATGGGCCATCCATGCTATGCTGGCGGGCAGGATGGAACGGCAACGTCAACGATTGATATTGGACTGGGGAGCCTGCCACCGCTTACTCGATCATCTCCAAATCGCGGTCGAACATGAATCATTGCTGCCTCGCGTCCGCCGGCTGGCTGACTATCTGGCGGCGAGCTCCGGCTGGCCGGCTGGCGAACCAGACCCACCGCCAACGCCGCTAGACGAACTGACGCTGCCGGATGAACTGCCGCCGATGCCACCCTTCCGCGTTTGACTGCCCCACATACCGCTGGTATGTCCTGCTACAAGGAGGGCAATACAATGCGTGTCTCATCACTACCTGCCCTGTTCGAATGCCCATCGAGCCAACTCGAGACCGAGAACCCATACAATCCGGGGTCTGACGCTGCCAGCTTAGGCAGCGCTGTTCATGAAGCTCTCGGCGACCACGTCGCCGACGCAGACACGAAGGAGGAAGACATCGCCCTGAAATACGGGGTGCCGGTGGACGAGCTCTCGAAGCTCACCGCCTACGGCCGCATAGCATGGCAATCGGTCAAGCAGGAGTTCACCAACCCGATGGTCGAACACAGGCTGGCTGGTAAGAAGCTCAGCGGGTGTGCCGATGTGTTCTCGTTAGATGATCAGTCCATGGCCGTGCTGGACTGGAAGACCAACCGTGAACGCTCCGACTACCGGGCCCAGCTGCTAGGGTACGCCGATTGTGCTGTGCAGCAGTACGGCTGGCCACCGTCTGGAGAAGTAAAGGTGGTGACCGTTTGGGTGCGCCTGTTCGAGGCCGACGTGCTGACCGTCCGGGCCGCCGAGCTCGAGAAGTTCAACGAGGATTTGCAGTGGGCTCTGCGCGAGATCGGAATGCGGTACGCTCCGGGCAGCGCTTGCACCTACTGTCGCCGGCAGCTCGTCTGTCCAGCGCGGCACGACTTCATCCGTAGTTCAGCAACAGCGCTGCAAGCGCTCGATGGCGGGGCGTTGATGACGCCCGATGTCCTGGCCTCTCTCTACCCAAGAGCGCAGCTCTTAGGGCGCGCCCTGGAGCGCTATAGGGAAGCATTCCGGATGGTCCTGGCCGATGGTCCTGTGCAAGGAACGAACGGGGAGACTTACGAGCTCGGGGAGATGCGGCGAGAGACCATCAAACCGCGTGAAGCGTGGCCACTACTGGTCGCGCACGGGTTCACTGAAGACGACTTGGCCGGGTGTGTCAGTATCTCGGGCGGTGCGATAGACACCGTGGTAGCGTCACGGGCCCCGCGTGGCCAGAAAGGAATCGCAAAAAAGCAGCTGCGTGAGGCACTAAGAGAGGCGGGCGCGGTGTCTGAGCGCACCTACCCGACCATAAAAACCATAAAAGGGGACAACACATGACAGATGTATCACTGGTGGCCATCGAACCGGCGGAGGTGATCGAGCAACCGTCGGCGATAGAACAGATCACGCGAGGGGAGGTGGACCTACAGGTATCGACCGCCAAGCGATACCCAAGGTCCATCGAGCGATTCAAGCAGCACGCAATGGCCATGGCCGTCAAGAATGTGGAGGTGGCCAAGAGCTGCTTCTACGTGCTGCCGCGTGGTGGCAAGAGACTCGAGGGTCCGAGCATACGGCTGGCCGAGATTGCCGCCGTCTGTTGGGGCAACCTCCGGTGCGACGTGCGGATCCTGGATGCCGACGCTACGATGGTTACCGCGCAGGCCACTGCTTGGGACCTCGAGACTAACGTTCTAATTCGACGCGAGACCAAGAGACGCATCACAGACCGGAGCGGCCGGCGGTTCTCCGATGACATGATCGTGGTGACAGGCAACGCCGCTGCGGCCATCGCGCTGCGCAACTCCATCTTGACGGTGATACCGCGAGCCTACGTGTTAGACGTGATGGAGCATTGCAAGCGGGTAGCAGCCGGGGAGCGCGGCACGCTGGACCAGGCCAAGGTCAAATGGATGGCCTGGTTCGAGAAGCAGGGTGTCTCGAAGGCGCGTGTCCTAGAGCTCCTGGGCAGGACCGGGGCAGAAGACATCACCATCGAAGACATCGCCACGTTGCAGGGCGTCAGCACTGCGCTATCAGAGGGCGAGACCACCATAGACGAGCTGTTCGCACCGGCGGAGCTCACCGACGGCGTCAAGAGGTTCGGTTTCAAGGCGAGACAGGAGGCCAAGGAGAAAGCAGAGGCCGCCACCGCCGCCGAGACCGAGACCACCAGCCAGCAGCAGGACCCCAATAAGTGACCGTTCACCGGCGGTGGTGGGGATGTGCCCACCACCGCCGGCTTTGACTCGTGTGCATACCGGCCGTATCCTGCGGCAGAAAGGGGGGGAGCAGTATGTCATGGGCACGCCTAGACGACGATTTTCTACACCATCCGAAGGTTGCAGACGCTGGACCGGTCGCCACGGCTCTACATATGAGGGCCATCGTCTACTGCTGCAAGTACAAGACAGACGGCCTCATCACCCGACGGCAGCTGCCCCGGATACTCGACTGGACAGAAGACGAAGACGACTTTGCGGGTCGTCCGCCCGACAATCGCGACCTCGCCCGCCGGCTGGTCAACGCTGGGCTCTGGGATGAGCACCCAGAAGGTGGGTGGGTGATACACGACTTTCTGGACTACAACCCGAGTAGAGAGGCGCAGAGGAAGAAGCGCGATGAACGGGCTGCAGCTGGCCGCAATGGCGGTCTTGCAAGAGCGGCGAACCGGCGTGCGGCGTCTAGCAAGCCGCTAGCAACAGCTCTAGCAAAACCTATAGCAAAACCTCTAGCAACAGCTATAGCTACAGCTAGGCCGGAGCTAGAGGCACCTGGGGGGTCCGGGGACCGTGACGCACCGCGTCCAGACCATGAGACAGTTTCTAGGGTTGTGGACCTAAGTCCGCGAAACTCTGTTCATGGGCCTAGCAAAATCCTAGCAACAGCTACAGCAACAGCTATAGCAAACGGCCTAGCAAAATCGTACCCCGTACCCGTTCCCCTATATGCTCACATACGTGAGTGCATTAAACTAGCTGTCCAGAGCTGCGAGGTGGAGCTGCCGCCGAGTGCTTCGCCCTCGTCGGCGGAGGTGGTCAAAATACCTACATGCAAGGGAGAGTACGCGGTGACCACCGGGGAGCTCGCCGAATGGGTGGAAGCCTACCCGGGTGTGGATATCCGCCGCGAACTGCGCTCTATGCGTCAGTGGTGCCTGAGCAACCCTAAACGCAGGAAGACGGATCGGGGGATCCGTCGGTTCATCACTGGGTGGCTCTCTCGCACGCAGAATTCAGGGAGACCGCAGGACGTCACAGGCAGTACCTTCGCCGATGCCACAAGAGAGGCTATGGAGTGGGCACATGCAGAAGATGAGCAGGACCGAGTTCACCGCCGCGATGAGTAGGCTAAGGGCGTGCTACCAGAACGGAATCAAGGACAAGGCGCTCTGGCTGGCGTCGCTGTCGACGTACTGGGACTTGCTGTCCGCGTATGAGGCGGACGACATCCGGGCAGCATTCGCGGTGGCTTGGAGGCGTTACCCTGATTGGATGCCGTCCGCCGGTCAGTTGGCGTCGCTGGTGGAGAAGTCATCTTCTACCGCTGCGGCAGAGGCATGGCTAGAGGTACTACGCCTGGCTAGTCGTTCAAGCGGTGACCATAGCGACCCTATAGCGCGCAAAGCCATAAGCATGATGGGCGGTGGATCCTACCTCGGGAGGCAAAGCACGAGGGACCTCGAGACGTGGGCGCGCAAGCGGTTCGACGAGCTCTATGTACAGCTCGCGAAAGAGACCGACACTGAGACCACCAAGGCAGCTCTCGGAGCCCATAGAGCGCCCTCTGCGTCGAGTTTGGCGCGGATAGGTACCCAGACCCCGGGCAGGTCATGAACGCGCGTCAGAGGCCATCTGAGAGCGTCGACCAACGGGCGCTGGTCGAATGGATGGACCTGAAAGGGATCCGGTACTTCTCGGTCCCAAACGGTTTCATCGCCGGCGGGATGAATAAGTGGGCCATGCTGGCGCGACTGCGTGCGGAGGGCATGAAGGCTGGCGCGCCCGATCTAATCCTGGTAGACAGGGCCAATACAGACGGTATGCCGGTCGCGGTGGAAATGAAGCGGCTGCGCGGTGGACAGCTCTCGCCGGAGCAAGTTGCAATGCTCGCCGCCATGCGCACCGCCGGCTGGCACATCATCATCGCACCCGGGCTGCAGAGTGCAATCACGCAGCTCGAAGAGCTCGGGTTTTGAGGGGATGGAAACATGATCGCGTCACACCTGCCGGAGCGTTTCAGAGAGAGCATCGAACGCTGGATCCTGGAAGGGATACCACCTGGGAGATTCCTGGAGGCTGTACTAGCCAACGACCTTAAGGAGTCGTTTGCGCGCGCCGACGACGTGAGCGTCGTAGAGCTGCCAGGGCTTGTCTCATGGCTGTATAACCACGCACCTATGAATTGTTGGGGGTCTCGAGAAATCATGGATTCTTGGCGTGAGATGAAGAGGACATCATGACGACCGCAGTAATCAGGGACCAAATACTCATGGAAATCGCTGCAGCTGAGAAAAGGACGATGGCCGGTGACCAAAGCATACAGTCCGCAGAAGCGATCGCCATCGCAACTCGCGCGGCGGACGCAGCCTCGAGGCTGGCTGGCTTGGCGCGGCGGGAAAGTAACGAGCTCGCGATGGTAGTCGCGTCAATGGGCGCGCATATTTTCTCAGGCGTGGGTAGCGATGACATGACGACGGACGATGCAGTTCGGCTCGCCCTGCAGTTGTTACGGCTGGCGCATGAGGCGGTGGTCGACGATGAGAATCCGACCCAACCTTGAGGGTTTGCTCGCCTGGCGCTCGGGCTACGCCACCGGGCTGTATACTGCGCTTGAGCTCCTTCGAAGCTGCAAGCACCCATCGGCGCGCGTGCAGCGAGAGATACGCCACGCGGTGCACGAGCTCCGCCGGTTGAGCCGCCAGGTTGACACCCGAGACAAGCGAGACTAAAGCATACGTACCGTACAGGGGGCATCGTGGACACAGAGCACTTCTCCAAGGCTGACATGGCGAGGGCCGCTTACGACGCGGTGGCTGAGAAGTACGATCGCACCTACTCCGGGCCGGTCGCACGGGCTGAAGACCGGTTCGTGCAGAGTCTGCTGAAGCCCATGCTGCGCACCCCTGTCATCGACATTGGCTGCGGGACTGGGATTTTCTTCGACTGGTGGCCTCATCTGGTCGGGGAGGGTATTGACATTTCACCGGGCATGCTGGCAATGGCGAGGTGTAAGCACCCCCTGAGAGCTCTACACCTAGCCGACGCCCGCACGTACACACCTCGAACAGGATTTAACCTCGCGGTGTCTCTGTATGGCAGTTTGTCATACCTGCCCCTACCGGCTGCTGTCCGTTGTCTCCAACGGGTGCTGGCGCCTGGCGGTCTCTTCTTCGTGATGCTTTACAGCCAGCGAGGGTACAGCAGGGTTTTGGTCGAAAACAGGCTAGATGTGCCCATGTACGCGTATTCGCGAGACCAGATACGCCGCCTGTTCAATCACCACTTCGACCTCGTGCGGATCCGCTCCGCCTTCCTGACGCCGATGCGCTCTGCGGTCGCCTTCGCCGCCGAGTCAAAGCTGTTGACCTGGTTCGCGCCGTCGCTGGCGTGGTGCCACATCGTGACCGGGCGCGTGCATGCCTAGGCGCCATATCGGGCTAAGCGTTTTCGACGCCGCCATAGAGCGCATGCAAGGCGTGTTCGAGGCGGGCCATAGGGTCGTGGTCTCGTTCTCCGGCGGCAAGGACAGTGGCGCGTGTCTCGAGATTTGCCGCATGGCGCGGGACCTCGCGGGGCGGCATGAACCGCTGGACGTGGTCAGCCGGGACGAAGAAATCATGTTCCCGGGGACCTATGAATACTGCGACCGGGTGGCCAGCCTGCCTGACGTGGCCATGCACCACTTCTACGCGTGCCAGCCCATCATCAACGCGTTCAACCGCAAGATGCCTTACTGGTGGGTGTTTGACCCTGAGCTCTCGCCGTCGGCATGGGTGCGAGAGCCGCCACCCTACGCGCAGCGGATACCCGAGCAGAACATCGACTCAATGGTCATACCGGCTCGGTTTCCGCCGCCGCCGGGGAAACGGCTGATTGTCGTAATAGGGCTGCGCGTCTCCGAGAGCAAGGGTCGCCTTTTCGGGCTGCACTCCTCCGGCGGTCACATGACCAAGCCGAACCGATTCGGGGTGGCGTACTGCCGGCCCATCTACGACTGGCGGGATGGAGATATCTGGCGGGCCCACCAAACCATGAAGTGGGACTACAACTCCGCGTATGACACCATGCACCGGATGGGCATGCCGCGCAGTCAGCTGCGGATAGCGCCCCCAACCATGAACGTTGCCAGCGTTCGCTCTCTCGGGCTGGCGCAGTCTGCGTGGCCAAGGTGGTTCGACCGCGTGGCGGAGCGATGCCCAGGCGTACGAACGGCCGCCCAGTTCGGGGTCCGCTCCGTCCAACCGCTCCGCCGGCTGTCGGAGACGTGGGAACAGTGCTACCAACGCACGTGCATCGATGAGGCCCCGACGTGGATCCGCGAACGGGCGGAAAGGGTCCGTGATGTCTACCTGCGCCAACACGGCAGACACTCCGCCGGGCCTCTGCCGGAGGTAACGCCGTGCGAGACATGCACCACTGCCATCGGCAGTTGGAAGGTGTTGACGGAGCTCATGTATACCGGAGATCCATTCTGCGTGCGCGTGCACTGCGTGCCGATGGTCGAACCTGAGCATTTCAGGCCGGGCGCTGGCACTTGGGGCGGGAAAGCTGCTTTCTGATGGTCTCGCTGACAGTCTCCATCGCCCACACCCCGTGGGATGCGCAACGCAGAGCTTGGATAACCGACATCCGGCGACATTGGCATGAGGCACGGGTTGTCTCAGACTGGGACCGCGCAGGGTGCTGGCCTACGGTCCGCCGGGCTTGGTTGGACGCCGGGAGGGGGACGCACCACATGGTCATGGCGGACGATATGTTGCCCGTGCCAAGCTGCCGCCGGCTGTTGCTGGGTGCCCTCGAGGCGAAGCCTGACGTCTGCCTGAGTCCTTTCTGTATGAAGCGCTGCACACTAGAGGCCGTGGCTGCGGGCAAGCACTGGGCCACTTCGCCCGACGCGGTCTATGGCGGCGCCACCGTGTTACCGACCGCGTGGGTGGCAGAATGGTTGTCGTGGGACCGTGCGCACCTGAAGCCAGACTACCCACACGACGACGTCCGCCTCGCGATCTGGTTGGTGCAGACCGGCCGTTGTGTCTGGTACACCGCGCCATCGCTGTTCGAGCACGCAGGGGCCGCCGTCGGGTTACATCCGAACCGGAACAGGGTCGCCACGATACTGGCCGATGGAGCTCCGATTGACTGGGCGCGGGGCTTGACGGATCCGGTCCATTCGCCGGGCAAGGGGAGATCTCTGGACCCCAAGGCGTGGAAGGTATGAAAAACTGGACATACTCCAATGAAGGTGGGACCAGGTTCGACGTGCAGCCCGGCGACGTCTGGTTGGCCGGGCCTCATGTTCTGGTCTGTGGGGACCTCGAACGCGGCGACCACATGAAGCTGCTGCACGTGGTAGACCAACCTGCAATGGCCTACATAGACCCGCCTTGGGGGTCAGCCTTGGCGCGCGGTTTCCGCACCAAGGCAGGGGTGGACGGAGGCCCCGGACATCGCGTTGATTTCGGTGTGCTGCTGTCACTGATTATTCAAGCGGTGAAGCACTGCAGCGGCCATGCGTTTCTCGAGATAGGGAGACTCCAAGAAAAGGTATTGCGGGACGCCATTAGCGCCGGCGGCGGGCGCGTGCTGGACCGGTGGGACACGACTTACTACAAGCGTTATCCTTGCGTGCTGATTCATGCTGGGTGGGCTCCGGGACTGCGCCCTGCGACAACCAGTGCGGACGGGATGGACGACGCCCATACGCCCCTATGGGCGATTGAGCAGTTCTCAAACACCGGCGACACCGTGCTTGACGTGTGTGCAGGTCGCGGTCTAACCGCCATTTCATGCGAGGCCGCCGGCCGCCGATTCGTCGGGCTGGAGCTCAGTTCCTACCGTGCGTCGGTAACCTTGACCAAGCTAGAGGCCCTGGGACACGCACCGAATCGGGCTGGCCGCCTAGACACCTACAAGGGGGTACAATGACAGCCAAGACGAGTAAGCAGGCCGTGAAGAACAACGTCGCGCTGGAGACACTCACCATAGACTACGCGGCACCCGGCGACTGTCTGCCGAACCCATACAATCCAAATCGGCAGAGCGAACACGAGTTCGAGCTCCTGTGCCGGTCCATTCAGGAAGACGGGTTCACCCAGCCGATACTCGCCGTACGTATAGACGAGACCCACTGCGCGGACCCCAAGTTCACCGGCAAGTACAAGCCAGGCGACCTCGTGGTGGTCGACGGTTACCACCGCTCCAAGGCCGCCGGGCAGCTCGGGCTCGCCAAGATCCCATTCGTGTTGGTCCCGATGCAGGTGGCGCAGATGCGGATCTCGAC
>Ga0316188_10000946_pt1 | contig 13484 bp, 10 predicted proteins | sample Phiworburrow1_MG_FD_204933 | JGI IMG/M metagenome (GOLD analysis project Ga0316188, IMG submission 204933) | Coastal sediment microbial communities from Maine, United States - Phippsburg worm burrow 1 | ecosystem: Environmental > Aquatic > Marine > Coastal > Sediment | place: USA: Maine...
TGAGCTGACCCGCAATCAGCATTGATTCAACAGCCGGCAGGGGTATACCCTGCCGGTTTTCTGCTTCAGCTCAAAGGTTGACGTAGGAACGCAGGTAACGCCCGGTGTAGGACCGCGCACAGCGGGCCACCTCTTCCGGGGTTCCACAGACCACGATCTCGCCGCCCCGGCTGCCTCCTTCGGGACCGAGATCGATAATATGATCGGCGGTCTTGATGACATCCAGGTTGTGTTCGATGATCACCACACTGTTGCCCGACTCGACCAGGCGCTGCAGGACGCTGAGCAGGCGGCTGATGTCGTCGAAATGCAGACCGGTGGTCGGCTCGTCCAAGATGTAGATGGTGCGACCGGTAGAACGCTTGCCCAACTCCTTGGCCAGCTTGACACGCTGCGCCTCTCCACCGGAGAGGGTTGTCGCACTCTGTCCCAATTTGATGTAGCCCAGCCCGACATCGCGCAGGGTCTCTAGCTTGCGCTTGATACGCGGGATGTTGACAAGGAACTCCACGGCCTGATTGGCGGTCATGTCGAGCACGTCGGCAATCGTCTTCCCCTTGTACTTGACCTGCAGGGTCTCCCGGTTGTAGCGCGCGCCCTGGCACGCCTCGCACTGGATATAGACATCGGGCAGGAAGTGCATCTCGATACGCAGGATACCGTCCCCCTGGCACGCCTCGCAACGCCCGCCCTTGACATTGAAAGAGAAGCGCCCCGGCTTGTAGCCACGCATCTTCGCCTCGGGGAGTTGGGCGAACAGATCTCGGATATCGGTAAAGATACCGGTGTAGGTGGCCGGGTTAGAGCGCGGCGTGCGGCCGATCGGCGACTGGTCGATGTCAATGACCTTGTCGAGCTGCTCGAGCCCGAGGATGGCGTGAACCGCGCCGGCGCGCTCCCTGGAGCGGTAGAGTCTTTGTGCCAAAGCCTTGTGCAGGGTGTCGAGCACCAGGGAAGATTTTCCGGAACCGGAAACTCCGGTGACGCAGGTCATGACGCCCAGAGGGATGTCCACGTCAACCGTCTTGAGGTTGTTGGCGCTGGCCCCCCTGATGCTCAGCTGCCCCGTGGCCTTGCGGCGCATTCCAGGTAGCGGGATCGCCAGACGACCGGAAAGGTAGTCGCCGGTCAGCGAGTCGGGATGATTGAGGATCTCCTGGGGGGTCCCCTGGGCGACCACCTCTCCGCCATGGCGGCCGGCACGCGGCCCCATGTCAATCACGTGATCGGCCTCGAGAATGGTTTCCTCGTCATGTTCCACCACCAGCACGGTGTTGCCCAGGTCACGCAGGCGCTTGAGGGTTTCCAGCAGGCGCCGGTTGTCTCGCTGGTGCAAGCCGATGGACGGCTCGTCGAGAATGTAGAGGACACCGACCAGTGAGGAACCGATCTGCGTCGCCAGGCGGATACGCTGGCTTTCACCACCGGAAAGGGTGCCGGAGGTCCGGTCAAGGGTCAGGTAGTCAAGGCCGACATTGATCAGGAAAGAGAGGCGTTCACGAATCTCCTTGAGAACCCGCCGGGCGATTTCAGTCTCCTTGGCGGGAAGCTCCAGCAGGGCGAAAAAGCTTTCCGCATCGGTGACGCTCAACGAGCAGATCTCCTGGATGTTGCGGTCGCCCACCCGCACACAGAGGGTTTCCGGTTTGAGGCGTGCGCCCTGGCAGCTCGGGCAGGACATGATATTCATGAACTGTTCGAGCTTTTCGCGGGTCGCCTCGGAATCGGTCTCGCGCAGACGCCGCTCCAGGTTCGGGATCACCCCTTCAAAGGGCTTGCGGTAGAAGTGCCGATGATTGGCCTGGTCGTAGAAGAACTTGACCTGCTCTTTCCCTGAGCCGTGCAGCAGAATCTTCTGGACGACCTCCGGCAGCTCGGCAAAGGGAGTGCGGATATCGAATTCATAGAAATCCGCCAGCGCTTCGAGCACCTGCAGGTAGTAGTAGCCGGTCCGAGTCGACCAGGGGGCGATGGCGCCCTCGCGCAGCGACAGCTGGCGGTTGGGGACGACCTGTTCAGGATCGAAATACATGCGGGTGCCCAACCCTGAACAGTCCGGACAGGCCCCGTAGGGATTATTGAAGGAGAACATGCGCGGCGTCATCTCCGGAATGGAGATGCCGCATTCCACGCAGGCATGCCATTCCGAGAAGAGTTGACTCTCGCCACCGACCACTTCGACCCGCACCAGGCCTTCAGCAAGACGCAGGGCCGTTTCCAGCGAATCCGCCAGGCGGCTGGCAATGCCCTCCTTGACCACGAGCCGGTCGACAACCACTTCGATGGTGTGCTTCCTGTTCTTATCGAGGGGAATCTCTGCACCGAGTTCATGCATTTCGCCATCGATGCGCACCCGTACGAAGCCATCGGCCTGCATTTGACGCAACTCCTTGCGGTACTCCCCCTTGCGCCCCCTGACCAGCGGTGCCAGTAGCATCAGTTTGGTTTTCTCCGGCAGGGCGAGCACGCGTTCGACCATCTGCTCGACAGTCTGCGAAGCAATCTCCTTGCCGCAGGAGGGGCAATGTACGCGGCCGACCCGGGCAAAAAGCAGCCGCAGATAATCGTAGATTTCTGTGACCGTCCCAACGGTGGAGCGGGGGTTTTTCGAGGTGGACTTCTGTTCAATGGAGATGGCCGGGCTCAGCCCCTCGATACTCTCGACGTCCGGCTTATCCATCTGTTCGAGAAACTGCCGGGCATATGCAGAGAGGCTCTCGACATAACGCCGCTGCCCCTCGGCATAGATAGTGTCGAAGGCCAGGGTACTCTTGCCGGAACCTGACACCCCGGTGATGACCACCAGCTGGTCGCGTGGAATCTCGACGTCGATATTTTTCAGGTTGTGCTCACAGGCACCTTTTATAACGATCTTGTCAACCATTTAATTTGATACTCAACTGTTCGCTAGTAACGGATGGCATTAGTGCTTTGACCATCGGGACGCGGCACGCGTGCCGCGCAAATTACCTTTTTTAAGCTTTTATTTTGCCGCGTCCCGCGTCCCGTGTCACGCGTTCCTGTTTCTCGGCCATATGAGCGGCCATCCTGACCGCAGCGACCAGGCTGGCAGGACTGGCCTGGCCGGTGCCGGCCAGATCATAAGCGGTGCCGTGGTCGACGGAGGTGCGCACAATCGGCAGGCCGAGGGTGACGTTGACGCCGTCCTCGAAGTGCAGCAGCTTAAGCGGGATCAGACCTTGATCGTGATACATGCAGATCACCGCGTCGTAATCCCCCTGCACGGCAAACCAGAAGAGGGTGTCGGCACTGTGCGGGCCGCTGGCCGCAAGTCCCTCGGCACGGGCCGCCGCAATAGCCGGGACGATATGCCGCTGCTCCTCATCACCGAACAGGCCGCCTTCTCCGGCATGGGGGTTCAGTGCGAGCACCGCCAGGCGCGGGGTCTCAACACCGAACTGTTCACGCAGGGCCCTCGCCGCAATGCGTATGGTCGTTAGGATGCGTTCCTTCGTCAGGCGCTGCGGCACTTCGCGCAAAGCACAATGGGTGGTCACCATGCACACCCGCAGGCGCTCACCGGCCAGCATCATGACCACCTGGTCAACCCGGCAGCGCTCGGCCAGCAGTTCAGTGTGCCCCGGGAAATCGAGTCCAGCGAGCTGCAGGGCCTGCTTATTGATCGGCGCCGTCACCATGCCTGCGGCCTCTTCGGCGAGGCACGCATCACAGGCCCAGTTGATATAGTCTGCCATGGCCTGTCCTGAGGAGACCTGCGGCTGGCCGTAGTTTTGACTGGCTGGTTCCAGCCGGGAAAGCTCCCGGAGTGGCAGAACGTATTTGCCCACGAGAACCTCGGTAGAGCCAAGCGCCAGCCGGGAGCCGGGCCGGGTCTCATAGGACCTCCCGCAGACCGCTGCCGCCCGCTGCAGGATCGCCTGATCACCGGCGACAACCAGTGGCCGGTCGAGGTCGGCAAAAGCTCCTGCACACACAGCCTGGATAATGATTTCCGGCCCGACTCCCGTCGGGTCGCCCATGGTGATGACGAGTGGCTTTTTCATATGATTCTGTCCCCTCCGCGCAGCAAGAACCTACAGTATAGACCAGGCATGAAAATGCCCTCAACCTGATTTGTATTTTCTCGTTCAGAACGGCAAACCGTGAAAGCGGTTTTCAAACGGCGCGGGAACCGGTATACTTTGCATAATTTCATCGAGTTACGGAGGATTGGAGTGCATGTGATGAGTGACGACCTGTTCGAGCAACGCCGGGCGGAGCGCCGTTATGCGCTGAATTTCCTTGACTATGAGATCCTCTCCGCCTCCGGCGCAGTACTTGGTCGCGGCCTAGCTCGGACCCTCAATGTCAGCGAGACCGGACTGCGCCTTGAAACCGGCCAGTTCTTTGAGCCGGGACAGCAACTGCGCATCACCCTCGGTCTCGGTAATGACCTGGTCCAGGTCAGTGGCAGGGTGATCAACTCCCGACCGGAGACCGACGACCTGTGCAGCAGCGGCGTCATGTTTATTGAATTCGATCCGGCCGACCGGATCATCTACCAGAAACACTTCGCGGCCTTGCAAAGGGCCTTTGAACTATAAGCACTTAGTGTCTTCAAGCCCCATCATAAACGAACGACCCCGCGGCAAGCCACGGGGTCGTCAGTATCCAGTATAGTCATTCCCCGGTCGTTAGAAAAACTCTCGATTCCACTTGTTACAGCATTTCATTCTGTGTTCTGTCTTCTCGATTCTTTTGTCAATCAAAGCCGAATATCGATAAAAGCCTTGGCCTTGAGATTCTTGGTCCATTCCTGGATGCGAACATCGGTCTTCTGGTCCATGATCATCTCGTAGATCTCAAGTTTGACAGTGTCGAACTGCCTTAGCCTGCCGGGCAGGAGTTCGTCAACCCGCAGCAGGTGGATCGATTCAGCACCCACCACCGGGGTGCTGACCCCCCCGGCCTCAACCCCTTTTATCGCTTTGGCAAACCCGGGAACCAGCTCACTGTAGAGGAAGCGACCCAATTCACCACCCGTGGCGCCGTAAGTCTGGTTATAGCTCTGTGCCACCTGGTCAAGTGGTTCACCGCTCTGCAGGCGGGTCAGGGCCTCATCGGCGACCTGGCGAATCTTCTGGCGTTCCTGTTCAGAGGCCTTTTGCGAGAAAGGGAAGGTGATGGCGCTGAGCTGGACCTCGGCAGGCAAGCGATAATCATCCAGGTGGGCGCGATAATATTCGACGATCTCCCGCTCGGGGACATCGACTTGGCTGCGGACCTCTTGGCCGATCAGCTTGTAGCGCAGGATCTGGTTGCGCAGGTTCTCCCGGTAGGCCTCGAAATCGAGCCCCTGGAGCTGAACCGCTTCCTTCAGTTGCTCGCGGGTCAGCTGGTTGTTCTTCTGCACGTCAAGCAGGGCCGTTTCCACCTCGTCATCGGAGACTTTCAGGTTGAGCGCCTTGATACGCTGCTGCATCAGCGTCTCCTCAATCAGTCGGGACAGCAGCTCCTGACGCAGTGCGCCGAGCTGTGCCGGAGAGGGTTGGCTCCCCGATTTGGCCAGTTGCTCCTTGAGCTTCTGATCAAGCTGGTTGGTCGTGATGATGTCCTTGTTGACGACAGCCGCAATGCGGCTGACAACATCCGCCGCCGCCGGACTCAAGCCGATGCTGAATAGAAGTAACAGCGCAATACCGATACGTCTCATGGTATCCTCTTCCTTGATGGTGTCTTCCCTGGAAACGGCTCGTTTCCCGCCGAACCTGTCTTCGTGTCAATGTGGCGTTGGTGGAGAGGCACTACTTACTCTTTTGGGCATTGGTTTCCAGTTGCGCCCAGTCCACGCTGATCACGGCACGGGCGCGCATGTCCTGGAGCCAGCCCAGATAATGCTCCTCTTTTTTGCTCGCCTCCAGTGTCGACCGGATGTCCTCTGCTGCGTCCTGCTTGCTGAGCCGTGCCGCCTTGCGCTTTTCTTCGACCAGGAAGATGTGGTGGCCGTAATCACTCTTGACCAGGTCGCTCAGGCGATTGACCGGCAGGTCAAAGACAATCTCGTCAAATTCCGGCGGCATTTGACCCCGCGCGAAAAAACCGAGATCGCCCCCCTGCTGAGCATCCGGAGAGAGGGAATATTCGGCGGCCACCTCGGCAAAGGGGTTCCCCTGGCGCAGCAGCCCGAGGACTTTCTGCCCTTCGGCTTCGGTTGCGACCACGATCTGTCGGGCCCGCACCTGGGCCGGACGATCAAACTGGTCGCGGTTGGCCTCGTAGTAGGCCGCCACCTCCTCATCCGTGACCGAAACGCTTGCATAAACGGCCTGCTCGAGGAGTTTCTCCATGATCAGGCTCTCCCTGAGCTCCTCGCGCCAGGCCGGCATAGTCATGCCGCGCTCCTGGAGCATGACCTCGAAGCTGGTCCCGGGGTAGTCTTTCAGGTAACCCTGCAGCGCGCTTTCAACATCAGCCTCCGTGACCGAGATCTTCAGCCGCCGGGCTTCGGCATGAATCAATTCGCGGTCGATCAACTGCACCAGGAAGGAGCGCTGCAGTTCTTCGCGCTCGATCCCGCTCAGCGGCTGATCCTTCTGTAGGCTTTTTTCAAACTCGGCAATGAAATCGGCCTTGCTGATCGCCTGATCGTTGATCTGTATCAGCGGCGGGACTTTTTCCTTGGCCGGCTCAGAGCTGCAGCCGAACGCAAGACCGAGCAGGCAAAGGGGGAGCAGAATCAGGTCTCGCAGAAGATGTATGCGCATGATAATCGGCGGAATGGGCAGTTTCAAAGTGATACAAATTAGCATAGCCGACAAAAAGCTTGCAATTCCTTTTTCGCAATTGCCAAAACCTCTTCCCTGGGCAAGCGCCCAATGCGGATGCTCAACCGGTAGTCGGGGCTGAAGCGGTATTTACTGCCGTCTTCCAGGAGAGCCAGGATCTGCTCCGGGGCAACCCGAGTGTCGGCCGGGAAGGCAAAGGTCAGGTTGTGGCCGTCAAACTCGGCCACTTCGACATGCAGCTGTTTCATGAGCACCCGCAGCTTCATGACCTCCAGCAGCAGTTCCGCCGCGGGGGGCAGTTCGCCGTACCGATCACGCAACTCGTCACCGGCCTGGTAGATCTCCACATCGTCCCGTGCCGCCGCCAGCTTGCGATACAGCACCAGGCGCTGGTTGGGGTCGGCCACATAATCCTCCGGCAGAAAAGCCGACAGGCCAAGGCGGACCTCGGGATCGATCCGCGCTTCGCGTTCCTGTCCCTGCAGCTCGTGAATCGTCTCTTCGAGCAGCTCGGTGTACATTTCAAAGCCGATGGCCGCAACCTGGCCGGCCTGCCGGGCACCGAGCAGATCACCGGCGCCGCGCAATTCGAGATCGTGGCGAGCAATGCGGAAACCGGCCCCCAGTTCCGACTGCTCCTGCAGGACCTTGAGCCTCTCACGGGCGTCCCGGGTCAGGACACCTTCCCCGGGGATCAGCAGATAGGCATAGGCACGCTGATGAGAGCGCCCGACCCGGCCGCGAAGCTGATAGAGCTGGGAGAGCCCGAAGCAGTCCGCGCGGTTGATGATCATGGTATTGGCGGCGGGAATATCGATGCCGTTCTCGATGATCGTCGTGCAGACAAGCAGGTTGATCCGTGCCTCAATAAAATCGAGCATGACGGTCTCGAGCTCTTTTTCCGGCATCTGCCCATGGCCGACGCCAATCTTGGCCTGGGGGACCAGCTGGCGCAGGAAATCAGCCATGGCATCGATCGACTGCACCCGGTTGTGGACAAAGTAAATCTGGCCGCCGCGGCGCAGTTCGCGCAGGATCGCATCACGGATCAGATCGTCATCAAACCGGGTCACGTAGGTGCGGATCGCCTGGCGATCCACCGGCGGCGTATCAATGATCGACAGGTCGCGCAAGCCGGCCAGGCTCATGTGCAGGGTGCGCGGAATCGGGGTCGCGGTCAGGGTGAGCACATCGACCTCGGCGCGCATCTTTTTCAGCCGCTCCTTGTGGGTCACGCCGAAGCGCTGCTCTTCATCGACCACGATCAAACCGAGGTTCTTGAAACGCAGGTCGCGCTGCAGCAGCCGGTGGGTGCCGATCAGGATATCGACCTGGCCGGAGGCGGTCCGTTCGATGATCCTTTTCTGCTCCGCCGGCGTGCGAAACCGCGACAGCATTTCGACGACCACCGGGTAGTCAGCGAAGCGTTGCCGGAAGGTCTCCAGATGCTGGCGGGCCAGCACCGTGGTGGGCACCAGGACCGCCACCTGGCGGCTGTCGAGGACCGCCTTGAAGGCGGCGCGAATGGCGACCTCCGTCTTGCCGTAGCCGACATCGCCGCAGATCAGGCGGTCGACCGGGCGGGGCGAGATCATATCTTCGAGAACCGCCTCGATCGCTTCGAGCTGGTCGGGAGTTTCCTCATAGGGGAAGGCAGCCTCGAATTCCCGGAACAACCGGTCGGGTGGCGCGTAGCTGAAGCCCTTAGCCAGCCGCCGCCGCGCCTGAACCTGCAAAAGGTCGCGGGCCAACTCCTCGATCGTTGCCCGCGCCCGCAGCTTAGCCTTTTCCCAGGCCCCGCTGCCCATCTTGTCGAGCCGTGGGTTGCCGCCGTCCGCTACATATTTCTGCAACTTTTCGATGCGCTCAACCGGCAGGTAGAGCCGGTCTTCGCCAGCATATTCGAGGTGCAGGAAATCGCCTTCGACGGCACCGGTCTTCAGGTGGACAAGGCCAAGGTAACGTCCGATACCGTAATCGGCATGGACGACCAGATCGGCGATCTTCAGGTCGGCCAGGGACGATTCGAATACCTGTTGACGGCGGCGTATCCGGCGATGGCTGCGCGGACCGAAGATCTCGTCGTCGCAGATGACGATGCGCTTTTCCTCGACCAGCCTGAAACCGCTATCCAGCGAACCGGTGGTCACGGTCAGGCCGACCGGGAACACCCGCCCCGGCACCATGTCCGGCGTCCAGGTCGCCGGCAGTTCGCTTGGCGCCAGAAGGTCGAGGAGGCGTTCCGCCTGGCCGCGCTGGTGGCAGACCACGAGAATGCTCCAGTCGTCGCTCAGCCATTCCCGCAGGCGGTCCACCAAGGGACCCAGGCTGCCATCATGGGCCGCATGATCGGGGCGCAAGTCGGCGTTGCCCATGACCGGAACACGGTAGACCGGGTGATCCTCCTCGAGCCGGTACACTTGCAGCGCCGCCAAGTCGATGCGCGGGTGCTGCCCCAGGCGGCCTTCCAACTCCTCGGCGGGAAGGTAAAAGTCTCCGCTGGGCACATAAGGCTCGCCACTGCGCGCGGCGCGCTCCTCGCCGCTGCGCACGGCCTCGGCAAACTCGTCGGCGGCGGCAAGCACGGCCGGCGGATCGAGAACCAGCCAGCAAAAATGGCCCAGGTAGTCAAAGAACGTGTCCAATCCGTCGTAGTTGAGCGGCAAGAGATTTTCCCGACCGGGGCCTAGCAGCCCCTCGCGAACCTCTTCGAGGATCGCTTCCCGTTGGCCGCGCGGGATTTCCAGGTCGTCGCAGCGGGCCTTGAACCGCCGGGTAAAGGTCTCCAGATTGCTTCCGGCGAGAATCATTTCCCGGGCCGGGGCAAGCTCGAGCCTGAGAAGATGGTGATCCATCGAGCGCTGGCTGGCGGCTTCGAAGCTGCGGATCTCCTCCAGTTCATCGCCGAAAAACGACAGGCGGACCGGCTGTTCGAGCATCGGCGGGAAAAGATCCACCAGGTCGCCGCGCACGGCAAAACTGCCGCGCTCCTCGACCAGGGTGACTGGCTGATAACCGAGCGCCGCCAGGCCCTGCAACAAGGCATCACGGGGAATCTCGCTGCCGACTTCGAGGCGCAGCCGCAAGGCATCGAGGACCGGGCGCGGGAGAACCTTCTGCTGCAGCGCCTTCACCGTGGTGACCACAGCCCGGCCGCGATCGTTGGCGAGCGCCGCCAGGGTCGCCAGTCGGGTGGCTTCGATTTCAGGATGCGGGCTGAGCGGGGCGTAGGGTTCGGTTTCCCAGTGCGGGAAGAAAAGAATGTCGGCCTGTTGGCCGTGGAAGAAGTTCAAGGCACGGTAAAACCGCTGCGCTTCGGCCTGACCGGAAGCCACTATCAGCAGGCAGGCATCATCCCGGTTGCGCCCCAGAAGTTCGGCAGCAAACCAGGCATCGCTGCTGCCATGCAGACCCAGAATCTCACTGCGGCCGGCAATCCCACTGGCGAAGGGCTCCAGGGCTGCAGACAAGGTGCACTGTTGAATGTGGGGTTCAGTCGTTGCGGGCATGCCGGTCTTCTGCGAAGAGCAAGCTCTTGCCGCTGCCAGTTACGGGGGAATCAGTCACGTGGGACGGCCAGCATGCGATCCAAGGTAAGCTTCGCAGGGATCCTGACCTCTTCGGGGACCGTCACCCGGGGGCTCATCGTCTGCAGCGCCTTAAGAACATCCTCGAGAGACGTCAGCTTCATGTTCGGGCAGATCAGCCGCGTGGTCGGCAAGATAAACTCCTTGCCGGGATTGTCCTTGCGCAGGCGATACAGGATGCCGGCTTCTGTGCCGACGATGAAACGCTGTGCCGGACTCTCCTTGGCAAAGGTGTACATGCCACTTGTCGAACAGATATGGTCCGCCAGGGCAAGCACCTCGGGAGGGCACTCCGGGTGGGCCATGAAGAGCGCATCGGGGTAGTCGGCCCGGAGAACCTTGACGTCATCAACGGTAAAACGTTCGTGGGTCGGGCAGTATCCGTCCCAGAAATGGCAGATCTTGTCGACCTGGGCGGCTATGTAGCGGCCGAGGTTACGGTCCGGGGCCAGGATCACTTCCGGCTCGGCAAGGGAGGCGACGACCTTGACCGCATTGGCGCTGGTGCAGCAGATATCACTCTCGGCCTTGACGGCAGCGCTCGAATTGACATAGGTCACCACCGGCACGCCGGGGTGCCGGCTTTTGAACTCGCGTAAACCTTCCGCAGTGATCATGTCGGCCATCGGGCAGCCGGCATCCAGTCGCGGCAGCAGGACGATCTTCTCGGGGGACAGGATCGCAGCACTTTCTGCCATAAAGTGTACGCCGCAGAAGACGATCACCGGCTTGTCGGTACGTGCGCCCTCCATCGACAGGGCGAGGGAATCCCCTGTAATGTGAGCCATTTCCTGGATTTCATCCCGCTGGTAATTATGTGCCAGGATCAGGGCATTACGTTCGTCAGCCAGCCGGAGAATTTCACTGATGGTTTGTTTCTGATTCATGATACAACTGCATCCTTGCCTGAAGATTGCCGTATACTAGAGTAAAACCCTTGATATGTCAAACGCTTATCCCCGCATAGGAGCTCTTGACAGGACCCCTTTTTGCCGGTATTCTCAGCAAGCTTCAACCTATTTGAACCCGGAAAAAGGTGACCGCACATGTTTGGTATCGGCTTCCCGGAACTGCTCCTGATAATGGCGCTCGCCCTGATCGTGCTGGGACCGAAACGCCTTCCCGATATCGCCCGGGCCCTCGGTCGCGGTCTCGCGGAGTTCAAGAAGGCGACCAGCGAACTGAAACAGACCTTCGAAGAGGAAACCCGCAGCCAGAATATCATGCGGCCGCCGGGATCACCCGGCAAAATCACCCCGCCCGGTGCCATGCAAGATACCTATCCACCTGAAGCAAATCCCGCGGATGGGCCGCCTGCAGCAGAGCCCACCCCCGATATGACCGCCAGCAGCGACGAACAGGGCGCTGCGCCTGAATCACAAGACAGGAGCGAAGGCCGCAAGGATGAATGACGACCGGATGCCTTTGACCGCACACCTCGAAGAGCTGCGGCGCAAATTGATCATTTCCGGCATCTCCTGGCTGGTTGCCTTTCTGGCCTGCTACACTTATGCCGAGAAACTCTTCGACCTGATTGCCGGACCGGTCCGCCAGGCCTTGCCGAAAGGCACTTCTCTGGTTTTCATCACGGCGACGGAACCGTTTTTCACCTATCTTAAAATCGGCGCCTTAGCGGGCCTGCTGATCTCACTGCCGGTCATCTTCTGGCAGATCTGGTCCTTTATCGCGCCGGGGCTTTACCAGAACGAAAAGCGCTACATCATCCCCTTCGTCCTGATCAGCACCCTCTGTTTTGTCGGGGGCGCATTTTTCGGTTACAGCTTCGTCTTTCCCATGGCGTTCAAGGTGCTCATCGAATTCGGCACCGGCAGTGGCGAATTGAATGCCATGCTCTCCATGGGTTCGTACCTGTCCCTCTCCAGCAAGCTCCTGCTCGCCTTCGGCCTGATCTTCGAGCTGCCGGTGGTGATATTTTTCCTGGCGCGCATGGGCATTGTCGACTACAAGATGCTGGCGCGCAACCGCAAGTTTGCCCTGCTGGCGGCCTTCGTGATCGGCGCCGCACTCACCCCCCCTGACGTCTTTTCACAGACCGCGCTGGCCCTGCCATTCATCGTCCTCTACGAAGTCGGCATCATCGTTGCCCGGCTGTTCGGCAAACATCGCGAGGCTGACGAGGAAGAGCCTGGGGAGGAAGCTGCCGACGATTAACTGCTCCGGAAGGCCTGCGCCCAGCAACAAGGCGGACCCGGATTGTGCCCCCGGGTCCGCCTGATTGTAAAGAACCGTTACGCTGGGTGCTACTTGGTGGCCTTTTTCAGGCCCGCCTCGATGCCCTGCTTGAAGCCGTCGAAGCTGCGATCCCTGAGCGCCTTGCCGTTGATAAAGACGGCCGGGGTGCCACGAACCCCGGACTGGAGACCGAGCTGGATGTCCGCAGCAATTTCCTGCTGCACCGCCGGGTTGGCGACATCCTTGTCATAGCGTGCCATATCCAGACCGACCCCCTTGGCCAGCTCACGGATCTTGGCATCACTAAGTCCGTCGAAGTTGGCAAACAGCTGGTCGTGCAGAGGCCAGAATTTTCCCTGGTTGCGTGCGGCAATGGTGGCGATAGCAGCAGGTTGGGCAAACTTGTGCATACTTAACGGGAATTGCTTGAAAACCAGCCGCACCTGCTGCGGATACGTCTCCAGTACCTTTTCCAGGGTCGGCAGCAAGCGGGCACAGTAGGGGCATTGAAAATCACTGAAGATGGTGATGGTGACCGGCGCGTTCACCGCACCCTTGACTGCCGAATTGTTCACTGGCAGCTGCTGGACGTATGCAAGATCGACCAGCTGCAGCTCCTTGCTCTTGGACTTGCCGAGATACAGCCTCTGGCCATCCGGCGAAACCTCCAGGCTGGTGACGTCAGCATCGACGGTGAATTGTTCCTGCTGCTCACCATCGGCAGAGAAGATTCGGACCTCGCCCCCCTCGAGAAGCACGAACAGGCGACCGTCGCTCACGCTCTGGGCAATCCCTAAAGGAGCCTTGTTCAACACGTCACTCTTAACCAAAGTCTTTTCCAGTTCCGCGAAAGCCGGACTGACGGTAACGACCAGACCGATCAGCATTGCGACAAGCCGCCATGCTCCTGACATTGTGGTTATCCTCTCTAGATCATGAAAGCGCAAGTCATTACGCT
>Ga0316188_10000947_pt1 | contig 13480 bp, 9 predicted proteins | sample Phiworburrow1_MG_FD_204933 | JGI IMG/M metagenome (GOLD analysis project Ga0316188, IMG submission 204933) | Coastal sediment microbial communities from Maine, United States - Phippsburg worm burrow 1 | ecosystem: Environmental > Aquatic > Marine > Coastal > Sediment | place: USA: Maine...
CCAATTCCCTTAACATGGCTGCCCGCTCATCAAAATCTGCAAGTGCGGCAAGGGCTTCATCAAGGGCCTCCCGAGCTTTCCTTCTTGTTGCCTCAACTCCGAACAAAGCCGGATAGGTGGCTTTGTTTCTTGCTGCATCAGAGCCGGCTGCTTTCCCGAGCTGTTCCCGGGTGCCCTCAACATTGAGCAGATCATCAACGATCTGAAAGGCAAGTCCTATCCGGTTGCCGTAAATGGTAAGGGCTTGAAATTGCTCTGCAGTACAACTGCTGAGAACGCCACCTGTTTGAACAGAAGCCGTGATAAGGGCTCCTGTTTTCCGGCTGTGTATCTCGCGCAGCATGTCATACCCGACCTCTTTGCCTTCATGGGTCAGGTCGAGAAATTGACCGCCAACCATTCCATCCGGCCCTGCCGCCTTACTGATAATGGAAACAACCTTCAACCTGTCCGGTGCAGAAACAGTTTCCAGCCCGTCTCTGCTTAACAGCTCAAAGGCAAAGGTCAGGAGGCTGTCGCCTGCAAGTATGGCGCCTGCTTCCCCGAAAGCTATGTGGTTTGTGGGTTTGCCCCGGCGCAGCTCATCATCATCCATGGCCGGCAGGTCATCATGGATAAGGGAATAGGTGTGAATGCATTCAAGGGCGCAGGCGGTAAGCATTAAAGCATCAGGGAATTCATTGTCATAGTCAAGGACTGCTTCCGCTGCAGCAAGGCAGAGTATTGGGCGCACCCTCTTGCCGCCTGCAAAAAGGCTATAGCGCATGGCTTTGACATGCGCAGCGAGAGCCCCCTGTTCCCCGGGAAGAAAACCGTCCAGGGCAGCGTCCACCTGCTTCCGTCTTGCTTCTAAATAGAGCCGTATGTCCATTATTCTTTCTCGTCTTTTAAACCGTCAAATGCAACGGGTTCCAGAGAGTCATCTTTTTTCAGAAGTATTTCAACCTTTCTTTGCGCACTGCTTAGTTTGCTGTTGCAATATTCAGCAAGTTTTACACCTTCATCAAAGTGTTTGAGAGAATCCTCCAGTGAAAGCTCACCTTCTTCAAGTTCTCTGGTGATATCTTCCAATTTAGCCAGTGCATCCTCAAAAGATTTTTTCTTCATGATATCCCTGCCTGTGGATTAGCGGAACATAACATTCTTTTATGTTTCCTGTTTAATAGATCAGCCTTGACATCCGGTTGCACGTGATACTGGATCCTGACTGTCATTTAATGAGACACTGGAAATTTCTCCTGTGTTACATATAAAACAAAGGGAGCCGATAAGACTTACTGGACGAGGCATATTTTTCAGAGCAGTCAATAATAAATGATTCATGTCTGATCATCAACGACTTTACAAAAAAAACATGACTGTGGTAAGAATGCTGATTCGTATCAAAAAGGTTGCAGGCAGCCACGGCGAAAATAGTTCTAAAATCTCATGTTCGGATAGATCTGCCTGAAAATTAGATCAATCATAACAGTAAATGAATTTTTTGGGTTAGGATGATTACTGCCGACATAGACCGTTTCATAACATGGCTGAATGATGAGAGAGGATATTCTCCCCATACCATTGTCAACTACAGGAGAGACTTGCTTGAATTTACCGCTGCTGCGGGAAAGGAAATTGAAGTGAGTGAAATTGATACGCATGTCGTTCGCAATTATGTATACAGCCTGAATATAAAGAACAAGAGTTCCTCGGTAGCAAGGAAATTATCAACCCTGAGAACATTCTTTAATTTTCTGGAGCAGGAAGGGTTGGTCGATCAGAATCCAATGGGGGCCATCTTAACGCCGAAACAGGAACAGCATATTCCGGTTTTTCTTTCGGTGGATGAGGTTTTTTCCCTGCTGGATTCCCCGCCGGCCGGAGTAGCGTTTGGAGCACGTGACAGGGCAATGCTTGAATTGTTGTACTCAACAGGCATGCGAGTTTCAGAACTGGTGTCCTGCAATATGGCAGACCTTGATTTTGACATTGAAATGGTTAGGGTTAGAGGCAAAGGTAACCGGGAGCGTTTAGTACCGATAGGTGGTCCGGCTGTTAAGGCCCTTAATGATTATTTCACTCAACGGGATATACAGCTAAAAAAATGTTTGCAGCAGGGCAGGAAATTTGACGGAGATGCTGTTTTTTTAAACAGCCGTGGAAGCAGGCTCACAACCCGAAGTGTTGAAAGGTTGATAGCTGAATACGGCCGCAAAGCAGGAATCGACAAACCTGTCACCCCACATGTTTTGCGTCACTCATTTGCCACACATCTTCTGGAAATGGGAGCGGATCTACGTTCAGTACAGGAGTTGCTCGGACATGCAAGCCTGTCAACAACGCAGAAATATACCCACCTGGATATGGTTCACCTGATGAAAGTTTATGATAAGGCCCATCCCAAGGCCAGGAAAGGTTAATAGAGAGAAGTATAATTAATAGAGTGGTGGAAAAGTGAAGACACGATCAACGACAATTATTTCTGTGAGACATAAAGGGAAGGTGGTAGTCGCCGGTGACGGCCAGGTAACTATGGGTAATACTATTGTCAAGCATGCTGCCCGTAAGGTAAGACGGCTTTATAACGGTAAGGTTATTACAGGTTTTGCCGGAGCAACAGCCGATGCCTTTACTCTTTTCGATAAACTCGAACAACGTCTGGAGCAATATAAGGGGAACCTTATGCGTGCTGCGGTTGAGCTTGCTAAAGACTGGCGCACAGATAAAATGTTGAGGCGCCTCGAGGCATTCCTTATCGCTGTTGACGAAAATTCTTCACTTCTGCTTTCCGGTTCCGGGGACATTATTGAGTCTGATGACGGTATTCTTGCAATTGGCTCTGGCGGTCCTTTTGCCCAGGCCGCAGCCCGGGCGCTGATCAACCACAGTGACCTGGATGCCGAGGGAATATCCCGCGAGGCCATGGAGATAGCAGCCTCCATCTGTATCTATACCAATGATAATATTGTTGTTGAAACACTCTAGTGCACATTGAACTATGAATTTTCACTCGATCTCTGCGTCATGCTCAAAATTTTATCCTCGGAATATCAATCATATGCCTGTGGTAAAATTTTTCGCATTCCTTGATCTCAAAAGAAAAACCATTTTCCTAAACCCTCTTTAGTTTTAAGGATTGCTCAACCAATGGTTGGGGCTGATGGAAAATGGAAAAACAACCAGGTATTGAATATATGAATGATTTAAAGGCATTGACCCCAAAAGATACGGTCAGTGAGCTTGACAAGTATATAATTGGCCAGGATGCGGCCAAAAAATCAGTTGCAATTGCTCTTAGAAACCGCTGGCGCAGACAACAGGTTCCCCCCCCTTTACATGATGAGATAGCTCCTAAAAACATAATCATGATCGGGCCCACCGGGGTTGGGAAGACCGAGATTGCCAGAAGACTGGCTAATCTTGCCCAGTCACCTTTTTTAAAGGTTGAGGCATCAAAGTTTACGGAGATTGGTTACGTCGGCCGGGATGTTGAATCAATGATCCGTGATCTCGTTGAACTGGCGATCAATATGGTAAAAAAGGAGCAACGGAGCGAGGTGGAAAAGAAAGCCCGTGAAATGGCAGAAGAAAAGCTGCTTGATCTTCTTTTGCCTTCCATTCCTCCTGCAGCCGCCAGACCCCAGATTGTAACGGGCGATGCTGCTCCTCCTGCTGTGGATCACATCCGGGAGACTGAATCAACCCGTGAGCGTTTCAGGAAGATGTTACGTGAGGGAAAGCTTGACAGCAGGGAAGTTGAAATGGAAGTGACCCAGGCACCGTCCATGCCGACGATTGAGGTTTTTTCCAATGCCGGCCTGGATGAGATGGAATCAAATCTGCGGGATGCCTTTGGCAAGATTTTTCCCAGAAAGGGAAGATCTAGAAAACTGAAAGTTCCGGAGGCTTTAAAAATTCTACAAAGTGAGGCTGTTGAGGATCTTATTGACATGGATAAGGTTACCCGTACGGCTGTTACAAAGACTGAACAGTCGGGAATTATTTTTCTTGATGAAATTGATAAGATCGCTTCACGTCAGGGCGGGGGACATGGCCCTGACGTTTCCCGTGAGGGGGTCCAGCGGGATCTGCTTCCTATTGTAGAAGGGGCCACGGTTACAACAAAATACGGCATGGTGAAAACCGATCATATCCTTTTCATTGCCAGTGGTGCTTTTCATCTTTGCAAACCCTCGGATCTGGTGCCGGAACTCCAGGGACGTTTTCCCATTCGCGTTGAGTTAAACGCCCTGGGAGAGGATGAGTTTTTCCGGATACTGAGTGAACCTGAAAATGCTCTCCTGAAACAGTATGTGGCCTTAATGAAGACTGAAGGGCTGAAACTCGTTTTTGATGGTGATGCCGTGCGGGAAATGGCCCGTCTGGCTGCAGAGGTTAATCAGAAAACCGAGGATATTGGGGCAAGAAGACTGCATACCATACTGGAGAAGGTCCTGGAGGAATTGTCTTTTGAAGCACCCAATATAGGCACTAAAAAATTTACCATTACCGCTGATTATGTCAGAAAGCAGCTTACTGACATTACCCAGGATGAAGATTTGAGCAGATTTATATTATAGAAATTAGCAAGTAGGAGGAAACAGTGATTGATCCTGAACTGAAATACTGCCCGGAATGTAACGATGAGTACAGGGCTGAGATTGAAAAATGTGCTGCCTGCGGTATTGACCTGATCACAGGTCTGCAGAAAATTGAGAGGGAAGAGGAACGCCGGAAAATACTGGAAGGAAGAAGTACTGATTTGAGCCCGGATGATGACCTTGTGGCCATTCGAAGAGGCCCCCTGGCAGAGATGCGACATCTTTCCGATCTGCTGAACAGTGAGAATATAGGAACATTGCTTGCTGGAGATGATAAAACCTGCGGTCAAGGCTGCTGTCCCTCGGTCTATAATCTTCTTGTAAAAAGAGAGGATGGCATGGATGCACTGCACATCGTCGAAGAAGAGCACAAAAGGGTGACGGGTCTGGCACATCATGAAACTGCCAATGGTGATGCGGTGTTCAACCCACATGAAAATGAAGCGCAGTGTCCTGCGTGTGGGCATTCGTTCCCTACCACCCAAACTGAATGTCCTGATTGCGGTTTAAGTTTTGGCTAGGTCATATCATTGCAATGGATGATAAACCGGTAGTCATTATCGGTGCCGGGCCCGCCGGCCTTGCCGCGGGCTATGAATTAATAAACCGGGATGTACGTCCGGTAGTTCTTGAAAGGGATGGCCTGGTGGGTGGTATCGCCAGGACCGAATCATACAAGAATTTCTTTTTTGATATAGGCGGACATCGGTTTTTCACAAAGAATGAGGAAGTAAGCAGGCTCTGGAAAGAGTTGCTTGGAGAAGATTTTCTCCGGGTAAACCGTCTATCACGTATTTTTTACCGGGGAAAGTACTTCAACTATCCTCTGCGGCCCGCAAATGCTTTATTCAATCTTGGCCTGGTGGAAAGCCTTCACATCCTTACCAGTTACTGCCGTGCCCGTCTCTCTCCCTCTCCTGAAGAAAACAGTTTTGAAGAATGGATTATCAACCGTTTTGGAGAGCGGCTGTATAGGACATTTTTTAAGACATACACTGAAAAGGTATGGGGTATACCATGCAGTGAAATAAGGGCTGACTGGGCAGCCCAGCGCATTAAAGGCCTGTCGCTTAAGGTTGCTCTTTCCAATGCGCTTTTTGGAGGACAGCAGGCCAAAAGTCTGATCGAGCAGTTTCGCTATCCAAAATTCGGTCCCGGCATGATGTGGAAATGCTTTATGGAAAGGATTGTGGCAGGAAACGGGGAAGTTTTGCTCAATACTGAAGTGTCGGCGATTCACCACAGCGATAGTATAATCACGGCTGTAGAATGTACCAATGGCAAGACAAGGGAGAAGCTGATTCCGGGCCACTGTATTTCCAGCCTTCCTATTTCAAAACTGGTGCAGCTTTTCAGGCCGCAGCCTCCTGTAGAAATTCTTGATGCAGCTAACCGGCTTTCATACCGGGCTTTTATCATTGTTATCCTGATCATTGACATAGCGGAACTTTTTCCCGACCAGTGGTTATATGTCCACAGTCCCAACGTTAAGGTCGGCCGCATTCAGAACTTTAAGAACTGGAGCAATTCCATGGTACCGGATCAAAGCAAGACCAGCATCGGCATGGAATATTTTTGTAATGAAAATGATGAGACATGGAATATGCCGGATACTGCTCTGGTGAAGAATGCCACCCTGGAAATGGTTAAGCTTGGTCTTGCAGAAGCCGCACAGGTAATTGACAGTTATGTTGTCCGGCAATCCCATGCCTATCCGGTATATGATTCCGATTACAGGAAAAATCTGCAGGTAATACGCAACTACCTGGAGAATTTCAGTAATCTGCAGACAATAGGCCGCAGTGGTATGCATCGCTATAACAACATGGACCATTCAATGCAGACTGGAACACTGGCTGCGAAAAATTGCACCGGGGAAAGCCATGATCTCTGGTCCATTAATGAAGAAAAAAGCTATCTTGAAGAGGACGGGGCAACAAAGGAAGTTCCTGCTATTCCCGAAAAGGTTTTGATAGGGGCCTTTGCCAGGATGGATAAGCTGGCCTTTGCCACAGCTGTTGGAACAATCTGCGGTCTGATCGTCCTGGGAGCCACCCTGTGGATTATAAGCCGCGGCGGGGATGTTTTGAATTCCCATCTGAGGCTTTTAGGCCAGTATTTCATAGGCTATACTGTTAGCGTCAAAGGTGGTTTTATCGCTTTCGGTTATTCGTTTTTCTGGGGATTTTTATGCGGTTGGCTCTTTGCCTACCTGAGAAATCTGTTTTTGGCAATTTACATTTACAATGTCAAAAGAAAGGTTGAACTGCTGTCTTTAAAAGATTTTTTTGATAACTTTTAATTCACACTTCTATTGCTGGAGACGGAAAGTGGAAACTGATAAAAATAACGGCCAGGACCTTCCTGAAGAAAAACTGTTCAGAGGAGTATTGCTTCTCAATGCAAAGGTTGTCGGTCTTACCCTTGGCATGATTTTCGGTTTAGGTATTTTCGTTGCGACAAACTGGCTGGTCATCAAGGGTGGCGATAGGGTAGGACCCCATCTTATACTTCTGAGCCAATATTTTATTGGGTATAAGGTTACTTTGTTCGGCAGTCTCATCGGAGCTGCCTATGGCTTTGCTCTTGGCACTATCTGTGGGGCATTGATGGGATGGATATATAACAAGATAGCCGCATTCAGGCAGTAACAGGACCTGTTTTAACCTTTCAGTTTGCGGATTGCCACTTGCCGTTTTTCCTTTTCTGCTGAAAATCTTTTACAGGTTTCTTTTCATAGGTTATCACCCGGTCTCCCATGGTTCGATTGACCTCAGTTGTAAATTCCTTGCAGGGTTTTATGGTGATATCTCCGGGGATCTCCAGGTCAACCTCACCCCGGCCTGCAAAGTGCAGAGTTAAGGATACGGGGCAATTGCCGTGGTGCTGGAAAAAGATCTTTTTAAGTGCTTCGAGGCTCTGGCGGTTTACCCGATCAGATTGCAGCAGAATACTTGCACTCGCAGTATACTTGTCCCGGGCCGACTCAAGAGTTTCCACTGCATTGGCAATAATGTTGTCACCCCGCTCATCCTTTTTAACAAGTCCCTCAATAATTACAGGTGTATCGTTATTAAGTATGGTGGCACATCTGGAGTAGAGTTCCGGGAAGATGACCACTTCAACAGTGCCGGCAATATCTTCCATGATAATAACTGCCATGGGGTCACCTTTTTTGGTTTTTCTGTTCTTAATATCCCTGATCAACCCGCCGACCCTCAGATTCTGTCCTTCAACCCACTGTTTATTTTCATTCAGGTTTGTGTCTGTTACAGCCAGAATATCTTCCCGGTAATCATCCAGAGGGTGGCCTGTAAGATAAAAACCAACGGTTTCCTTTTCAAGAGAGAGTTTTTCCTGGTCAGTCCATTCCGGGATTGAAGGGATTTCAATTTTTTTATGCTGAGTTTCCTCTTCAGAACCCATAACCGCAAAAAGCGATATCTGGCCGCTGAGTCGGTCACGTTGGGCAGCCTGGCCCTGTTCCAGTGCCTGGTCAAGGATGGCAAACAGTTGTGAACGTTTGAGCCGCAGAGAATCAAAAGCCCCTGCTTTGATAAGGCTTTCAAGAACGCGCCGGTTCACTCTGCGCAGGTCAACCCTGCAGCAGAAATCTTCAAGGGATTCATAGGCACCGTCTTTCTGGCGTTCTTCGATAATGGAGTCAAGGGCAGCCTCGCCAACATTTTTTACCGCAGCCAGACCAAACCTGATACGGTCATCAATAACGGTAAAATCCTTGAAGCTTTCATTAATGTCAGGCGGAAGGACCTCAATTTCATTATCACGGCATTCATTGATATATGTAACAACCTTATCGGTGTTGTTCATATCGCAGGAGAGGAGAGCTGCCATGAACTGGGCCGGGTAATGCGCTTTAAGATATGCAGTCTGGTATGCTATCAGGGCATAAGCAGCACTATGGGATTTGTTGAAGCCATAGCCTGCAAACTTAGCCATCAAATCGAAAATGTACTCAGCCTTATCTTTGGGAATGCTGTTTTTCTCTGCACCAGCCATGAATTTTTCTTTTTCATTGGCCATGACTTCGGGTATTTTCTTACCCATGGCACGCCTGAGGATATCAGCATCACCCAGGGTATAACTGGCAAGGATGTTAGCGATTTTCATCACCTGTTCCTGGTAAACAATTACTCCATACGTCTCCTCAAGTACGGGTTTGAGTTCGGGCAGTGGATAATTGGCAGGTTTTTTCCCATGCTTGGTGTCGACAAAATTACCAACCATGCCGCTTTCCATAGGCCCGGGACGATATAAAGCAACCAGGGCAATAAGGTCGGAAAATACTTCCGGTTTCATGTTTGTCAGAAGGGCGCGCATCCCGGAACTTTCAAGCTGAAAGACCCCCAGAGCATCTCCTTTACAGAGCAGGTCGTAGGTTTTAGGGTCATCAAGGGGAATGTTGTCAATTTCCAGTGCGCTGTCGATGGCTGTCTCAATAAGTTTTACAGCCCGGTCAATGACGGTCAGGGTTTTTAATCCAAGAAAATCAAACTTGATGAGACCGGTCATCTCAGTATATTTCATGTCGTACTGGGTGAGAATTTCACCTTTCGGACCTTTACAGAGCGGCAAGTATTGAGTCATCGGTTCAGGTGAGATAACGACACCGGCTGCATGGGTGGACATGTGCCTGTTCAATCCCTCCAGAACCCGGGCGGTTGAAAGAAGAGTTGCTACATTCTCATCTCTTTTTTCTGCATCCCGGAGCCGCGGCTCCTGCTCAATTGCGGACTTGATTGTAATTTTAAGTTGGTCAGGAATAAGTTTGGCAATGCGATCTACTTCGGCAAAGGGCATATCCAGGGCCCGGCCGACGTCTCTGATGACCGCCCTGGCTTTCATGGATCCAAAGGTTATAATCTGGGCTACATGTTCTGAGCCGCCATATTTTTCCTGGACATAATGGAATACCTCCCCCCTTCTTTCCTGACAGAAATCTATATCAAAATCAGGCAGGCTCTTGCGCTCGATATTGAGAAAACGCTCGAAAATCAAGCCATAGGGCATCGGGTCTATTTCCGTGATGCGCAGACAATAGGCAACAAGACTTCCAGCACCTGATCCTCTGCCAGGCCCGACCGGAATATGGTTTTTTTTGGCCCAGTTGATAAAATCAGCCACAATAAGGAAATATCCGGGAAATTCCATGGTCTTGATGACATCGATTTCCATCTCCAGCCGTTCGTGGTAACTCTTTTCCAGCTCAGCTGTCATTTCATCTTTATTGCGGAGTACAGTCAATCGTTCATTGAGCCCTTCCCTTGCCAGTCGCTCAAAATATGAATCCAGTGTTTCGTTATCAGGCAATGGGAAATTGGGAAAATGATGCTCGCCGAATTTCAGGTCAAGGTTGCAGCGCTCAGCAATCTTTACTGATTCAGAGATTGAGCCTGGAAATTCCTTGAACCGTTCACACATATCCTCGGGGGATTTGAAGTAGAGTTCGTCGGTGGCAAACTTGAAACGGTTGACGTCATTTATTGTTCGGCCGGTTTGAATGCAGAGAAGCACCTCATGGGCAAAGGATTCTTTCTGGTTGAGGTAATGGCAGTCGTTGGTGGCAACCAGAGGAATGGAAAATTCCTTTGAGAGTTTTTTTAAGCCGTTATTAACCTTTTTCTGCTCCTTAATGCCACTATCCTGCAGCTCGAAATAAAGCCTGTCACCGAAGATTTTCTGCAGCCCCTTTGTTTCGATACGGGCTTCTTTTATATTATTATTCAGAATAAGGTGAGGAATGCCGCCATGCAGACATGCTGTCAGGGCGATCAAGCCTTCATTGTGTGCAATAAGTGTTTCCCTGTCAATGCGCGGCTTGTAGTAGAAGCCTTCAAGTTGGGCAATGCTGGCAAGTTTCATCAGGTTTTTATACCCTGCGGTGTTCATGGCCAGGAGAACAAGATGGAAGGCGGCATCACCTGAACTTTTAGCACCAGAGTGAATTTTTCTATCCTGCGGTGCAATGTAGAATTCACATCCTATGATGGGTTTTATGCCTGCCTTATTGGCTTTTACATAAAATTCGAGAGCACCGTGCATTGCTCCATGGTCAGTTATTGCCACGGCTTTCATACCAAACTCTTTACACTTGTTAAGAAGGTCGTCAACGCGGATGGCTCCGTCAAGCAGACTGTACTGGGTGTGCACATGAAGATGAACAAAATCAGCGGCTGATGTTTGGGTCATAATCGTCTTTCCGGAATTGTATTGGATAAAAAAATGTTTACAGTACTCTCTGGATATCTCTCAGGAATTCCACGAAAAAACAAAAAATCATGAAATGGAAAAGCTTTTCAGAGGAGTTTTCACATCAAGAAGATGTAGAATTTGTCTCATCCTGCTTACCCTGTTTTATGGTCGAATATAGACATTCTGTCAAGTGCATTCAGGCTGTCCCATAAATCATTTTCGCTTCTTGGTTCAAGGGTGATGATGGGCTTTAATTTTCTGGTTTTCAGGTAGGAGAAAAGTTCATTAAATTCAAAGTGTCCATCACCCACAGGCAGATGTTCATCCTGAAAACCACGATTGTCATGCAGGTGGAGTTGGCCCAGCCATTTCTCAAGGGATGCCAGCCATGTATGCCAGGGAGTATGGGCAAAGGCTAATATATGACCGACATCAAGACAGAAACCGGCTGAGGGAGAATCAAGCGCTTCCAGGAGAGTCTTATGGATAAGAGGACCTGTTTCGTAGGTGTTTTCAAACATAACAGGAGTGCCCTGCCTTTCAGCTATATGAACAAGTTCCCGCCATGTCTCCAATGAGTTATCCAGCCACAGTTCCAGGTCATAACTGTGGACACAATCCAGATAACCCAGGTGGCAGACTACCGAGTCAGGACTGAATATTTCGATAAGATCAAAACAACGGCGCAGTTTGTCCCTGGTTGCCTGCAGGATATATTTGTCCTGGGCACCGGGCAACATATCGTGGAAAGGCGCATGCAGAGTGCAGCGCAAGCCTTCATTTTTCAGGAAGTTTGCCATGTCAACGAAGTTCTGTTTGCTAAAGGTATACAAAGCATCTCCAGCGAGACCGATCTCCGGATTAATGTGGTGTCTGCAGACCAGGCTTTTGTACTTATTGAATTCAGCAAAGGGGATGTTGACAAAACATCTTGAAATGATGTGTGCAAGACTTTGTTTCATAGCCGGTTTATGCTACTGCAATTATGGAAAAAGACGAGATGAATTTTATTGGACCGTAAATTTTGTTGTGGCTGAAAAAAGTCCACCCCGAGCCGGGGTGTGCACGGGGTGGGGGTGGAAATGATCATGACTGCGTTTTTTAGAGGACTACGGGGAGGGTCATCTGCAAAACACATATTGTATAATATTTTACCACAGATACTATGTGGTTGAGAATGCGGCAAATTGTCGCATTAGAGGGTTGAGGAATATGAATTTATACCGGCTGATTGACAATTGTTACATCTGCTGATATTTAATCATGGCTCAAGGTGTTGGGTTTATAATAAATCTTAATGAATGTAGTTGGGAGTAAATCAGGTTGGAGCAAAAAAAATATCCATCAGCTGTCTGGCCGGTAAATGAAGCAACTGCCAATATTGCTTTTTCATGGTTGCAGCATTTGCGGTGGGGTGCTGTTCTCTGCCAGACAATTCTTATTTTACTTGCTTACGGTTATCTTAAAATTGCCCTGCCGATTATTTTTGTCTCGGTAATTATTCTGTTTGAAGCATGCAGCAATCTTTTGTTTACATTACTGACCAGGCGTCGGCAGGTTATCCCTGAATGGCTTTTCGGTCTGGTAATGTTTCTGGATATAGTTTTTTTGACTATCCTCCTGTCCTTCACAGGTGGGCCGATGAATCCTTTTACCTTTCTCTACCTGGTGCATATCGTGATCGGGGCGATTTTGATGCGGGCTAACTGGTCCTGGAGTCTGGCTGTTTTTACGGTGCTCTGTTACAGTTCATTATTCATTGTTGATCCTCAGGTTTTTGGCCGCCTGCCACTCATGCTTCCGGGAGGTTTTATCGGAGGTGTGGATATCCCGGCAACCTGTCATCCTGTAACCACAGAATATACAGTCTTGTCAGATCACATGAAGCTACACCTGAAAGGTATGTTACTGGCTTTTGCTATAACAGCCTTTTTTATAGTTTTCTTTGTCGGCAAAATACAAAAAGCACTGGAGGAGCACCAGCAGACCCTTGTAAGCTTGGAAGAGGAAAGGGCAAGAAGTGAGAAGCTTTCATCCCTTGCAACTTTATCAGCAGGGGCTGCCCATGAATTTTCCACACCGCTGTCAACTATTGCTGTTGCTGCCGGTGAAATGCTGCACCAGTTAAAGAATGGGAATATGGACCAGGGGCTGGTGGATGATGCCCGGCTTATAAAAGACCAGGTCAATGCCTGTAAGGATATATTGTACCAGATGGCTGCTGATGCGGGGGAACATCTGGGTGAGGCATTGGAAAAACATGAGGTTGAGGATGTTGTTTCAAAAATAGTCAGTGAGTTTTCTGAAGCGGCTCAGTCCATGATTAAGGTTGAAAATGAGGCAGGAGGTCTTTCAATTCAGGTCCCCATGAGAACGACGGTACGTACTGTTAAAGGTTTGATAAAAAATGCATTTGATGCGTCCCGGGAATCGTCCCCGGTTTTTTTCAAGTGTTTTTATGATGATAAATTCTTATATTTTCAGGTAAAAGATCAGGGGGCCGGCATGGACAAAGAAAACATTGAAAGGGCTCGTGAACCCTTTTTTACAAATAAAGAACAGGGTAAAGGGCTGGGGTTGGGGCTTTATCTTGCCCAGAATGTGGCTGAACAGTTTGGTGGTGAATTGTCTATAACTTCAGAAAAACTGCGGGGAACTACGGTAACAATCAGTTTTGCTCTGTC
>Ga0316188_10000948_pt1 | contig 13472 bp, 11 predicted proteins | sample Phiworburrow1_MG_FD_204933 | JGI IMG/M metagenome (GOLD analysis project Ga0316188, IMG submission 204933) | Coastal sediment microbial communities from Maine, United States - Phippsburg worm burrow 1 | ecosystem: Environmental > Aquatic > Marine > Coastal > Sediment | place: USA: Maine...
CCGGCTGGTCAGCTCATCACCTGCGGAAGTAGCCCCGGCTGCAGGGTCAACAGTGCCAAAATCCCGGTCGCTGCCATCCGCCAGGGTTGCAGCGATGGACAGCACATTGTCGCGCATCAGACCGTAGCGGATGGACCTGCTTCCGGCAGAGTTATTTCCGGCCATGCCGCCCAGGGTTGCCCTCGACGAGGTGGATACGTCGACCGGAAACCAGAGACCGTGGGGTTGAAGCTGGGCATTGAGTTCATCAAGTACTATGCCTGGCTCGACCACGCAGCGCCGGTTCTCGAGGTCGAGCTCAAGCATCCGGTTGAGGTATTTTGAATGATCGACCACCAGCCCCGGACCAACCGTCTGTCCGCACTGGGATGAACCGCCGCCCCGGGCCAGAACCGGAACCCCTTCAGCCCGCGCATGAAACAGGGTCTGCCGCACATCCTCGGTGGTACGGGGCACCACTACCCCAGCCGGCATAACTTGATAATGCGAGGCATCGGTCGCATAGCGCCCGCGGTTGAACATGTCGAAATAGACTTCGCCGGCAACATCTGCTTTCAGGTTCTGCTCCAGTCCCTTCATATCGTGTCCGTACGGAGGTTTATCTGGCTCTATTGCTGACTGACAGTGTAACGTCAATGTCGAATATTACAACAGCTCATGTCAGCAGCGAGACGTTATGGAGCGTTGCTTTTCTGAGGATCCTTGTATACAATCGGTGTCGCTTGCCATGATCTGAAAACGCCATTTTCAAGTGAGGAACCATCAAGTGAAAATCAACAAAGACAAATGCGTCGGCTGTGCCAATTGCGTCCCCATCTGTCCAGTCGGGGCAATCTACATTGGTGAGGACGGCTTGTCGGAAATCAACACCGAAACCTGTGTGGAGTGCCACAACTGTTTCAGGAGCCTGAGCCTGGAACACCTGCCGCCTGGAATCACCCGGCTGATACGTAAAATGCTCAAAGCGGTGAGCCTGCGATTTCAGCCTGCCCCCGATGTCTGCCCGACCGATGCCATCGTCCAGGAGGAATTAGAATGGCCGCGTATCGTCCGGCGCGCTTTCAGCGACCCGATGGTCACCCATGAATCCACCGGGGTTCACGGCCGGGGTACCGAAGAGGTGAAGACCAACGACGTCAGTGGCCGCATCAAGAAAGGAGATGTCGGCGTGGTGATTGAGTTCGGTCGGCCGGGCATCGGCGTTTATTTCAGAGATGTCCAGACAGTCACCAGCGCAATGGCCGAAGAAGGGATCAACTTCGAATCGGGAAATCCGGTAACCCAGTTGATGACCAGTACCGAAACCGGTCACATCAGAGAAGATCTGCTCGACCAGAAGGTGCTCTCATGCATCGTGGAAGTCACCGTTCCGCTTGCTGAAACCGCCCACACACTCAAACTGCTCAAGAACATCAGCCGAACAGTCGAGACAGTCGTGAGCATCGGTGCCTCAACCGTCTGTGCTGAAGATGGGACAGACCCGCTCAGGGATATCCTGCTCGACCAGGGGTTTGAACTCGGTTGGGCCAAAGTTAATCTTGGCCTGGGACGCGTATCCAATCAGCCGGCCGTTTCCTCGGAGGGTACCCGATGACCAACACACTGCACAGGTATGGCAAAGGCGACACCCTGCGCAACGATTTCATCGTCTTCGCAATGGCCGGAAAAGGCTTCAATGATCAGGGTGCACTTGAAAAAGCCAAGACCTTTTTACGTACCGCAATCAAGTACCGTCCGATCAATATGGGTAACGCCCTGGTCAATTCGCTCTACCGGCCGGAAAAGGATTTGAGCTTCATCAAACTCTATTTCATCGGGCGGAAAGAGAAAACGACCTACGAAGCGCTCATAGACGAGATGCCGGCCCCCGGTTCTGCGGCGGTGGTGTTCGATGATCCGACCCTGGTGAAAAACTTTGTGTCGGACATCAAGAAGCTGGACCTGGGACTCTCAGTCAATATCAGTGCCCTGGTCGACGATGTCCGCGAGATCTGTGGAGAAGTGGAAATCACCCCCCATGCGGTGGAGTACACGCTCGGGTTTCACGGTAATACAGACCGGCTTCCCGATTCTGAAACCTTATCCATCTCGACGATGTGCGGTCACGGCATGGTTTCCTCTCATTTTGCCCGAAAAATGATGGATCGGGTCAAAGAAGGCCGCATGAAACCGGATGAAGCGGCCTGCTGCATGGCAAAGTTCTGTGTTTGCGGAGTGTTCAATATCTCCCGGGCGATGAAAATTCTCAACAAGATTAAAGCCGGTGAATAGACCAGCCGGCAGAAGTCACTCATGTTGAGCATGCTGCTGCTCTATGCAGCTATTGGTGGGGTCGTCGGAATTCTGGCCGGACTGCTCGGCATCGGCGGAGGCGGCGTTATTGTGCCCATCCTCGTTTACCTGCTGCCGCTGCAGGGAGTTCCTCGTGAAATCATCATGCATCTGGCCCTTGGCACCGCCCTGGCAAGTATCGTCTTCACTTCAATGTCAAGCCTCAAGGCACACCACCAGCGTGGGGCCGTGAACTGGTCGGTGGTCCGGCGCATCACCGCCGGCATTCTTATCGGAACCTTCCTTGGATCCTGCTTCGCTTCGATCCTCTCCACCACTTTTCTAGTCGGTTTCTTTTCGTTTTTTCTCTATTTTATCGCGCTGCAGATGTTGACCAACCGCAAGCCGAAACCGTCCCGCGAACTCCCCGGCACGACCGTCATGTCAGGCGTTGGCGCCGCTATCGGCTTTGTCTCGAGTCTCGTTGGCATCGGCGGCGGGTCATTATCGGTGCCTTTCATGGTCTGGTGCAATATCAGTGTACACAACGCCATCGGCACCTCGGCCGCCATCGGCCTGCCAATAGCGCTTGCCGGCACCGCCGGATATATGTTTACCGGCTGGAAAACTACCGGTTTACCTGACTATTCGGTGGGCTTTATCTATCTGCCCGCCCTGCTCGGCATTTCCGCCGCCAGCATGCTTACCGCACCACTTGGCGCCAGACTGGCGCACAGTCTGCCGGTGGGGAGGCTGAAGAAGATATTCGCGCTGCTCCTGGCCGCCATTGCCACCAAGATGCTTTTTTCGATCGTTTAGGAAAGCGCCCCTGAGCCTCAATCCTCGCGTATCCTGCAGAAGGACTCCGTCGTAAACAAAACCATGATTACCGCCAGTACTGTGCTTACGAGAAGCCAGCTGAAGGCGGATAGATAGGCCGACTCGCTGTATACCCGGGCCCCGTTTACCATTGCTCCTTCCCACCCGCTGTCCAGGATGGACCCGAGAACCGGCTGCATAATCGCAGCAATCCCCAGCACCGACATGTTGACCACCCCGCCGACAGCCCCCGTGGCCCCGGGGTGATTCACTTCCCGGGCGAAGGCAAAGCCGATGATCAAACCAGCAGAACTGAAGCCGATCAGGGCAACCAGCGGATAGAGCAGCAGGTAAGGGAGCTCAGCAAACAGAAAGACCCCCCAGAACAACGCCGCGAAAAACGAACTGACCAGATACGGCAGCTTGCGGCGACCGAGCCGATCGGATATGCCGCCCAATACCGGCCCGCCTACCGCCCAGGCGATCAGCATCGTCGAGGTGATGGTAGCTGCGGTGGTGCGATCGAGCAGGTGTACCTGGGTGAGATAGGGAACTCCCCAGAGCCCGGCAAAGGTCAGTACCGGGGCGGCGGTCAGCCCACCGGCAAAAAACAGCAGCCAGGTCTGCCGGTTCAGCATCACCGAGCGCAGTGCGACTCCGGCCGGCAGGTTGCCGTTTTTCAACACCGAACTGTGGGCGTAGCTCCGATAGCCGTATTCCTGCGGATCATCGCGCACCGCCAGCCAGATAACCAGCGCAACAGCAAAGGTCAGCACCCCGGAAGCCCCCATGCTCATCCGCCAGCCGAACAGCGAAACGGCCTCGGACAGCGGGACCCCGGCCAGAACTCCGCCCAGATTGCCGACCACCAGACCGACCCCGGTTACGGTTGCAAACCGATTCGGCGGAAACCAGTGTCCGGCCAACTTCATACAGGTCACCCAGGCCACCGCCACCGAGGCTCCAATCAATAGGCGCCCCGCATAGGCAAACCAGATGCTGGTGCCCAGGGAAAAAATGATGATGCCGCAGGCAGCCACCGCGCAGGCACCTCCGGCCAGCCTTCGGGATCCGAGACGATCGGCCAGCAACCCGCTGGGAATCTGCATGATCGCATAGGAATAAAAATACATGGCCGACAGATTGCCGAGCAGCGCACCGCCGAGATTGAAATCGCGCATCAGATCCTCGGCCATCACAGCCGGGGCCATACGCTGAAAAAAACCAATGAAATAGAGGCCCATGACCAGGCCCCACATGGCCCAGCTCAGCCAGACTGGTGGTGCATTTTTCATCGATATCTCAATAAAACCTAAAAATTGATGATTTTCTGGAGGACGCCCTGGGCTTTAAGACTGCTGATGTGGTGATAACTGCCCGACAGCGCCTCACTAATCTCGCGCATCGCAGGAGAAGGCTCACGCAGCGGCCTGGTGTCGATCACCAGCGAACCAATCTGGTCCGCCCCGATGCGCCGGCAGATCTGCAGCAGTTCATCTTTGACCTCGTCTGGGTTCCTGCCGGCATCATAGGGCACATTAGCCTCTCCATCGGAGAGAATCACCAGCAGCGGGCGCACATGCCTGTCCTTGATCCGCTGCGTCTTGATGAGCTGCCAGGCCTTAATCAAGCCGTCCGCAAACGGGGTTGTGCCGCCGGTCGGCAGCTGCTTCAGGCATTTCTCCGCCAGATTCAGGCTGGAGGTCGGCTGCAGTGCGACCTGGGCGGACTCGTCTCTGAACACCACCATAGCGACCTGGTGCCGTTTGGTATAAGCCTTGTCCAGGGCAGCCAGCACAACACCCTTGGCTGCTCTGATCCGCGCATGGGTGGTGTCGTCGCCCATCGAATCGGACGAGTCCACCACGAAGACGATTAGATTCCTGGTGGGCCGCTCGAAAATTTTCTTGCGCAGATCCGCAGGTACCACTGAAAAATCCTCGGCAGACTGTTCCAGCGCCTGGCGCAGCAAGGCCGCCTTAATGGTGGCATCCGCTGCAATCTGGTAGTCGCGCTCCTTGTCCTGCAGCCGCTCGGCTCTGGCGTAGCGACCCGAATTGCTGTTGGTTCGGACCATTTTCAGCCGTCCCGCCGAGCCGCCGCTGATCTTTATTGAATCGAGATCAAGATCGGCTACACAGATCAATTTATCCGGCTCGTAAACAACTTTTTTTTTTCGGCGAGGAAATTGAACAGCATCGACACGTTGGAGGCTGCCGTCGCGCCGGGAACCCCTTCGGGCAGGTCATCCCAGGAATCAATCTCGGCCGAAACTGTGTTAGTACTCTCGGCAGCACCATCTTCTGCACGCAATTGCCTGAACAGATCTTCCAGCGTTTGCTCGATCTGCTCGGCGCTGGCCAGCGAGAGGGTGGTCATGCGGTGCGGCAGCACATAACGGGCCGCCTCGATGACGTGCTGTTCTTCGATCTCGCTGCACTCCAGAAGGGCCGCCAGGGCCCGGGCCGCTTTGATGATAGTGATCTCGGCCCGGTGTCCCTGGGCCTGCACTCTGGAGGCCAGGGTCACCGCCAACTCGATCATCAACGACGGGATGGTTATCTCTGCTACACCCTGCCGGGCCAGCCTGATTTGGGAGGAGAGCAACGTCTCATCGTCTGAGAACGCACTGCAGAAGGCGCGCGGATCGCGATCAAAGGAGATCCTGCGCTTGACCAGGCGGTGCCGCAACAGCGGATCAGCTACACTGGTAACGGCGAGACTGAGTCCGAAACGATCCAGAAACTGAGGGCGCAGCTCACCCTCTTCGGGGTTCATCGTGCCGATCAGCATAAAACGGGACGGATGCGAAAAAGAGATGGACTCGCGCTCCACCAGGTTGACGCCGGATGCTGCCGCATCGAGCAGGATATCGACCAGGTGATCATCGAGCAGGTTGACTTCATCCACATAGAGAATCCCCCGGTTTGCAGAAGCCAGCAATCCCGGCTCAAATCGCCTCTCTCCTGTCTTCAGGATCCGTTCCATGTGCAGGGTGCCGATGACCCGATCCTCGGTGGCGCTGAGCGGCAGTTCGACCAGCGGCATCGGCCGCTGGATGGTCTGCAGCGTTTCACCCCGATTCAGGCTTTCGAGGCAGCCCGGGCAGAGATTTTCAATGTCATCGGGTGCGCAGTTATAGGGGCAATCAGCCACCACGGCTATCTCGGGCAGCACTTTGGCCAGCGCCCGAACCGCCGTCGATTTGCCGGTGCCCTTGTGCCCGCTGATCAGGATGCCGCCGATTACCGGATCGACCGCATTGAGCAGCAATCCGGTTTTCAGTTTCTCCTGACCGACCAGCGCTAAAAATGGAAAAATATATGGTTTCATTACTCTTTTATACTCGGTTTCAGGGTGATTGTTCTGGTTAGACCAGCGCAATCACTATCGAACAGACAAAAAGCAGCCATAACCTACACCAAATGAGCTGGATAATCCAAACAGAAATAAGCTATACTGCACTGCTTCATTGACAACCATTAGGTTCACCCCAGGAAACCCCGGGAAGCCAGCAGCAGCAACCCCAGTCTGAATTACCAAAACAACGAGGGACCAGCATGAAGGTAATCGCCGATCTTACCGTATCTCCATTTGGCGTCGGCCTGTCCGTTTCAAAATACATCGCTGCCTGTCACCGGATCTTTGAAGAAGCCGGTCTGAAAACCAGTCTGCACGCTTATGGTACCAATATCGAAGGGGACTGGGACGCGGTAATGGCGGCCATCAAGAAATGCCATGAAGAGCTGCACCGGATGGAAGTTCCGAGGATCACCAGCAGCATCAAAATCGGCACCAGGACCGACAAGGAGCAGTCCATGGCCGACAAGGTAGCGAGCGTTAAAAACAAACTAGGCTGATACGGGTTCACCTGAGCCCAGCGGCTGCAACCGATCTTGCCGCAAGCCTAGAACTTTTCTTGACCCCAGCCTTGCACAGATACTTCACCACCCTTATTATTTGTATATACCCATAACCGGATATCTCAGGTGCCCTTCGCCCTTCAGATACCCGGCTCTGAGAGGCATGCAGCTCAACGTTTTTCAACCTCCTGGAGGACGCCATGCAAATCTCGAACATTCTGCTTCCCGTTGATGGTTCCAAGTATTCCGATGACGCGATCGATCATGCAATCTATCTGGCCGGGCTAACCGAGGCCAAGGTCACGGCGGTAAGTTGTTATGAGTGGCTGGGGTATATGTCTGAGATACCCGACAGCATGATAGGAGAATTAAAAAACAAACTCAGAGAGCATACTGATCAAGTGCTTGCCCGGGCGGAGATGCGCCTGCAAGAAGGCGGCATCGAGTATGCAATCCAAGCGCAGGCCGGTTCTGCGGGAACCGTGCTCAGCAAGCTGGCCAAATCCGGGGATTTCGACCTGATCGTCATGGGCTCCCAAGGCCACTCCGATATCGCCGGGCTGTTTCTTGGCAGCGTCACTCACAAGGTCCTCAATACCATTTACTGCCCGGTCCTCGTCGTTCCCTGAACCAGCCGATAACGGCTCGAGATTTAAGAGCAGATCACCCTGTTCGGCCTTTGGTTGGACCAGCACGGACACTGAAGCAAGTGACTTGATCTTATAGCCTTTTAGAGGCTCCTGAATCACTGCATCTCTTTTTCTCTCGTAATTATCCAAATATTATGATATTTAGCAGGAATTCGCTATGCACCAGGGGGCAATATGTTTGAATCGGCCAGGCAGAACAAGACCACCGACATTATTATCGAGAGAATCAGGACAGCAATCCTGGAAGGGAAGCTCAAGCCCGGAGACAAACTGCCGCCTGAAAAGGAGCTTGGAGATCAGTTTGGCGTCAGCAGGCAGACGATGCGCGAATCACTGCGCGCCCTCGAGCACATGGGTCTGATCATACTCAAGAAAGGCTCAGGAGGCGGGGCCTTTATCGTCGAGGTGGAGCGCCAGGTGGCCACCCAGAATCTTGCCAATTACCTCTATTTCAAGAATCTCACCATCGAAGACCTGTCGGAGCTGAGGCGCATCCTGGAGCCCTATGCAGCTCGCTGTGCTGCACAGCGCATGAGCTCAGCGGATATTGAAAAACTGCAAGAGATCAATTTACAGACCTCAGCCGGTATTCAACAGAGGGACTGGGAACTGGTCACTCGCCATGAGATAGAATTCCACCGTCTGATCGCCCGACAGACTCATAATCCAATTCTTATTTTAATCCTTGATTTTGTTGAAACGCTGCTTGAGGACTTTAAAAAGATACTGCGGCCAGATGAGCCCTTTATGCACGCCGTACTTGAATCACATGAAATGATAAGCGCGGCTATAGCAGATCAAAACCAGGATTGCGCCGCTGAAGAAATGTTCGGCCATATTTTGCAGGTCGAGGAGCATCTGGCCCAGCTTAAGCGTAACAAGAGCACCAACAAACTCTGGCAGAACTGCATTCAAGCAGCTTAACCCGTCAATAACCATACGTAAGGAGACTCAACCATGTCAGCAGATCAACGATACTTCACTGAAGCCGGTCCCGGCCAGCCGATCAGGCTAAAATATCATGCTGGTGGACAATGGCTGGAATCAAAGACCGACATCTATATGGATTGCTACAACCCATCCACCGGTGAAGTGATCGCCCAAGCACCACAATGTATGTCCGAGGAGGTTGAACAGATCATTGCTGCTGCCGCCAAGGCCTATCCAGAATGGTCAAACACCCCGGTCAACAAGCGCGTCCAGGTACTGTTCAAGATGAAACACCTGGTGGATACCCACCTGGAAGAACTTACCTATCTGCTGGCCAAAGAGATGGGCAAAGCCTGGCAGGAAGCCATGGGCGACGTGCTGAAGGTCAACGAAGTGGTCGAATTTGCCTGCGGTGCTCCTCATCTGATGAAGGGAGAATCGCTGATGCAGGTATCAACCGGCTACGACACGGTTCAATACCACCATCCCATAGGTGTTTTTGCCGGTATTGCCCCATGGAACTTCCCAGCCATGATCCCCCACGGCTGGATGACGCCAATCTGCATTGCCAGCGGCAACTGCATGATCCTGAAAGCGGCCAGCTTCGTTCCTCAGTCCTCCATGAGAATGATGGAACTGTGGCAGGAAGCCGGTCTGCCGGACGGCGTTTTGAACGTCTTTACCGCCGGCCGTGAACAAGCCGAAATACTGCTCAAGCACCCCGATATCAAGGGCGTGTCATTCGTCGGCTCAACCAAAGTTGGCAAGCACATCTATAAAACGGCCGCTGCTCACGGTAAAAGAGTCCAGGCTCTGACCGAGGCGAAGAACCACGCCCTGGTGTTGCGGGATTGCAAAATTGAACGCACCGCCCATGGCATCATCAATGCCTTCTGTGGCTGTGCCGGACAGCGCTGCATGGCTCTGCCGACCATTGTAGTTGAAAATGTCATTGCCGACGAACTGATCGGCCATTTGAAGAAGTTCGCCCTGGAGCACCAGCAACACCTGGGTGCCGCCTATGAAAAGAGCTCACATATGGGACCGGTAGTCAACAAAGGACATATGGATTTCGTTCTGGACTGGATCGAAACCGGGGTCAAAGAAGGAGCCGAGCTGATCCTCGATGGTCGAAATCCGCAGGTTCCTGCAGGCTGTGAAGGAGGATTCTTCATCGGCCCGACCATATTCGACAGAGTAACCGAAGATATGGTCATCGGTCGGGAAGAAATATTCGGCCCAGTCCTCTGTATCAAGCGGGTTGACAGTTTTGAGGAAGGGCTGGCGATAATGAATAACAGCCGATTTGCCAACGGCTCGGTAATCTACACCCAGAATGGTCACTATGCTCGAGAATTCGCCCATAGAACGGATGGAGGCATGGTGGGAGTCAATGTCGGCATTCCTGTGCCGGTCGGCATCTTTGGGTTCACCGGTCACAAGCAGTCCTTTTTCGGCGATCTTCATGTCATGGGCCGCGACGGGTTCATATTCTTCACCGAAACGAAAAATGTAACCCAAACGTGGTTTCCAGAAGACGGCAAGCTTACAGGAAAAGTCGATACCTGGGATGGTACGATCACCTCCATGCCAACCGAAGACGAATAAGGCATACCAGCTGACAGGCTCTGGGGGCACCACCACAGGGCCTGTCAGCTGCGACCATCTTTTCAGCACCCGCAACAGATAAGCCCGCGGTCGAATCCTCGCAAAAAAACAGAGCAGAAAAGTGACGTGATTCTCCACTCACCGTATTATTTTTCTGCCCTCCCTCGATCTTTAAGAAAAAAATTAAATAAAGAATAAACTGGCATATTGACAACTGGTCTTACCAAATTTAACATATTGTCTAAATTTGATATTTTATCTTTTTATTGGAATGACCAGTTTTAAACTCACACATCAATAATCAACCAATTTGCAGCTCTATCACTGGACCGGCAGAGGGAGGCCAACCCATGAGTAACGACATCTACTCAGAAGCGCTTGAATATCATCGAATGGGAAGAAAAGGCAAAATCGAAGTTGTGGTCACCAAACCCTTTTCCACCCAGAAAGATCTTTCTCTGGCCTACAGTCCTGGCGTTGCCCGGCCCTGTGAGGAAATTGCCGCAGATCCCGAAAATGCCTACGAATATACCGCAAAAGGCAACCTTGTTGCAGTCATCTCAAACGGCACTGCCGTACTCGGCCTGGGCAACATCGGTGCGGTGGCCGGCAAACCGGTCATGGAGGGTAAAGGCGCATTGTTCAAGAAGTTTGCCGACATCGACGTGTTCGACATCGAGGTCAACACAGAGGATCCCGACGAATTCGTGCGGACCTGCGAACTTATTGCGCCGACTTTTGGCGGGATTAATCTCGAGGATATCAAAGCGCCGGAATGTTTCTATATCGAGGAGCAACTCAAGGGCAGGATCGACATACCCGTTTTTCACGATGACCAGCACGGCACCGCCATTATCACCTCAGCCGCTTTTCTCAACGCCCTGGAAATAACCGGCAAAGATATCCAGGAGGTCAAAGCCGTTTTCAACGGGGCCGGGGCGGCAGGCATCGCCTGCGCCCAGATGTTCGTCTCACTTGGCCTGCCTAAAAAGAACCTGATCATGTGCGACTCGCGCGGCACAATCTACCGGGGCCGCACCGAGTCCATGAACCCCTACAAGGAGCGTTTTGCCAGCCACACCGAACACCGCACCCTCACCGAGGCCCTGGTCGGCGCCGATCTGTTCTTAGGCGTCAGTGCGGCCGGCGTGCTGAGTCAGGAAATGATCAAGACCATGGCGGCCAAACCGATCATCTTCGCGATGGCCAACCCGGAACCGGAGATATCCTACCCCGATGCGGTGGCGGCCCGACCCGACTGCATCATGGCCACCGGCCGCTCGGACTATCACAACCAGGTCAATAATGTGCTCTGCTTTCCCTTTCTGTTCCGCGGCGCCCTCGATGTGCGGGCCTCTGAGATCAACACCGAGATGAAAATCGCTGCGGTCAGAGCCATTGCCGACCTGGCCAAGGAAGAGGTCCCGGACCGGGTGCTGCGCGCTTACGGCGTGGAGCGCTTCGAGTTCGGCCCCACCTATCTGATACCGACACCGTTCGATCCCCGGGCCCTGCTGCGTATTGCCCCGGCGGTGGCCCGGGCGGCAATGGAAACCGGGGTGGCCCGCAAGCCGATAGCAGATCTGCAAAAGTACACCGAACATCTTGAATCGACCCTGGGCATGTCCAAGGCGATCCTGCGCTACATCGCCAACCGGGTGAAGAAAGACCCGGTCCGGGTAGTTTATCCCGAAGGCAACAATAAAAAGATTGTTCGCGCAGCCGTCCGCGTGATGGAAGAAAATGTCGCTATTCCGGTCCTGCTCGGCAACCGTACCGAGATCGAGCAAATGCTCGAACAGCACGGGGTGACAGACCATCGCATGGAAATTATCGACCCGGCCCTCGAAGAGGAGCGCATCGAACGCTATGCGAACGAATATTTCAGCAGAAAGCAGCGCAAGGGCATCACCCTGCCCTACGCCAGAGATATCATGCGGCGCGACACCGGCTATTTCGGTGCTATGATGCTGGCCGCCGGGGACGCCGACTCGATGATCTACGGTCAGGCTCTGCCATATCCCTCTGCCGTGCGCCGGGTGCTGTCCTGCATCGGCAAAAACACCGAACACAAGACCGTGGCCAGCGTCTACATGATGGTGTTCAAGAACCGCACCCTGTTCTTTGCCGACACCGCCGTCAATATCGACCCGACCGACCAGCAGCTGGCCGACATCGCAGTGTCGGTCGCCGCGTTCGTCAGGGAATTCGACATTACCCCGAAAGTGGCGATGCTCTCCTATTCCAATTTCGGCTCATCGGCTACCTCAAGTGCAGCCAAGGTAGCCCGGGCCACCGCGCTGATCAAGGCAATGGAGCCCGAACTCGAGGTGGAGGGCGAAATGCAGGCCAATATCGCTTTCAACACCGAGCTGCGCGAAGAAATTTTCCCGTTCTCGGCGCTTGTGGGCGAGCCCAACATCCTGATCTTTCCGGATCTCAATGCGGCAAACATCGCCTACAAATTGTTCATGCGGCTGGCCGAAGTCGATACCATCGGGCCGATTCTGGTCGGGCTGAACAAGTCGGCCCACATCGTGGAGCGCGGTTCAAACGCCGATGTCATATTCAACCTCACCACGCTGGCAGCCTTGAAAGCCAGACAGAATGTTATGACCGGCTGACAACATGGGTAGTTGGGCCGTCATAGTCGATCTTTATCGCAAGAATGAGCGAAACGATTACAAAGACCACGGATATGCCAAAGAGCAGCCGGTAGGAGTCCTGCTGCAGATATGATAATTGATCGAGCAGCCCGCCGAAGACCAGCGGATAGCCTGCGGCAAACGGCAGCGTCAGGACCGGGGCCACTGAAAAGTACGGGGTGACATCGCTTTTGGCGGCAAACTTTTTCACCGACGGCGCATAGACCATGTTTCGGATCGCCCGGGCAAAACCGAGCAGATAACTGATCACGAAAAATGTGGCTGGGGCGGGAACCAGCACCAGCAGCAGCAACATTGCCACGGTCACGTATTTGGACAGCACGAACTTGCGCTTCAGGCTCAGCAGATCCATCGCACCAAGAAAAATATTGACCGTAATCGAACCCGCATAGATGCAGGCCACGAAGAACCCGGCCGCAACCGCAGGGGCCACCCCATAGAAACCGGTTGCATAGGTGGCGTAGAAAGACATCACCGTCAGCACCACGTAAAAATCCAGATCGGCAACCAAAAAAATCAGAAATCTGCGGTTGGCCAGAATCTCCTGCAGCGATTCTTTGGTATGGCTCAGAAAGGAGCGGCTGTCCGGCGGCGGGTCCCCTGGGTCGGCGACCTCTCTGGTGATAAGAAAACAGATCGAACCGACAATGAAGACCAGCCCGGTT
>Ga0316188_10000949_pt1 | contig 13472 bp, 13 predicted proteins | sample Phiworburrow1_MG_FD_204933 | JGI IMG/M metagenome (GOLD analysis project Ga0316188, IMG submission 204933) | Coastal sediment microbial communities from Maine, United States - Phippsburg worm burrow 1 | ecosystem: Environmental > Aquatic > Marine > Coastal > Sediment | place: USA: Maine...
TCAAGATCCAACTGCAAGATTTGTATTTGGAGGAAAAAAGGTTGAAGGTAAAATCAATGTGTATGAAAATTTTAAAAAATCTTATGCCTCTATAATTGAGATGAAGCAAGAGACAATAAGAACCATCTTTTCAAGTAATACCGGCATTTTTGAAATCAATCTAGTTTGGGCATTAAAAAATGGCCCCGACAAATTAATTACTATTAATATGCCACTTATAGTAGTATTAACAATAGAAAACGGGAAAGTTATTGAGCATCGAGATTATGGTGATTACAATTATTTTATAGAACAATATAATCATCAAATTAAAAAAGAAGATTAGTCAAAATTTTGAATTTTCGACAAATAGAAATATGCTGGAAATAATTCGTACGTAACCGGAATTAATTAAAATAAACTTTAGAATTTAATAAAGGTGCAGTGGAATTTTTAATTTATGACGATGAACAAACTGAATTTTAAAATCCATATACATCAAGCGGAATTAAAAAACGAGTGGTAACACCGTATATAATTTATTGCTAGTTTTGGCTTACTTATGAAAATCCGCGAGCCCCGAAACTTTGGGGCTCGGAATTAGGCTATAACCAAGCAATTAATTAAACACACTGTTATATGCATATGCAGGTGTTAATTTAGATTTGAGGTGTTAACCTTAAATAAGGTTAAACTTCTGCGTTCAGAACAAAATTTAGACGCGTTCTTAATCTTTTACCCCCAATTTTTCTAATATCATTTCCATTAAGCACCATTTTGTCATGGAAGATTGTAATAAGTTGGCTCCAACAAAGGCAGTAAACAATGCTATATAAAGATGTTAATTCAAATTTGGTTGAGGAGTCAATCTTAGATATGACTTAACTTCAGTATGTCCTTTTGGAAATAAACTTGGTATCTCCTCATTTGTAACCGAAGGAATAATAACACAATCGTCACCATTATTCCAGTTGGCAGGTGTAGCAACTTTGTGGTAAGCAGTTAACTGTAACGAATCAATTACTCGAAGTAATTCATCAAAGTTTCTACCTGTAGATGCAGGATAAGTAATAGTCAATTTTACTTTTTTGTCCGATCCAATTACAAACACAGATCTAACCGTAAGTTTATTATCTGCATTGGGATGAATCATATCATAAAGCGTTGCTACTTTTCTGTCTTCATCAGCAATAATTGGAAAATTAACAGTTGTATTTTGCGTTTCGTTAATGTCTTTAACCCACCCCTTATGAGATTCTAATCCATCAACACTTAACGCTGCTACCTTTACATTCCTTTTGTCAAATTCTGCTTTGTATTTTGAAACAGTTCCTAATTCTGTTGTGCAAACAGGTGTATAATCTGCTGGATGAGAAAATAATATTCCCCAGCCGTCACTTAACCATTCATGAAAATTAATTTCACCTTCTGTTGATTGTGCTGTAAAGTTCGGAGCTTCATCTCCTAATCTAATTGTACTCATTTTTTAGTTTATTTAATTTATATTATTTGTTATATTTTTCTGCTGTTTTTACATAGAGTGTATAATGCATACTCATTAATTGGCTTGTGCCAATTACTGCGTAGCTTGTTCTGATATTCAAATACGTCTTCTGTTGGGTTGGGGAAAATGATGGCTTCGTAGTTGGAAACAAAATCCTCCAAGCCTGTAGTAAAGGCGATGCTTCCACTTGCATTGGAATATGAATCCCCTTGGGTAAATACGGCTTCCTGTGCTGTGCCAGTAATAGCAGCAAAAAGTAAAAATAACACAATCGTGCATTTCTTCATTGAGTTGATCTTTTATAGATTCGTCTAAAGTCGACTCAAATAAAGAGAGGGGAAGTTGAACTAGCCTTGGTTAATGGGTGGTGAATGTACGACTAAAAATCCAATGTGTGTGTGTGAAAAAGGAAGGAATGGTTATAACATTGGCTAAAAACCATACGAGTTCTCGGCTTCGGTAGATAATTTAAAAGTGAAAAAATATTCTTAACTTCGAGAAACTAATTTGGGTAAATGAACCGTACGGTTCCTAGCCAGAGCCGTTGGCAGCAAGTTGAAAAAAACAAACATTTTGAATAAAAAACAGAAAATCATAAGAACCTGGAGAGCTGGACTACGACGGAAAATGCTCCCGTCTATGAAGATATGTTAGTTAATGAAGTGTTTCCTGCTGTAAAAAAGAAAGGAGTTGAAGGATTAGAAAAGGTCAGCATTTCAACCCTAGAAAAAAAGGATGAAGTAGAATTTTTCCTAGTCCTGCAATTTGATTGTCTTGATTCTGTAAAAACTTTTGCTGGAGAAGATTATGAAATCGCATACATACCAGAGAACGCTCAACGTGTTTTAGTTAGATATGATATAACGGCAAACCACTATGAATTTAAAAAGGAACTAATTCTTCGATGAGAAATGGTGATAAAAATAAAATGATAGAATATATAGAGTTTATATCATAGGAGGCTATTCTCAGAGGAAAACTTTACCTAAGTGACACTGATGTTAGAAAAAGCCCGGTTGTTGTAATGGCGCACGGCTTTACCACAACTATTAATGGAATGACGGCAGATAAATATGCTGAAGAATTCCGGAAAGCCGGCTTTGCAGTTTTATTGTACCACCACAGAAATCTGGGAAAAAGTGATGGTGAACCTCGTCAAGAAATCAATTTTTGGATGCAAGCAAGGGGATACATCGATGCAATAGATTTTCTTTTTACCAGATCAGAAATTGACACCACACGAATTGCTGTTTGGGGAGCTAGTATGAGTTCTCGGGAGGCATTTCTTGTAGGAACAATTGATGATAGAGTTAAGTCTGTAATATCAATGATTCCTGCCTTTGGAGATGAATTTCCCTCTAAAGACCGTAATGGAGAACTTTATGCGTTTGCTAAAAAGACGCTATTAGCCGAAAACATCAAGGGCTTACCACATACCGTGACAGAACGCATCCCAATTGTTTCATCGGACCAGATGGGCACACCTTCAGCATTAGTTGAATTAACGGCCTATCGTTGGTTTATTGAATACGGTGGTCGATTTGGTACAAACTGGCAAAATGTAGTTTCCTTTTCAACTGTTGAAACCCCTGACCGCTTTCACCTAGGACAATGCGCATCTCATTTAAAAGCACCAATACTTATGATTGTTGCAAGGAATGATGAAATGACGGGAGCAAATCCAAAAGTCACAAAAGAAGTTTTTGAGATGATTAAACAACCTAAGGAATGGGTAGATATTGATGGAGGCCATTTTGGGTTATTGTATTACCCTAGTAACCTGTTCAATCAATCAAGTCGAGCGCAAGTCGACTTTCTTATGAAATATTTAAAATAAAAACGTGTTACAACATAGTATAAACTGCTTTGAAACGCAGCTTATACCCGCCGTTGTGGTAATTACACAACATCAGAATCTGATGTACGCTTCGAGATAACGAGATAAATGAGTCTTAAATACTAATTAAAATTGATAGATTTTACAAATGAAAAAAAACGAGTTAATAACCTTTTTTGAAAGTGACCTGAACAACTTAATCACTGAAATAGGACTTTATAAGAATGAAGAAAATATTTGGCGAATAGAAAAAAGCATCTCAAATTCAGCAGGAAATTTAACTTTACATTTAATTGGGAACTTACACACATTTATTGGAAAAGAAATTGGAAAAACAAACTATGTTAGGAATAGAGAACTTGAATTTACTCAAAAAAAGGTTCCTAGAATTGAGTTGATTAACAGTATAAATGCCACCTTAGAAATGGTTAAAAAATCACTGCTCTCTATTACAAACGAAGAATTGAAAAACGATTATCCTATTATGAAGTTTTCCAAAGTAGAAACAAATGAATACTTACTAGTTCATTTAATGAAACATTTGACTTATCATCTTGGACAAATAAATTATCATAGGCGGCTAATAGATGAATAAAAACAGCTGGCAACACCGGTGTATAATTAATTGCTAGTTCAAAGCTTACTTACGAAAATCCCTGCCTGCCGCAGGCAGGGATTTTCTATTCGGTTTTTATTTGCTAAATTAGGTGCTTAAATATGCAACTAATCTTACACAAACACGTTGTAACACATTTTGTTCATTTGAGACCATAATTAAGATATTTCTTTATATAATTTAATAAAACTGTTAAAATACCATCTAGTTAAATCTCTAATAGTTCTTAATTTGTTTAACTTGTGCTGCATCCCCTGTAGAAATTTGATATTTAAATGAGTACGGATCGTTATTCACACAAAGATTTTCAAGAAAAACCATTAGGGGACACTCTGGTCGATAAACTGACCTTTGAAATTGAGTCCAATCTTAACAACGACCAATTCGGGGTCAATGGTTTGGCACAGGCGGTCGGGATGAGCAGGTCTAGTCTTCACCGGAAATTACAAAGGCTTTTGGGTGTTTCAACAAGCCAATTTATCCGCGAATACCGATTAAAGAGAGCCATGGAGATTCTGAGGAACGAAGGGATAACCGCTTCTGAGACCGCATATCGGGTAGGATTTAGTAGTCCGACCTATTTCAACACCTGTTTTCATAAGTTTTATGGCATTACTCCGGGAGAAGTCAAATCAAAAAATAGCAATGAAATTGAAAATCTTATCCATGGTCAGGGTACTACAATCGCAAAAAACAATACCAAAAAAAGATTGCTTTGGGCGTTAATTTTACTACCGGTATTCGTATTGGCAATCTTTTATTTTTTTGGTCGGGATGCAAAGGATAACCAAGAATCGAAAAAAAACGAAATCAACATTGGTGGAAAATCGATAGCCGTACTACCCTTAAAAAACTGGACAGGAAACCCCGATTTGGAATATATCTCCGATGGTATGACCGACGCGGTTATCTCAAGACTTGCGAAAATCGAAGCTATGGATAAAGTAGCTCCGTTTGCCTCTGTCCTACAATACAAGGACACCGAAAAAACCATACCGGAAATCACCAAGGAATTGAAGGTGGCGAACCTTTTACTGGGGAATCTCCAGATTTCGGGTAATCAGATCAAAATCAACCTACAAATGATTCATGGGAGTTCTAATGTGCATCTTTGGTCGGAAGAATACACTAAAGAATGGAAAAGTGATGAAATTTTCAAGATACAGTTCGAGGTGGTCGAAGCCATAGCCAAAAAAATGAAGGCCACCATTTCCGAAAACGAGATGGTGGCTATTCAAAAAATACCCACAAAAAGTAAACAGGCATACTCATATTTTCTTCAAGCCGAGTTTCAGCGAAATAAAGCCAATGAATCAACCTATGACAATGCTATCGAACTTTATGAAAAATCGATTGCAATAGATTCCAGTTTTGTGGAAGCATATACCAGTCAGGCAAGGGTTTGGAGTTTTGGTGGATTGGTTTGGGGGATTTTTGATGAACGGACTGCATGGGAGAATACTAAAAGGCTATTGGAAAAAGCGCTTGAAATTGACCCCGATAATAAAGAGGTGGAAGAAGAATTATATTCAGGCTATTTCTATTATGACTGGAATTTTGGATTGGTAGAACCCTATTACCAAAAGATATTGAAAGATTCTTATTATGACAATACGCCATCTTTAGTTGCCGATTATGCTATAAAAACAGGAAGATACCTACAGGCAGCGAAGGCTATGGACGAACTTCTCTTGATCGACCCTTCTTTCGGCGTTCTTTTCTGTTTCAAAGCAGAAGCCTTCATGTTTCTTGATAGACCAGACGAGGCATTGGAATTGTTGGAAAGCACTAATAGTTTATATGACGACAACTTTTGGTATTTACGAGAATCTGCAAAGATATATTTCTATCTTGGCGAATATGAAAAATCAGAAAAGCAACTTAATAAAATACTATCCAAATTTTCCGATTATCCCCCGATTTTGATCTGGCTGAACTTGGTTTATGCCCAGATGGATGGCAGTCAGAATGAGGTAAATAAACATTTGGAAGAGTTGTTCACTAAGTACAATGAAGGCTCATCGGGCAGTCCTGCTTGGTTCATAACGCTGTACTATTGCACCTTGAATGATTATGAACGCGCTTTTGAGTGGTTGAACAAGTCTTATGAAAGACATGAAGTAGAAATGACCTGGTTACGGGAAGAACCTCTTTTGACCCCGTTAAGGAACGATCCACGATATGTTGATCTGTACGGGAAAGTTGGCTTTTTAAGCATGGGATTACCTATAAAGAATTAGTAAAAATTAGTTTTCCCAAAATGACCTTTTCAACATCGTTTGAAGGTTCTGCACCATAATTTCAACCCCTGGACAAAATTTTAATAACACCGCAACATGCCTGTTAAGTAGTGTTTTACTCTTCTTCCCATCTTTGATATTCAATTATAAGGTACAGGAGAATCTTGTATTACAATCAAAAACTAACACTTAAATCATTTATTATGAAATCAAGATTAACATTGGCAAGTATTTTTTTAATCGGGTTTTTAACGAGCAGTTGCAACGCACAAATGGAGAAGCCCCCGGTAGATTTAGTCAACGATGAATTCCCTGAAGCGAAACAGGAAGTAATGGAAACTTTTGGAGCAATAGCACAGAGTATTAAAGATAAGGATTTGGATAAGCTAATTTCCTATCATGCCTATAGTCCAAAGTTCACAGAATTTAAAAATGGAGAACCTAGAAACGGGGGTGTAGCAAACGAAGCCCATGAACGCAGTGTTTTTGGCTCTGTAAGTGAAGTCGTTAAATTTGATGCCAACGATTTACAGATTGCCGTTTATGGTGATGTGGCAAATTTAACCTTCCATTCCGATTTTCATCTGAAATTCGGGGAAGACCTTGTTGTGGTAAATGATCAAATAACCTTGTTATTTGTCAAAACAGCGGATGGGTGGAAAATGGTTCACGAGCATCATTCTCCTTTAAAAAAAGAGGAAAGTTAAAAAAGGCGCTACAACAACGTATATAAAAAAATAGCGGTTCAAGTTCAATTCTGAACCGTTTTTTTATGTTTAATTAAGTATCTTGCTTTTAAGAAAGATACGCACTCTTCAATCCGCTACTTTTCATACACAAAACCGATGGGCAATAATCAAACAAATTATGAAATTGAAAACAATTAAAATCATGATTCTCATCCTTGTTACAGGATGCTCTTCTCCTCAAACATTTGATGTTCTTATCAAAAATGGTCAGATCGTTGATGGTTCAGGCAAAGCCTCCTATACAGGGGATATAGGCATAAATGCCGACACAATTGCGTCAATTGGTAACTTATCCAAGGCTACGGGAAAAACTGAAATTGATGCTTCTGGATTAGTGGTTGCCCCGGGGTTTATCAATATGCTGAGTTGGGCGGTAGAATCACTTATAGAAGATGGTAGATCTCAAAGCGACATACGCCAGGGTGTAACATTAGAAGTATTTGGTGAGGGATGGTCATGGGGACCTATAACACCTGCATCAAAGAAGGATATAATAAACCAACAAAGTGACATTAAGTATGATATAGAATGGACAAGTTTAGATGAATATCTTACTTTTTTAACGGAAAAAGGAGTTACACCTAATGTAGCCTCTTTTATTGGGGCAACAACGCTTCGAATTAATACCGTTGGCTTTGAAGACAGAGCACCTACAATGGAAGAACTTGAAGCTATGAAATCCATGGTCCGACAAGGCATGGAAGACGGTGCATTAGGTATCGGATCATCTTTGATCTACGCCCCTGCATTTTACTCTAGTACAGAAGAATTAATTGAATTATGCAAAGTGGCTTCGGAGTATGATGGCATGTATATATCGCATATGAGAAGTGAAGGGGGTAAAATCTTAGAAAGTTTGGATGAATTAATAAAAATAGCCCATGATGCGAATATTAGAGCAGAGGTTTATCATCTCAAGCTAAGTGGTGAGGTAAATTGGAATAAGTACGATTCTGTAATAGCAAAAATTGATTCAGCACGAGGAGCAGGATTAGAGATCACAACCAATATGTATACTTACATTGCAGGTGCAACAGGTTTAGATGCTGCAATGCCACCATGGGTGCAGGAAGGCGGCTATGATAAATGGGCCGAGCGATTGCAAGATCCTGAAATTCGAGCAAAAGTGCTAAGGGAAATGACAAGTCCAGCTGATGAATGGGAAAGCCTGATGCAGATGGCCGGATCTCCTGATAAAATTTTATTTATAGGCTTTAAAAATGACAGCTTAAAATACTTGACAGGTAAAACACTTGCTGAAGTAGCCGAAATGCGAAACTTATCACCTGAAGAAACAGCTATTGACTTAGTAATTCAAGATGGTAGTAGAGTAGTAACCGTATACTTCTTAATGTCTGAAGAAAATGTAAAAAAGCAAATCACTTTGCCCTATATGAGTTTTGGATCGGATGAAGCTTCTACTGCACCGGAAGGTGTTTTCTTGAAATCAAGTGCACATCCAAGAGCTTACGGCAATTTTTCACGAGTGCTGGCTAAATATGTAAGAGATGAAAAAGTACTATCTTTAGAAGAGGCCATTTATAAACTCACATCTTTACCTGCTAGCAATTTGAAAATTCAGAAACGCGGAGCACTAAAAACAGGGTACTATGCCGATATAGTACTGTTTGATCCAAACGAAATCCAAGACCATGCAACATTTGAAGACCCCATGCAATATTCAACAGGTATGAAACATGTTTTTGTAAATGGAGTCCAAGTAATTAAGGATGGAGAACATACAGGAGCACTACCAGGGAAAGTTGTAAAAGGTCCAGGGTGGAAAAATACCCATAACATAAAATAAACGGCATTGAAACGACCTTTTATTCAGGACGTTGTGTGCAATTTTAACCTGTAGCCGTATTACAGGACAAGACAGTTCAATTGTATTAGGTCAATTTCAAGGTTTTACATTTGAACTTTATTATTCAAACCTTTAATCGAATATATTATATACTGTCTTACAAATATTCATAGACCATATACATTGCGGATTGATTTTGAATAACGAATAAAAACGTTTTACAACATAAGCCATCCATATAAAATAAAAAAAGCCATCTATCGAAGACTTTTATTTTTTTGTGGAGATAAGGGGATTCGAACCCCTGACCTCTACGCTGCCAGCGTAGCGCTCTAGCCAACTGAGCTATACCCCCAAAGTTCTCCTTTTTTTAAAAGGAGAATGCAAATTACGACTTTCCTTTTAAAACTAACAAGGGAATTATGCTCTCAAAATCAACTTTTTTCACACGGTCATCTTGCCAAAGTTTTTTGAAAAAACCTCTTTTTCTACGAATAACACAAAGCATGTCCGGATTTTCTTCATGCAAGAATTCTAAAACTCCCTGATATACTGTAGCATTTCGGGTGGAAATAAATTTTGTTGTGATACTTTTTAAAAGTTCATTCAATTCTAAATCTTTAGCATCTAATTTTGGAGTTTTTACTTGTAATAAGCTTATAGAAGAATTAAATTTTTTCTTAATCATTATCAATAGATCCAACGTTTTAACCTTTTTGATAGATCCGGATTTAATGGTCATTAAAATTTTAGAAATAGGTCTGAATTTCGCCTTTGCTGGAATAATCAAAACCGGTGTTTCCGTATCTTTTATTAAAGATCCTGTAATTTTTCCTAAAAAAACAGAATCATCCATAAGATCATTTTTTGTAGAAGTGATAATCAAATCAATTTCCAATAAACGGGTTAATTCTTTTAAACTGTCAATAACAGTATGACCTTTTAACGATTTTGGATGAATCGTAACATTTTTTATATTTACCTGAAGCAAATGCTCTTTTAGTATTTCTTTACTTTCATTTTTTAATACCTTATCAATTTTTACAAAAGAGCCTGTAACTTTTGAACTGCTAAAAACATGCACCAAATAAATAGTAGCATCCACTTGTTCTGCAAAATCAATGGCATATTGCAGCGTATTTATTGCATTTTCGTGACTTCCTATTGGGACTAAAATATTTTTCATTCTTTAATTCTTAAGATTGGTTATTTTCATTTTGATGGTTAAAACACCTGAATAATTTTCAGGTGTTTTCTATTTTTTGTTACATTAATATCTGTAATATTCAGGTTTAAAAGGTCCATCCACCTTTACACCTATATAATCCGCTTGTTCTTGACTTAATACATCTAATTCAACGCCAATTTTTTCCAAATGCAAACGAGCCACTTTTTCATCTAAATGTTTAGGTAACATGTAAACATCATTTTCATATTTGTTTGCATGTTTCCATAATTCAATTTGTGCTAAAGTTTGATTTGTAAAAGAGTTACTCATTACAAAACTTGGGTGACCCGTTGCACAGCCTAAATTCACTAATCTACCTTCAGCAAGCAATAAAATTTCTTTGCCGTCGATGTTGTATTGATCTACTTGTGGTTTAATTTCCACTTTGGTGTGACCGTAATTTTTATTCAACCAAGCCATATCAATTTCATTATCAAAATGACCAATATTACAAACAATAGCTTTGTCTTTCAAAGCTTTGAAATGATGTGGTTTTACGATGTCTTTGTTTCCGGTAGTGGTAATAACGATATCTGCTTTTGCAATTACATTATCCATTTTTTTAACTTCAAAACCTTCCATTGCGGCTTGTAGAGCGCAAATCGGATCGATTTCGGTAACAATTACTCTTGCACCAGTTCCTTTAAAAGAAGCTGCGGTACCTTTTCCAACATCTCCGTAGCCTGCAACAAGTACAACTTTTCCTGCCATCATGGTATCGGTGGCACGACGAATTGCGTCAACTGCACTTTCTCTACAGCCGTATTTGTTATCAAATTTTGATTTGGTTACAGAATCATTTACATTGATCGCTGGCATTGGTAAAGTTCCGGCTTTTACGCGGTCGTACAAACGATGCACTCCGGTTGTTGTTTCTTCTGATAAACCTTTTATTCCATGAGCCAATTCCGGATATCTGTCTAAAACCATATTGGTCAAATCACCACCATCATCTAAAATCATGTTTAATGGCTTTCTGTCTTCTCCAAAAAATAAGGTTTGCTCAATACACCAGTCAAATTCTTCCTCATTCATGCCTTTCCAGGCGTAAACTGAAACTCCGGCATCGGCAATTGCAGCAGCAGCTTGGTCTTGTGTTGAAAATATATTACACGAACTCCAAGTAACTTCTGCACCAAGAGCAATTAAAGTCTCAATTAAAACAGCAGTTTGAATGGTCATGTGCAAACAACCTGCAATTCTTGCACCTTTTAAAGGTTGTTCATTTTTATATTCTTCACGTAAACTCATTAAACCAGGCATTTCCGATTCTGCCAAGTGAATTTCTTTTCTTCCCCAATCGGCTAAACCGATATCTTTTACCTTAAATTTTACGTATGTTGATGTTTCTGAACTCATAATAATTATATTTGCTTTTAATTTTGCAAAAGTACAAAATCTTTGAATAAGTAATGCCACTGTATAAAACTATAAAACCAAATCCTGTAACCACTGTTTACGTTTGGAAAATAGAAGAATCCTACCAGGAATTAATGCAAGAAATACGATTAAATCAACGAAGTCTGGATAGGATTAATGGCATGAAATCGGAATTACACCAACGTGGATTTCTAAGTGTTAGACATTTACTGAAAATTGCCGGGTACACCGATTTTGATTTGTACTATAACAACTATGGCAAACCTTTGTTAAAGGATGGCATGCATATTTCTATAACACATTCGTATAATTTTTCGGCTATTATAGTGAGTAGTTCTGAAGTTGGAATTGATATCGAAAAGAACCGCGAAAAGATCACCAATATTCAAGATAAATTCGTTAATACAGAATACGATAGCCTAAGCGATGAAGATTTGGTAAAGCAATTGACTGTTGTTTGGGGAGCCAAAGAATCCATGTATAAGATCTATCCACATGGCGGATTGAGTTTTAAAAATCATATCGCAATCAATCCGTTTTTATTTGCAGATAGAAAATCGGAAGGGCGGGTCCAATTTGAAGATTGGTATAGAAAATATACTATTTATTTTGATTTCTTTCGGGAAGGGTTTACACTCGTATATGCCTTACCTTTGTAGCCTATGAAATCAATTTTACAACACATACAAGCAGCGAAGCAAAAAGGAGAAAAACTTCTTGCAATATTATTGGATCCCGATAAATTAAGTACGGAAACCATTATTGATATCCTTGCCCAACTGAAAGATAAAAAGGTTGATTTTTTATTCGTTGGTGGAAGTGTTGTTCAAAAAGGGATTACAGCAAAGTTTGTACAAGAGCTAAAAAAGCGAACTAAAATTCCCATTGTTTTATTCCCGGGAGACTTTGAACAGATTACAAATAACGCCGATGCTGTTTTGTTTCTTTCCTTACTTTCCGGAAGAAATCCTGAATATTTGATCGAACAGCAAATAAAATCAGTACCTGCATTGAAAAATTCTGATTTGGAAGTTATTTCAACAGGTTATATATTGATTGATGGTGGCAAAGAAACGGCAGTGCAACGGGTGAGTAATACTAAGCCAATTTCTCAGGAAAACACCTTATTAATTGTGCAAACCGCCTGTGCAGGAATGTATGCAGGAAAACAAGTAATTTATTTGGAAGCCGGAAGTGGTGCTTTACATTCGGTAAAACCTTCAATTATCCAAGAAGTTAGAGAGAATATTTCCATTCCGTTAATCGTTGGGGGAGGTATAAAAACCAAAGAACAATTGAAAAATGCTTTTCACAATGGTGCAGATTTGGTGGTAATTGGCAACGGGTTTGAAGAAAATAAACAATTATTAACGAATATTTTATAAAATGAAAGTTTCTGTTGATATTTCCATGTATCCGCTGCATAAAGATTTTGAACAACCAATAATTGAGTTTATTAAAAAGTTGCGTGCTTCTAAATTTGAAGTGGAAGAGAACGGATTAAGTACTCAAATTTTTGGAGAATATCTCGATGTAATGAGTTTTGTTAATGCAAATATGCATGAAGCCCTTTTGCAAGAGGAAAACTGTGTATTTATTTTAAAAATAGTAACCGAAGACAGAAGCAAGCATGACCCAAATTATTGAAGGTTTATTTCAACAATACAACGATTATGATACCATAGACATCGTTTTAGAAATTATAGCGGTCATTTTTGGATTTTTATCGGTTTGGTATTCCAAACAAAACAAAATTTTAGTATTTCCAACTGGAATGATCAGCACAGCAATTTTTGTTTATTTATTGTTCAAATGGGGTCTGTTGGGAGATATGATGATCAACGGTTATTATTTTGTGATGAGTGTATACGGCTGGTATATTTGGACTCGAAATGTAGATGAAACGCATGTAACCCCAATCTCAAGAACAACAAAAAAAGAAAATAGACTTTCTGTTTTTATTTTTGTTGCCACAATTATTTTTGTCTATATCGTATATCAAAGTTTTGATAAATGGACAAGTTGGACGGCCTATGTTGACTCCATTACCACGGCAGTGTTTTTTGTTGGAATGTGGCTCATGGCAAAACGAAAATTAGAAAATTGGATTTACTGGATTATTGGAGATATTA
>Ga0316188_10000950_pt1 | contig 13469 bp, 13 predicted proteins | sample Phiworburrow1_MG_FD_204933 | JGI IMG/M metagenome (GOLD analysis project Ga0316188, IMG submission 204933) | Coastal sediment microbial communities from Maine, United States - Phippsburg worm burrow 1 | ecosystem: Environmental > Aquatic > Marine > Coastal > Sediment | place: USA: Maine...
CGGTTGCCGGCGCCGATTCCTACGCGGACACCGTCGAGGAGATTCTGCGAGTTGTCGAGGGCGCCGCGTCCTGATGGCCTGAAGTTTTCTCGCTGCAAATACCGGGAGATTTCGCGCTCTCGTCATATGATCCACTGGTCGTCGGAGCCAGGAGATTCAGATGTTGGAGATTGCGATCGCGTCCTTGTTCATTGCTGTTGCTTTCGTCGCCGTTGGAACATCGTCCCGACCGGTGATGTCGGACCGTGTTACGGAGATTCTGCCGTTCCTCGGGACCGAGGACTCGTGGGCCGATCTCCCCTGCCCGTGGTGTCTTGCACAGACCCGCGAGGATGACCCAAACTGCCCGGCGTGCGGGCAACCGTTCGGATAGCCGCTGCCCAGTTCGTCGCTATGAGGGCAGAGCGAGTTCTCGCGTTCTGAAGTCCTCAGACAGACCGAGTGATGCGTAGAACCGAACCGCCGCCTCGTTGGATGCGTCGACCCACAGGCTCACCTTCTGAGCGCCGTGCCTTCGGAGCACTTCGAAGCCCGCTCCGGTCAGTGCTCGACCGATGCCGGATTGCTGATTCTTTGGATCCACGGCGATCAGGAAGATCTCGCCGGTCGCATCCCCCTCGTACTTCGTGACACAGATTCCGACGACTCGCTCCCCCATCTTGGCCACCAGGACACCATCTGAATCGAACCATGTACGCTCGACGAGTGAGGTGAAGTCCTCCTCGGTCCTCGCACCCTGTTCCCGATGTCCCAGGAATGCTCGATTGTTGACGGTCACGATTCCGCCGACGTCATCCGGTTCCATCGCACCGATGGTGACCCGCGGTGGAGCACCACCGATGTCTTCCGGTATGAGTCCGCTCATCCTGAGCACCACCCTGATCTCGCGGTAGCCGAGGCGCTTTGCCGCCTCGATCTGACCGGCACGGAACGCCCAGACGGTGTGCGGCACGGAGCCGGGCACAAGATCGGTTGCCACGCGGATCGCGACCTCCTCCATACGGGGTCCACGCTGTTCAGGCGCAACTGCGATCTCGACCGCCCAGTGACCGCCGGCTTCGTGGAATGCAGCGATACCAACGACGCACATACCCGTCCCGTCCGACCATGTCCCGACGCTTGACTGCGTGTCACGAGAGGATTCGAGCTTGTGTTCGGAGAACGGCGGATGCCCATCGGCTTGGGTGATGGCCTTCAGCAAGCGAGTGACTGTTGGCTCGTCGTATGGCACCGGACGCATGCCGCCAGCTTACGGTCGATGGAAGTGGCCGGCGCACGCCGTATCCTCCCCACATGAGTTCGGTAGGACTGGTACTCGGTGGTGGTGGAATCACAGGCGCGTCGTATCACTTCGGGACCCTCTTCGCTTTGCAGATGGCGACCGGCTGGGATCCGGCGGATGCCGAGGTCGTCATCGGCACCTCGTCCGGCGCATTCATCGCAGCGATGGTGCGCGGTGGTGCCCTGAATCTCGACACGATGGTCGGCAACTCCCGCCGGGACGAAGATGTCGTCGATTGGCTCTCCAACAACGTCTACCGGCGCATCCGACCCCGAGGCCTGGTCCGCTGGGTCCGTACCGGCATTCTTCCAAGTTTTACCCGCCCTGGTCTCGGCGTTGTGCTCGGTAGTCCGGGGATCTACTCGACCGACGCCATGGTGGGATGGGTCGAGAACAGTCTTGGAGCTCTCGCCGACGGATGGCCCGATCGTCCGACGGTCATCGTCGCCCACGATCTGGAAACCCGCAGCCGGGTGCCGTTCGGCACCGAGGCGGCCCCGATTGTCCCGCTCAAACATGCGGTCGCAGCATCGAGCGCGCTGCCGTTCGTGTTCGAACCGGTCACCATCGACGGCCGCACGTACGTCGACGGCGGCGTGAGCTCCGGTACCAGCGTCGACCTGCTTCTCGCGAATCCGACGCCGCTGGACCTCGTCATCATCGTGGCGCCGATGGCCGCGACGGGAACGCGCCGCAGTGGTCGGTTCTATGAGGAGATCTTCGATCGTGCCGGTCGCACCGCGCTCGCCGCCGAAGTCGATCTCCTCACGTCGGAATGGCCCGACACCGAGGTGCTTGTTCTCCGGCCCGATCAACGGGTCCTCGAAACCACCCGCGGCAATCCGATGTCGGTTGAAGCCGCGATCCCCTCATTTCTCGCCACGCTGCGCTCGATGCGTGACGAACTTGCCCACCCCTCGACGTGGTCGATGCTCGAGCGCCACATCGTCGACACCGTCCACGCTTGACGCTCTGCGTGCGATGATCGGATGCGCTCCCGGGCCATGTCTGGCGAGGGGACCGGCGCACCGTCGACACCCTTCGTCGTGGATGAAGAGCGAACATGAACCACGCACGGTGCCGGCCTCGGAGGCCGGCACCTGCTCAGATCTCTTCGAACCTTGCCTGGAAGAACCTGAGTGAGTCAGGTTCGTAGGTGAATCGGAGGCCACGAATGTCGTGACGATGCTGATACACCTCGATGACCGACTCCGCAGTGACGTCCATGTGCGACTGGGTGTAGACCCGCCGCGGAATCGTGAGCCGGACCAATTCGAGCTTCGGGTGGCGGTTCTCACCCGTTTCCGGGTCGCGACCGGCAGAGACGTTGCCCCGTTCCATGCCTCGCACGCCGGAGTCTCGATAGATCGCAGCGGTGAGCGCCTGAGCGGGAAAGTCGTCCTGCGGAAGGTGATCGACAATCTCGGTCGCATTGAGGAAGACACCGTGACCGCCGATCGGACGGATCAGAGGAATCCCCGCTTCGATGAGCTTCTCGCCCAGATAGACGACCTGACCAACCCGTGCTCGGACGTGGTCATCGGTCGCAACCATCTCGCGAATGCCCTCAGCGAGGGCTTCCATATCGCGCCCTGACATGCCGCCGTATGTGTGCAGTCCTTCGAACGCGACTAGCAACGCTCGCGCCCGGCGAGCGAGTTCCGGATCGCGGAGAGCGAGGAATCCGCCGATGTTGACAAGATTGTCCTTCTTGGACGACACGGTCGCGCCGTCCGAGTATGAAGCGATCTCACGCACGATCTCAGCAATCGAATGATCCGCGTAACCCTCTTCACGCTGCTGGATGAAGTAGGCGTTTTCGAGCGCACGCGTGGCGTCGAGCATCACATAGATGTCGTTGGATCGGCAGTATTCATAGACCTCGCGGATGTTCGCCATCGAGGCGGGCTGACCGCCGGCCATGTTCACATTCGTCTCGAACGACACGTACGGAATCCGATCGCTGCCGTGTTCGTCGACCACGGCACGGAGTTTGTCCATGTCGATGTTCCCCTTGAACGGGAACTCACTGGACGGATCATGCGCCTCGTCGACGATCACGTCCACGAAGATGCCACCCGCGTACTCTTGATGGAACCGCGTCGTCGTGAAGTACATGTTGCCAGGGATCACGTCGCCCGGCGTGATCAGGATCTGGCTCAACAGGTGCTCGGCACCACGACCCTGGTGGGTCGGAATCAGCTCCTCGTAGCCATAGACGTCGTGAACAGCGTTGACGAGTTTGTAGAAGCTCGTCGCTCCGGCGTACGACTCGTCGCCGAGCATCATTGCCGACCACTGACGATCCGACATCGCCGACGTTCCCGAGTCGGTGAGGAGATCGATGTACACGTCGTCTGCCTTGAGGAGGAACGTGTTGAACCCGGCGTCCTGGATCGCGCGCTCGCGCTCCACTCGGGTCGTCATAGCGATGGGTTCGACCATCTTGATCTTCCAGGGCTCCGCCCAGCTTCGCGGCATGGTGATCGTCCTTCCGTCAGACCGCGTCGAGCGCGGTCGAGATGTCGTGGATGAGGTCGTCAGGATTCTCGACGCCGATCGACAAGCGAACGAGCGCGCCGTTGACCCGAAGTTTCTTCTTCTCATCGGGATCGAGACCCGAATGGGTCATCGTCGCGGGATGCTCAACGAGCGTCTCCGTGCTGCCGAGGCTGACGGCGAGGTGGATCAGGCTCAGGGAATCGAGGAACCGGAACGCCTCTTCCTCGTCCCCGTCGATCCAGAACGTGATCATCGCGCCGGGTCCCTCGGCCTGCTCTTTGTAGATCTCGTACCCGGGGTCGCCCTCTTCGAGGAGTCCGAGGTAGCCGACGTCCACCACCTTGGGGTGGGAGACGAGGAACGCAGCGATCTTCCGTGCACTTTCCGTCTCTCTGCGCATCCGCAGGTCAAGGGTCTCGAGGCTTCGCATCATCAACCATGCGGTCAGCGGAGTCGCCATGCTCCCGAGCACGTTGCGCATCCCGGCGACGGGCCTCAACATGTCCTCGCTGCCGAGGACCGCGCCGGCGATGAGATCAGAGTGACCGCCGATGTACTTCGTAGCCGAGTAGATGACAAGGTCGGCTCCGTGTTTCAACGGGTGCTGCCAGAGCGGCCCGAGGAACGTGTTGTCGACGGCGACCGGAACTCGGCGTTCACCGCTGCTGTGGCGATCGGCGATCCGACGGGCCATCGCGATGCCAAAGAGATCGTTCGTTGGATTGGCGGGGGTCTCCATGAACACGGCACCGAGACGCCTCCCCTCGAGCACCGCCCCGAGGGCCACGTCGACGTCCCCGTCGGACATGTCCGGTTCCCACTTGACCGTATGGATACCGAATTCGGGCAGAACGGCGTGGATGAAGTGGTCGGTCCCGCCGTAGACCGGGGCGGTGTGCAGCAGCACGTCGCCGGGGCGGAGATAGGCAAGCATGGCGGTGGTGATGGCAGCCATCCCCGAGGCGAAGACAAGACCGCACTCGGCACCATCCCAGAGCGTGAGGCGATGCTCGACGATTTCCAGATCCGGGTTGTTGAGCCGGCTGTAGATGAGTCCCGGCTTCTCCCCGTCGTCGGCTTCGCATGATCCTTCGGCAAGTTCGAAGAAGCGTTTGCCCTCGGCGGCGGTCTTGAAGACGAAGGTCGACGTCTGGAAGATGGGGCTCTTTATCGCGCCCTCCGACCATTCCGGCCGGTAGCCGTAACTCATCGCGAGGCTCTCGGGTGAGAGCTTCTTCCCTGCGATGGTGTCGTCGTACTCGTCTCGCACTGCGTTTCCTTCCGTGCGCCGTACGCCGATACGGGTTGTTCCCCGTACAGACAACCTGCCGATGACGACATTGTGGGGTATCGTGCTAGAAATTGCTACCCGATCCGGAGAGGATTCGCAAAATGGCCGAACTGCCGCATCTCGACCGCACAGATCGCGCAATCATCGCCCTCTTGCAGGACAATGCGCGGCTCTCCAACAAGGAGTTGGCAGCCGGCGCAGGCATCGCTCCCTCCACGTGCTCGGAACGTATGCGCCGACTTGAGGCCGTCGGCGTGTTCTCGGGCTTTCACGCCGCTGTCGACCCCCGGGTCCTGGGAATCGGGCTCCAGGCGATGATTGCGGTTCGACTGCGGCGTCACGCGGCGGAGGAAGTCGAGGCCTTCGGACTCCACGCGAGAGCTCTTCCCGAAGTCATCAGCCTGTCACACGTGACCGGACCGAACGACTTTCTCGTCCGGGTTGTCGTCCGCGACGCCGACCATCTCCGTGATCTCGCGGTCAGCGGATTCACCACGATGCGCGAGGTTGATCACATCGAGACGTCCCTCATTTTCGAGCACAAGGAGAAGGGCACCCTGCCGGATTTGAGTGATTGAGTGATTGAGTAGCCGATTAGCCGATTAGCCGAGTAGCCGAGTAGCCGGATGCCGAGTAGTGATACGGGTTAGGGACCGTTGGCGGCGAGTTCTTCCACGACGCGATCTACGAGTTCCTTTGTCGACGCCTCCGCTACTCGGTGCAGGAATGCCTTGTCGATGAGTCGACCCAGTCCTCCGAGCGGCGGGTCGTAATGGCCCTGGATCTTCACCTGGGTGAGTTCGTCGCCGACGCGTGCGATCACAAGTTCGGCGTCCATCTTGGGGAAGAGGCCGGGTGTCCCCGTTGCTTCCCAGGTCAACGCGATGCGGCGAGCGTCCGACGATACGACGACCTCGCCAATCTGAAGGTGCACGGTCTTGGCGACGAGCGATGCCTCGCCGCGGGGACCGACCTTTGCGCGGATCGCTTCACCGTCCCGATACGACGACTGTGCCCAGCCCTCGAGTTGGGTCAACACCGCCGGGCAGCGTGCAACGACCTCGCCATAGGAGCGTGACACCTCGCCGTAGTACTGCACGAACATCTCATCTGCCCATCTCGGAGGGACGCATCCAAGCCTGAGCGACTCTCGACGGGTAGGGTCGAACGGCCCTCATCCCTGAGGCTCGACGGCTGCGCGGTCTGCTGCACCGACACATCGACGGCCGAGCTGAGTTCTCGACCGCCCGGGCGGGGGCTCATCCGTCGACGATCGACCCGATGAACTCGGACACGACGCGCACCATCGACGGCGCCGACCGGATCGATGGATCGTTGTGGTCGACACCGACGACCTCGTGGATCGGGGCCCCGAGCGCTTCGGCGATGGCTCGACTCTGCTCGATCGGGACCGTTCTATCCGCCGTGCCGCCGATGACGAGTGCGGGCACACCATGGATCTCGCCCCGTTCGATCCGCTCAAGGGATGGATAGTGATCGCGAACCAGCGTGCCGACCGGCAGCCATGGGTAGTGGTGGCGCCCTACGTCGACCAGGGAGGTGAACGGCGACCCGAGGACGAGCGCGTCCGGTGGATCCACCGAAGCTGCGCCGATCGCGACGGCGGCACCGAGCGACTCGCCGAAGTACACGACGCCGGCATCGCCGAAACCGAGAGTGCGCGCCGCCCTGGTAGTGGCCAGGGCGTCGGCGATCAGTCCGGCCTCACTCGGTGTCCCTGGGTTGCCGCCGTAGCCGCGGTACTCCATGAGAACAACGCCGTATCCAGCACTCGCCAACCGGTTTCCAAGCGGTACCCGCCCCGACCGATTCCCAGCGTTTCCTGGGAACACGATCACGAGGGGTCGGTCGACTGCGGCATCGTCGACGCGAAACCATGCCGAGAGTGCAAGGCCGTCGTTCGTCTCGACACTGCGCTCCTCCCACGAGTCGGGGGCCGGGCCGGGGTCGGGACCGGGGAAGTAGATGAGTCGATCCTGAAGCATCCACAAACCTCCGACGGCGAAACACGCCACGACGAGTCCGAAGCCGATCACTCTTGCCAGCTTCATCCCCTCACGCTACCGAATGCGCGAGACTTGGGGAATGAACGGGACCGATCTTGCGCTCGTCGCCATCTTGGTGGTCCTACTCGCCGCCGCCGTGGTGCTCGGCGCGGCTGAGGCATCGCTGCTGCGGGTCCAGCGCGTACGCGTCGAGGTACAGGCTGCCGACGGCGACCACCGCTCCGCAAGGCTCCTCGGACTCCTCGATGATCTTCCCCGCGTCCTCAACACCGTGCTGCTGGTGGTGCTCCTCGTCCAGATCGGCGCCGCGACGGTCACCGGGGTGCTCTCGGGCCGCCACTTCGACAATCTCGGGGTCACCCTCGCGTCCATCGCTCTGACCGTCGTTCTCTTCGTCTACGCCGAGGCGATACCCAAGACCTACGCCGTCCGCCATCCGTACAGCGTGGCACTGGCGACCGTTCGCCTCGTGACGGGCCTCGCATGGTTGCTCCGTCCGGTCGTCACCGTGCTGGTGGCGTTCGCAGATCTCCAAGCACCGGGCACCGGTATCGCGACGTCGACGGTCGTAACGGAGCAGGAGCTGCGCAGACTGGCGTTGGAAGCTGCAGCTACCGGATCCATCGACGAGACGGATCGAAATCTCATGGAGCGCGCGTTCGATCTCGGGGATCGGACCGTCGACGACATTCTCACGCCCAGAACCGAGATCGTCGCCGTGGGGATCGAATCGACGATCAGTGAGGCGCTCGAGATTGCGATCCACAGCGGGCACCGCAGACTCCCCTTGTACGAAGGAGGACTCGACGACATCCGGGGTGTGGTCCGTCTCCAGGATCTTGCGGCAGCCGTCATCGAGTCGCCGGACGCTTCGGTGCTCGCGGTCGCGACCGAAGAGCTCGTCGTGCCGGAGACGAAGCGGGTCATCGACCTCCTTGCCGAAATGCAGCACAGCGGAGTACACCTCGCCGTCGCGGTTGATGAACACGGTGGAACCGCCGGGATCGTGACGATTGAAGATGTCGCCGCGCAACTCGTCGGTCGCGTGTCTGACGAAGGTGAGGTCCTGCCACCAGCGTTGCGAAAGACCGGGGCCGGCCGGTGGCGGCTTGACGCCGCGACGGACGTCGAGGACCTCGAAGCGGAGACGGGGGTGGCGCTGCCGTCCGGCGACTGGCACACCGTCGGCGGTCTCGTGGTCGGGATCGCGGGACGTATACCGGAGCGGGGCGAGGCGTTCGACGTCGGAGGCTTGTTGATCACGGTCTTGGATGCCGAGCCGCACCGAGTCGTGACACTTGACGCAGTGAGAAACGATCAGGATCGATCAAGCTGAGCGGCGAGATCCCCGGGTGACTCCGCCGGGAGATCGCAGACGAACCCGCGGCACACGAACGCGCGGGCACCTCTTGCCGGCATGCGACCTTCGAGCAGTGGTACGGCGCTTGCGATCCCGTCACCTGCGGCGACCACGGTATCCGGCCGGAATCGTCCCCACACGACGTCGAGGAACGGTCGCCGGCCGACAGACTCGCCGACGACCGCGATCTCGAGGGCTGGATTGGCCATCCACACACCGAGCATGTGCCCGTGCGCCCAAGGATGCGTCGAGAGGCTCGGGCCGACACTCTGAACCGTGCGTTCAAACCGGGTGTACACCTCTCCACTCCCCGTGAACGCGGCGAGGGTCGAGAGCGCCTCGGCAGCGAGGGCGTTGTCGGACGGCGTCGGATTGTCGTGCACGTTCTTCGGTCGGGCGATGAGCGGGGCCGCGTCGGCAGCGGTAGCGAAGAACCCACCGGAATCGTCAGCGAACTGATCGACCATTACCTGCGTGAACTGTTCGGCGTGGCGGTACCAGCGCTCCTCTCCCGTGGTCTGATACAGAGCGAAGAGGCCGATCGCGACGGCGGCATAGTCATCGCAGAACCCATCCGGCCCTCCCCTCCCTTGCCGCCATGACCGGAGGAGTCGATCGCCGTTCAGGACCGGGCCGGTGAGGAACGCTGCGATCCCCTCAGCGACCGTCAAGTAGCGGTCACTGTTCAAGATCGCGGCGGCTTCTGCGAACGCCCGAAGCGCAAGTCCGTTCCATGCCGTGACAACCTTGTCATCGCGATCGGGGCGAACCCTCCTTGACCGTCGCTCACGGAGGAGATCGTCGACACGTCTCTTCCGCTCCCGTAGCTCGTCCTCGGCGACTCCAAGGCGCGCTGCGACATCGATGACGGGATCCGGAACATGCAGGATGTTCGCTCCCTCGAAGTTCCCTTCCGGAGTTGCACCGTAAATCGCTGCGCCGACATCGACCTCTTCGCCAAGGACCTCGACGAGGTCGTCCCATGTCCAGACGGCGAATGATCCTTCCCGACCTTGGGCATCAGCGTCCTCCGCCGAGTGGATGCCTCCCGACGGGTCGATCATGTCGCGAGCGAGGTAGTCGAGTGTCTCGCGTGCCGTGTCGAGCATCCAGGGTTGTCCGATCACCTGCCAGGCCCGGAGATACAGCCGGGCGAGCAGGGCATTGTCGTAGAGCATCTTCTCGAAGTGCGGTACGAGCCATCGGTCGTCCACGGAGTAGCGGGCGAAGCCGCCTTCGAGGTGGTCGTAGATCCCGCCCCTCGCCATCTTGTCAAGGCTGGTCTCGACCATGGCCAGCGCAGTCGCTGATCGATCGCTGTCCGGGCGGAGAACGCCGAATCGGAGGAGGAACTCGAGCGTCGAGGGTTGGGGGAACTTCGGCGCCCGGCCGAATCCGCCGCCGGATGGATCGAACGTTGACGCAATGGCGTCGACGGCGAGTTCGATCTCCCCGGCCGACGGCGCAGCCGAAGACACGCTGGATTTCTCGGCGATCAGGCGTGTGATTTCGTCGGACTGGCCGATCAGTCCATCGCGCCGGTGAGTCCACGCGTCGTCGATCGCACGCAGAACGTCCACGAACGACGCCATGCCGTGACGCCGTTCCTTCGGGAAGTAGGTACCGGCATAGAAAGGCTTGGCATCAGACGTCAGAAACACCGTCATCGGCCAGCCGCCGTGGCCCGTCGTTGCCGTGACGGCATCCATGTAGATCCGGTCGACGTCCGGTCGTTCCTCGCGGTCGACCTTGATGCTCACAAACCGGTCATTCAAGAGACGTGCGGTGTCCTCGTCCTCGAACGACTCGTGTGCCATGACGTGGCACCAGTGGCACGCGGCGTACCCAACCGAGAGCAGAACCGGCACGTCACGTTCGATAGCTTCAGCAAACGCTTCGGTCCCCCACTCCCACCAGTCGACCGGGTTGTCGGCATGTTGGAGCAGATACGGCGAAGAAGCGGCGCTGAGGCGGTTCGGCATGCGGACAACGCTACCCGACACGCCACGTTCGTGAACGCAACGCCGCGGTCAAGAACGCTGTTGCGAAGGCGTTGGAAGACCCTCCTGCCGGTACCGGAGGAAGGGACCGTTCGCGCCGGCGGCAGAGGCAGCGATGCGTAGAGTGGTTGGGACGGGAGGCCCATGGCGGATCCGGTGGTGCGCGTCGAGCACCTGCAGAAGCGATACGGCAGCGTCGTAGCTGTCGAAGACGTTTCGTTCTCGGTCGCCCGAGGTGAGATCTTCGGGATACTGGGGCCAAATGGGGCCGGCAAGACCACCACCGTCGAGAGTCTGCAGGGTCTGCGTCGGATCGATGGCGGCTCGGTGAATATCCTCGGATTCGATCCGATCCACGATGCCGGCGAAATCCGACGCCGGATCGGTTCACAACTCCAGGAATCGGCGCTGCCGGATCGCATCAAGGTGTGGGAAGCCCTCGATCTCTTCTCTTCGCTCAACAGACAAGGCAGCGACTGGGAAACGGTCATGGAACAGTGGGGACTCTCCGAGAAGCGCACCGCTGCGTTCGGGACCCTGTCGGGAGGTCAGCAACAGAGGCTCTTGGTTGCCCTCGCACTCGTGAACAATCCGCAGATCGTGTTCTTGGACGAGATGACGACCGGACTCGACCCTTCGTCGCGGCGCATTGCGTGGAATCTGATCCGGCAGATACGCGACGGCGGAACAACGGTCGTGCTCGTGACGCACTTCATGGACGAGGCAGAGAGCCTGTGTGATCGCCTGATCGTGATCGACCGGGGAATGGTCGTTGCCGAAGGAACTCCGCAGGGCCTCATCGGCCGTTTCGGCGGCGGTGTTCGAGTTCGGTTCACCTTCGATGGGACCGCCGAGGTGAGGTGGCTGGAGGCGGTGCCTTGCGTCACCGCAGTCTCCCGGGACAGGGACAGGTACGAAGTACGTGGCAATGGCCCCGTGCTCGCGTACGTGGCTGCGGCCCTCGTCGAGCGCGGGATCGTTCCGACGGACTTGCGCGTGGAGCGAACGACCCTCGAAGACGTCTTCCTCGCTCTGACTGGTGACGAAGGAGTGACTTCGTGAGGATGCTGGCAAAGATGTCCTGGCTCCAACTGAAGCTCTTCATCCGTGAACCGATCACCGTGCTCTTCGCCGTGGCATTGCCGCTGCTCGTTCTCTTCGTCATGGGTGGAGTGTTTGGCAACGATGTCGACGGGGATTTCTACCGGGGTGTTGGCGCGATGGACTACTACGTGCCGGCCTATATCGCCCTCGTGACAGCGTCCGTGGGCCTGATCAGCCTCCCCGCACACATCGCCGGCGACCGCGAGCTGGGGGTGCTCAAGCGCTACCACGCCTCGTCGATGCCGGCGTGGGTGATCGTCGGATCCGAAGTGATCGTGACTTTCGTGATCGCAGCGGCCAGCAGTGTCGTGCTGATCGCCGTGGCGGTGCCGGCGTACGACTTGGGCGGACCCGATTCGCTGCTCGTGGTGCTGGGCGGGTTTGCGCTAACCGCGTTGGCATTCGCGTCCCTTGGGGTGCTCCTCGGGGCGGTGCTTCCCACAGCACGGGCTGCTCAAGCGCTGGGTGTGATGTTGTGGTTCCTGATGCTGATGCTGGGTGGCGCCGGCCCACCGCCGGAGGTCCTCTCCGGGGCGATGGGCACGGTGGGGGATCTCACACCGCTCCGCCACGCGATTCGTGTGATGCAGGACGGCTGGCTGAGCCTGGATGCGGGCCTCTCGTGGTTGACCCTGGGCCTGATCTTCCTTGCATCGGCGGTACTGGCTTCGCGCTTCCTACGGTGGGAGTGAGAGAACACATCCAACATGGACATCGGCACGTGTCGGGTATCGTCGACCCATGCTCCCAACCGAGATCCGAGCGCAGATACTGGGTCCCATGAGGAAACGTCGGTGAGACCGAGGATCGGCGTCGTCGGTGGCCTCAACATGGACATTCACCTGTTCGGAGGTGAACACCGGACGGAGGACGGTGCGTACCTCGCCGAGCGCTACCTCATCGAGCCGGGTGGGAAAGGCGCGAACCAGGCCCGCGCCGCCGCTCGCCTCGGTGCCGACGCCGTGCTCGTGGGGTGCGTCGGTGACGACGAGTTCGGACGCCTGTGCGTCGATGCAACGAACGGCGACGGTGTCGACGTGACTCATGTCGTCACGACAAGCGAGCGACGGACCGGTTTCGTCGTGATCCAACTCATCGAAGGCAGACATCGCTCGCTGGTGTTCACTCCGGGTGCGAATTCCCTCCTGGCGTGGGACAACGTCACTCCGGCACTCGACGCCCTCGCCTCCTGTGACATCGTGATCACCCAGAGCGAGGTTCCGGCAGACACGGTCGATCGACTGATCGACTGGTCGCAAGAATCGTCCGTGCCGATCTACCTCGATCCAGCGTCCCCCGAGCAGGCATCGGAGCACTCCCTCGTCGGGGCGGACGTAATCACCCCCAACGCCCTCGAAACCGAAGCGCTCACCGGACGGTCTCTCCATGACGAGGCCACTCCAATGCTTGCTGCTCGAGACTTGATGGCGATGGGTGTGCGCAGGGCGATCCTCAAGCTGGGACCCGCAGGCGCTCTCTTCGCCTCCGACGGTTCTATGAAGTCGATCCCGACCGCAGCCGTTGAGGCGGTCGATGAGACCGGGGCAGGGGACGTATTCGTGGCGGCGCTCGCCGTCAAGCGTGCGTGGGGAGTCGACTGGATCGAGGCGATCACTTTCGCGAACGCCGCAGCAGCAGTGTCGATTTCGCGCAGCGGACTCGCACTCCCGGAATTCGACGATGTGACCGCCGTTGCGGCAACAATCGGTCTGCCGTCGGAGCTTCTCTAGCGCAACCATCCGCCGCCGCAGCTCTACGTCGGTTTGAGCCCCGTCGGATGAAGATGATGTGCCGGGGTTCTCAGCGGTGGCGATCTCACCGGTACGCTCCGTCACCGAATGAGCCAGACCCTCGCACTCGCTTCCGCCGTCTTCTACGGACTCGGGGACTTCCTCGGAGGTAT